>JGI24187J35170_1000891_pt1 | contig 13442 bp, 9 predicted proteins | sample YNPBryBLVA2012_FD_35170 | JGI IMG/M metagenome (IMG submission 35170)
CCCCACGTGCGATGGCAGGTTTGACGAAATCGAACTTTTCGCCTACAATATAACTCGACAATGTTAGATTTGACCTCACCCCTACCCCCTGGCCCCCTTCCCCTTCCGAATTCGGAATTCCGAATTCGGAATTCGGAGGGAAGGGGGTGGGGGGATGGGGTGAGGTCCGCCTTGACCGCCATTTACGTTCATTGAACATTGTCGAGATAAGCCTGGTATCTGGATGAGACAGAGAGATGTTTGAGAACCTGTCGGACAAACTGCAAGGCATATTCGGCAAGCTTTCCAACCGGGGCAGGCTCAGCGAAGCGGATGTGGATGCCGCCCTGCGCGAGGTCCGGCTGGCATTGTTGGAAGCCGATGTCAATTTCAAAGTCGTCAAGGACTTTATCGCCCGCGTCCGGGAACGGGCCGTCGGCGCTGAGGTGATGAAGAGCCTGACGCCGGCCCAACAGGTGGTCAAGATCGTCCATGAAGAGCTGATGGCCACCCTGGGCCAGCCGGCCCCCCTGAACCTGTCCGGCCCATCGCCGCACGTGATCATGCTGGTCGGCCTGCAAGGGTCGGGCAAGACGACAACGGCGGCCAAACTGGCGCTGATGCTGCGCAAAGGTGGCCAGCGCCCGCTGTTGGTGGCTGCCGATACCTATCGCCCGGCGGCCATCACCCAGCTTGAGGTGCTGGGCAGNCANCTNGACATCCCGGTCCACAGCGAAGGCAACAAGGTGCCGCCGCCCCAGATCTGCGCCAACGCTCTCAAGCGCGCCCGCGAGTCGGCCTACAGCGTGGTGCTGATGGACACCGCCGGTCGGTTGCATATCAACGACGAAATGATGCGCGAGCTGGAACAGGTCAAGGCGCGCACCAACCCTCAGGAGGTGCTCCTGGTGGTGGATGCCATGACCGGCCAGGATGCGGTGCGTGTGGCCGACGAGTTCAACAGGCGGGTGGGGCTCACCGGCCTGATCCTGACCAAAGTGGATGGCGACGCCCGGGGGGGAGCNGCCATCTCGGTGCGCTCGGTGACGGGGGTGCCCATCAAGTTCCTGGGGGTGGGCGAAAAGACCGACGCCCTGGAGGTCTTTNATCCCGATCGGCTGGCGGGCCGCATCCTGGGCATGGGCGATGTGCTGACCGCCATCGAAAAGGCGCAGCAGGTCATGGATCAGGAACAGGCTCTAAAGGTGAGCAAAAAGCTGGTCAAAGGCGAGTTTGACCTGGAGGATTTTCGCGATCAGCTTCAACAACTGAAAAAGATGGGACCGCTCAGCCAGTTGCTGGGTCTGATCCCCGGCATGTCCAAAATGATGCAGGACATCGCCCCAGAGGTCACCGATCAGCAGTTGAAAGTCATTGAAGCCATCATCAATTCGATGACACCTGAGGAGCGACACAATCCCCGCATCATCAACGCCAGCCGGAAGCGGCGCATTGCCCGGGGATCGGGGACAACGGTGACGGATGTGAACGACCTGCTTTCCCAGTTCCGACAGATGCAGAACATGGTGAAGCAGATCACCGGCGGGGGCAGGCATGGCCGGGGTGGGATGCGCGGCTTGTTGTCCATGCTCGGCGGATTGGGTGGATAACAGGTGTCAGGTCTCTGGCATCTGGATAGATAAAATCAAGACCAGCCAGACTGGAAGGAGGTGTCTAGAGAGAAATGGTGAAAATCAGATTGCGAAGAGTAGGGGCCAAGAAACAGCCTCATTATCGCATCGTCGTGACCGATTCAAGAGCGCCCCGGGACGGCAAGTTTATCGAGACGATCGGTTCCTACAACCCGCGCACCGAACCGGTGACAATGGAGGTGGATGCCGAACGAGCGTTGTATTGGCTGGGTGTAGGCGCCCAACCCTCGGAGGCGGTCAGACGGATGCTGGACAGGCTGGGCATTCTGGCCCAGGCAGCCGCCATCAAGCGGGGCGAAGTGCCCATTGCGCGAGCCGCACCAAAGGCCAAACCGGTGGAGGTCCAGGCTGAGCTGGTGCCGGAGGTAGAAGAGGAGGCACTGTTCGAAGGGGAAGAGGGCCTGGAAGAGGAAGAATTCGAAGAAGGAGAAGAGCTCGCCGAGGCGGAAGAGGACTGGGAACCGGAGATCGCCGTGGCCGAGGAGGAAGAGCTTGAGGATGACTGGGACTTGGACGTCGAGGAGGACGAGGACTTTTGACTCCAAATTCACTAGAAGGAGAGCAGAACATGAGCATGAAAGAGTTGATCGAGTACATGGCCAAGGCTCTGGTGGATGATCCAGACCAGGTCCACGTCGAGGAGATCGAAGGCACCAGTGCGACCATCTATGAGTTGCGCGTCTCGGCTGAAGATATGGGGCGCGTCATCGGCAAACAGGGGCGTGTGGCAAATGCCATGCGCACATTGCTGCGTGCAGCGGCTGCCCGCCAGGGCCGGCGGGTGACACTGGAGATCGTCTAGTGGAGCCGTACCTGGCCCGTGCCAGGCCGCTTGCTGCAGGATCAGGACAGGGCTCAGGAGGGCAACGGCGCTTTCCTGAGCCCCGTTATTTGGCTGTGGGCCAGGTCATAGCCCCGCACGGGGTGCGCGGCGAGGTCAAGGTCGAGATCCTGACCGACGATCCGCACCGCTTTGGCCGCCTGGAACGTGTCTTTGTGGGCCCCGATGGGGAGGAACCGGCCCCCTGGCCTCTGCAAAGCTATCGCCTGCATCAGGGCCGGGCCCTGCTCAAACTCGGCGGCTGTGACGATCGGGAGGCGGCGGAGAGGTTGCGGGGGATGTTGATCCAGGTGCCCCTGGAGGAGGCTCTCCTCCTGGAGGAGGGGGAATATTACGAACACCAGATCCTGGGCCTGGAAGTGTGGACGGTGGCCGGTGAACGGTTGGGTGAGGTGGTTGACATCCTCTATACCGGGGCCAACGACGTGTATGTGGTCCACGGCAGCAGCCTGGCCGGCGGCGAACTCCTGATCCCGGCTATCGCCGAGGTGGTCCAGACGGTGGATCTGGAGGCCGGTCGTCTGGTGGTCGAGCTGCTGGACGGCTTGTGACGATTGGCGGTTGGCAAATGGGGGACATCCGCTATTGGGTCGGTTTCAACAAGGTGTCGGGCATCGGCGCAGCCCGTCTGCAGGCCCTGATTGACTATTTCGGCGACCTGGAGACCGCCTGGCACGCCTCCCCTCACGATCTGCAACAGGCCGGCCTGGACCGGCGCTCGCTGTCCAACCTGCTCCAGGCCCGCAGTAAGCTGGACCTGGAGGCCGAAATGGCCCGGCTGGAGCAGGCCCGGGTTCGGGTGATCGTCTGGGACGATCCCGACTATCCCCGCAACCTGCGCCAGGTTTACAACGCTCCGCCGGTCCTGTACGTTCGTGGGAGCCTGGAGGTGCGTGACGAGTGGGCCGTGGCGGTCGTCGGCACGCGCCGGGCTTCAGTCTATGGCAAAGAAGCCGCCCGGATGATCGCCTCGGGCCTGGCCCAGGCCGGCGTGACCGTGGTGAGCGGCCTGGCTCAGGGGATCGACACCGTCGCCCATCAGGCCTGCCTGGAGGCCGGCGGACGGACCCTCGCCGTGTTGGGTTGTGGGGTGGATGTGATCTATCCCTGGCCCAACACCCACCTGGCGGCCGGGATCGTGGAGCGGGGTGCCCTGCTGAGCGAGTATGCCCTGGGCACCCGGCCGGAAGCGGGCAACTTTCCGCCGCGCAACCGCCTCATCAGCGGGCTGACGCTGGGCACGGTGGTCGTCGAGGCGGACCTGGGCAGTGGGGCACTCATCACCGCCGATTTCGCCGCCGAGCAGGGGCGCGAGGTGTTTGCCGTGCCGGGGAGCATCTTTGCCCGCACCAGCCGGGGTACCAATCGCCTGATCCAGCAAGGGGCCAAGATGGTGTGCACCGTGACCGACATCCTGGAAGAACTCAACCTGACCATGGTCAGCCAACAGGCCCAGGCCCGGGCGGTTATCCCCGATAATGAGACCGAGGCGCTGTTGTTGGCCCATCTTTCCGCCGAACCGATGCATGTGGACGAGTTGGGCCGGGTGGTACAACTGCCCATCGCCCAGGTAAGCAGCACCCTGGCGTTGATGGAACTCAAAGGGATGGTCCGTCAGGTGGGCGGTATGAACTATGTCCTGGCGCGGGAAGCGGGCGTCAAGTACGTGATCGAGTAGCCGGTCATTTCTGCTTCAAAATCTTCGTTTCAGGCAATTCCAGGTGTCTGGCACCTTCCTGGGAGATCTCTGTGAATGACCATCTCTATGCCGTCGTGATGGCCGGCGGCGTCGGCACACGGCTGTGGCCTCGCAGCCGGATCGCCACCCCCAAACAGTTCCTCGACCTGCTGGGGCCGCGCACCCTGCTCCAGGAGACGGTAGACCGGATCGAACCGTTGATCCCGTTCCAGCGGGTGTTGGTGGTAGCGGGCACCGGACACACCGCCGAGGTCCAGGCCCAGATGCCCGACCTGCCGGCCGAAAATATCATCGCCGAGCCAGGGCCACGCGGCACGGCTCCCTGTATCGGCCTGGCGGCGATGATCCTGGGGCAGCGCGATCCGGCAGCCTTGATGGCGGTCTTCCCTGCCGACCACCGGATCGCCGATGCAGCCGGCTTTCGACAGGCCATTGCGGCTGCCGCCCAGATCGCCCAGGAGGGCTATCTGGTGACCCTGGGCATCACCCCTCGCCAGCCGCATACCGGGTACGGCTATATCCAACGCGGCGCGGCCTTGGGGCAAAAGGGGGGCCTGTCCGCCTTTGAGGTGCGGCGCTTTGTCGAGAAGCCGGACGAGGCTACAGCCCGGCAGTTCGTCGCCAGTGGGGAGTATTACTGGAATGCCGGCATCTTTATCTGGCAGGTGAAACGGATCCTGGCCGAGATAGAGCGCCTGCTGCCCCCGCTCCATGCCGGGTTGCAGGCGATAGGCCAGGCCTGGCACTCACCCCGGCGGCTGGCTGTGTTGGAAAAGAGCTGGGAACAGATGCCCCAGACCACCATTGACTATGGGATCATGGAGAGGACAACGGGGGTGGCCGTGTTGCCGGTGGAGATCGGCTGGGACGATGTGGGCAATTGGGCCACTCTGTCGGCGCTGTTGGAGGCCGACGAGGCGGGCAATGTGGTGCGTGGCAGCGGCCAGCCCCTGTTGCTGGATACAGCCGGCACCTACCTCTACACCTCGGCCGGGCGGCTGGTGGCGGCCATCGGCCTGAAAGATTTTGTGGTGGTGGACACGCCCGATGCCCTGCTCATCTGCCCCAAAGAACGGGCGCAGGCGGTGCGCCAGGTGGTGGAGCGGCTGCAAGAAGAAGGGTTGCAGGAGCATTTGTGAGGAGCCCCATGCCCTCTTTATCGCCGCCTCGAACGAGAAGGGGGCAGTCTATTCGCTGCAGCCGACTGCTCCTTCGCCCGGCGCCGATGAGCACACCGCTTTACCTGAAGGGCTGCGGAACCCTGGACCATGAACCTGTCTGATCAACCGATCCTGGCTTACTGCGTCAGGTGCAGAGAGAAACGCCCTATCGTCTCCCCTCAGGCGGTCTTTGTAGGGGAGCAGGCCCGCCCGGCGACTCAGGGTACCTGCCCGGTGTGTGGCACCCGGCTGGTGCGCCTGGGGCGCACCCCGGCCCACGACAGCCTGGACCCGGCTCAACACGCTGCCACCTCCAGGCCGGTCGAGGAGCGCCGGGCTGCAGGCCGCCGGCTGGTCATCGTCGAGTCGCCGGCCAAGGCGCGGACCGTGGGCCGCTTTCTGGGCAAGGGCTATACTGTGGAAGCATCGGTCGGCCATATTCGTGACCTGCCGGCCAACCGTCTGGGCGTGGACATCGAGCACGATTTCGCGCCCCGCTATGTCATCCCGGAAAGCAAGAAGGAGGTGGTGAAAAAGCTCCAGGCTCAGGCCGAAAAGGCGGCGGAGGTCTATCTCGCCACCGACCCCGATCGCGAAGGGGAAGCCATCGCCTGGCACCTGACGGCAGCGTTGGACCGCCAGCTACGGGGCATCCCTGTCCACCGTGTCGAGTTCCATGAGATCACCCAGGAGGCGATCCAGCAGGCTTTTGCCCATCCCCGACAGATTGACCAGTTGCGGGTGGACTCGCAGCAGGCCCGGCGCATCCTGGACCGGGTGGTGGGCTACACCCTCAGCCCCTTGCTGCGCGACAAGGTGGGGCGCAAGAACCTGTCCGCCGGGCGGGTGCAGTCGGTGGCGTTGCGGCTGGTCTGCGAACGGGAACGGGAGATCCAGGCTTTTGTGCCGGTGGAATATTGGAGCATCGAAGCGGAGCTGTGCAAGAGGCAGGAGGCAGGAGGCAAGAGGCAGGAGGGGAGCTTCATCGCCAGACTGGTCAGGGTACAGGGGAAAGAACCGGAACTGAAGAACCAGGCGGAGGCCCAGGCGATTGTGGATGCCCTGGCGGGTGCGGTGTATGGGGTGGCCGACGTGGCCCAACGGGAGGTCCGCCGCTATCCTTCTCCCCCATTTATGACCAGCAGTTTGCAACAGGAAGCCAGCCGCCGGCTGGGGTTCACTGCCAAACGGACGATGGCCATCGCCCAGGCGTTGTATGAGGGCAAGGAGATCGGCGGCGGAGAGCGGGTGGGCCTCATCACCTACATGCGCACCGACTCGCTCCAGGTGGCCGAATCGGCCCAGGCCGAAGCCCGCCAGGTGATCCTGGAGCGGTTCGGCCAGAGCTACCTGCCCGCCCGGCCCCCGCAATACAAGACACGGGCCAAAGCGGCGCAGGAAGCCCATGAAGCGATCCGTCCCACCAGCGTGCGGCGCAACCCGGAGTCGCTCAAAGCTTTCCTGACGCGGGATGAGCTGCGATTGTACACGCTCATCTGGCAGCGCTTCGTGGCCAGCCAGATGGCCCCGGCAATCCTGGACCAGACCACGGTGGAGGTGCTGGCCGGGCCGGCTGTCGGCGAGAAACCCTACCTGTTCCGGGCCACCGGCTCGGTCGTCAGGTTCCCCGGCTTTCTGAAGGTGTACCAGGAAAGCCGTGAGGCGGAGGAAAAGCCGGAGGAGGGGGAAGGGGTGCAGTTGCCGCCGCTGGACAGAGGGGAGGAGTTGGACCTGGTACGGCTGTTGCCGAAACAACACTTTACCCAACCCCCCCCCCGCTACAGCGATGCAACCCTCATCCGCGCTCTGGAGGAGTATGGCATCGGCCGGCCCAGCACCTACGCGCCGATCCTGGCCACTCTCCAGGATCGGGATTATGTGCAGCGTGTGGAGAAGAAACTGGTCCCCACCGAGTTGGGCTTTCTGGTCAACGACCTGCTGGTCGAGTATTTTGCCGAGGTGGTGAACGTCGGGTTTACCGCCGCCATGGAGGAGAAACTGGACGAGATCGCCGTCGGTCGGCAGGCGTGGGTGCCGATGCTGCGCGAGTTCTATGACCCTTTTGCCCGGACGGTGGAAGCGGCCAGGCAGAAGATGCCCCGCGTCGAGCTCAAGCCACAGCCTACCGGCGATCTGTGCCCCGAGTGTGGCCAGCCGCTCCTGTTCAAACGGGGCCGCTTTGGGGCATTCATCGGCTGCAGCGGCTGGCCCCGATGCCGCTACACCGCGCCGNTCCCCCTGCCGGGCGTGACCTGTCCCCAGTGCGGCGGGGCGGTCGTCGAAAAGCGGACGAAGAAAGGGCGGCGGTTCTACAGTTGCGCCAACTACCGGCCAGGTGATGAGACAGGCTGCCGGTGGACCTCCTGGCAGCGGCCCAGGCCAGGCCAGAGCTGAGCGGGGCAGGGAGAGGCCAGCCCTCCATGTCGGCTGGCAAACCTGATAAAGTGTGCTATAATAGACCCCGCCCGGCAGGGCTCTGGCTAANACCTCTACTCCTTGTGGTGAACGTGTGGTCTATGAGCGCAAATCGTCAAGAAGCTGACCTGTGGCTGACCCGGGCGCAGCATGATCGGCGGGCGGCCGGGCCTGGCCAACGCCAGGGGGTTCCCAGAGAGGGTTTATGCGCATCCTGGTGACCGGCGGCGCCGGCTACATCGGCTCCCATCTGGTGGATGCCCTGATGGCCGAGGGCCACGAGGTTTTTGTGGTGGACAACCTGTCCACCGGTCGGATCGGCAACATCCAGCACCTGTTGGGACAGGAGCGGTTCCATTTCGTCAACGGCACCATCCTGAACGACGCGTTGATGGACCGGATGATCGCCCAGGTGGATCAGGTATATCACCTGGCTGCTGTGGTTGGGGTCAAATATGTCGTCGAAGATCCCCTGCACGGCATCTATACCAACGTGAAAGGAACCGAGGTGGTGCTGGAAAAGGCGTACAAATACTGGAAACGGACGGTCATCGCCTCCAGTTCCGAGGTCTATGGCAAGAGCACTGAGGTGCCGTTGCGGGAAGATGGCGATCGCATTCTGGGGCCGACCACGGTGGCCCGTTGGTCCTACTCGATCGCCAAGGCGATTGACGAGCATTTCGCCTTTGCCTATGCTGATAAGGGGCTGCCGGTTTCGATTGTGCGCTACTTTAACTCCTACGGGCCACGTCTGGACCCCAGAGGGTATGGCAGCGTCATCGCCAGGTTCATCACCCAGGCCCGGTTGGGCCAGCCTCTCACCGTCTTTGACGATGGGCGGCAGACCCGCTGTTTCACCTACATCACCGATACGGTGCGGGGCACGATCCTGACCGGCACCCTCCCCCAGGCGGTGGGGCAGGTGTTCAATATCGGCTCCGACCGGGAGACCAGTGTCGAAGAGCTGGCCCGCCTGATCTGCGAACTGACCGACTCCCGGTCTGAAATTGTGCATCTTCCTTATCGCCATGTCTTTGGTGAAAATTTTGAGGAGACACGCCGCCGCGTGCCGGACGTGCGCCGGGCAGCGGAGGTGTTGGGCTTTCGCGCCACGACCCCTCTGGAAGAAGGGTTGCGTCTGACCATCGCCTGGTTCCGCCAGGCCTGGCCCCGTGTAGGGGCAGGTCTTGTACCTGCCCCTCCATCTTGCGTGTGGAGTGGCAATTTATGCGCACCAAATTGAGTCTGTTCTGTGACAAAGTGATCGAAGCGGGCTGGCTGGCAGCAGCCATTGTCGTGCCGCTCTTTTTCAATATCTACTCCCAGCGCGTCTTTGAGCCGGACAAGCTCTCGTTGCTGCGCTCCATCGCCCTGGTCATGGGCGCTGCCCGGATTGTCCGGGCTGTCGAGGACTGGCGTTTCCGCCAGGCCGNGGGTCGGTCCCGGCCCCANGGCCCCTCGTTGGGGCAACGGCTGGTCCAGACGCCCCTGGTGTTGCCCACGCTGCTGCTGGTGGTCGTCTATCTGGTCAGCACCATCCTGTCGGTGGTGCCTCGCGTCAGCCTGGCCGGTTCCTATCAGCGGTTGCAAGGCACCTACACCACCTTTTCTTACCTGGTCATCTTTTTCCTGCTGTTGGAGGGGCTGCGCACCAAACGACAATTCGACCGGCTGATCACGACCATGATCCTGGTCAGCTTTCCGATCGCCCTGTATGGCATGGTGCAGCACTTTGGCCTGGATCCTCTGCCCTGGGGGGGCAATGTGAGCTACCGTGTGGCCTCCAATATGGGCAATGCCATCTTTGTCGCTGCCTTTCTGATCATGGTCGTGCCTTTGACCCTGTCGCGGCTGTTCGAGAACTGGCAGCAGGTGGTCCGGAACCTGGGCAGGGGGGACCGGATTCTGGCCGTTGTCCTGCCGCTGGCCTTTGCGCTGATGGTCGGCTTTGCCTGGGTCCTGGAACTGCCCTTCCCGCCGAGCAAACCCCTGTACTTCTGGACCAGTTTACTTGCCTCGCTCCTGTTCCTGCTGGCCATGCTGGCCTTTGCCTATTACCTGCGCAGGCCGGCGGTCCGATTGCTGTTGGTGGCCAGCTACCTGATCATCCTGATCGTGCAGGTTGTCTGCATCTTTTACTCCCAGAGCCGGGGACCCCTGTTGGGCCTGTTGGGAGGGGTGTTTTTCTACTTTGCCCTGTTGGGTCTGATCAGGCGCCGGCTGTGGATCCCGTGGGTGATGGTTGCCTTTGCCCTGGTGGTGGGGGTAGGTCTGGTTCTGTTCAACACCCTCCAATCCCCGACGGTGGAGGCGCTGCGCAAGACCCCCTACATCGGCCGCCTGGGCAAGGTGCTGCAAACCGAGGAGGGCACGGGCAAGGTCCGCATCCTGATCTGGCAGGGGGTGGTGCAGATGATCAGCCCCCATCCCCCCCTGGAATACCCGGTGGAGGGGGGGCAACCCAGGCCCGATCCGTTCAACGGGGTGCGGCCTCTTATCGGCTATGGGCCGGAGTCCATGTATGTGGCCTACAACCGCTTCTATCAGCCTGACCTGGCGCACTATGAGCGGCGCAATGCCTCTCCCGACCGTTCGCACAATGAAACCTTTGACGCGCTGGTGCAAACCGGCCTGGTGGGCTTTGTGGTGTATATGCTGTTGTTCGCCAGCGTCTTTTACTACGGACTCAGGTGGCTGGGATTGATCCACAACCGCCGCCAGGGGTGGATCTGGGTTGCTTTGTGGGTGGCAGGCGGGATCGGCGGCGCGCTGGTGACCTGGCTGTGGCGTGGGGAGGCTTATNTCGGCATCGGCATCCCGTTGGGGGTCATGGGCGGACTGGCCCTGTATCTGCTGGGGGTCCTGGTGAACCGGACGGCCGCCCCTCTTCTGGCACGGTGGAAAGGCCGCCAGGCCACACCCTGGTCGGATGGGGGAAGGCGGTATGCCTTGTGGCTGCTGGCCCTGGTGTCGGCCATTGTGGCCCATTTTATCGAGATTCACTTTGGCATCGCCATTGCGGCGACGCGCACCTACTTCTGGACCTTTGCCGCGCTGCTGGTGGTTATCGGCACCCGCCTGGCGCTGCAACCGGCCGAAGGGCAGAGGGTGGTCGCCGAAGACACGCCGTCTGCCGAAGAAGCCCGGCCAGGCTCGCGCCGTCGCCGCAGGAGGGCCCCCGACTCGCCGCCGCCGCCGATGACAAAGGAACGGGACTGGCAGGGGGCGATCCTGTTGCTGACCGGGGTGGTTATCCTGATCCTGTGCACCATGCTGTTCGATTTCACCACCATTCAGCCGGGCAACCCCGGCGTGCTGGCCACCGTCTGGCGGTCGTTGACCCAGGTCGAGGGCAAACCCTCGCCGGTCATGCTGACGCTGTTCCTGGTCACCTGGGGGATGATCGGCCTGGTGAGCCTGGGGCAACTGGCCACGCAGGAAGAGTCGGCGGGCCGGAGCCGCCAGGAGTGGTTCATGGCGGTGAGCCTCTTTGGCCTGCTTTCCTTCGGCGGGGCGCTGATCTTTGCCCTGCTCCACGCCGTGCGCCTGAGGCCGGTGACCATCACCAGCCCTGATGCTCCCAATCCGTTGGCAAACACCATCACCTTCTACTATCTGTTCCTGTTCCTGATCATCCTGAGCCTGGCGGCGGTGCTCACCTTCCTGTTCCGCCGGCCGGTGCGGGCCTGGCGTCTGAGCGGTAGCCTGGGGGATGTGGCCGTGCTGGCTCTGGGGGTGATCCTGCCGCTCGTGGCCGGCGTTCTGATCGCTGCCACCAATGTCAGCATCGTCCGGGCCGACATTCTGTACAAGCAGGGCCTGAGTTCGGAAAAGGCGCAACAGTGGGATGGAGCCATCTTTTTCTACCAGAAGGCCGTGGAGATGGCTCCAAAGGAGGATTTCTACTACCTGTTCCTGGGGCGGGCCTACATGGAAAAGGGCAAGGATGCTCAGGGGGAAGATCGGGAAAAGCTGCTGNCGCAGAGTGAGAAGATGCTGAAGGAAGCGCGGGAGCTGGCCCCCCTCAACACCGACCATTCGGCCAACCTGGCCCGGCTGCATCGCACCTGGGGAGGGCTTGTCCAGGGTGAGCAGCGGGTCGCCCATCTGAACCGGGCGCTGGACTATTATGCCGCTGCCCTCAGCCTCAGTCCCAACAACGCTCAGCTCTATAACGAGTGGGGGCAGACCTATTTTGCCCTGGGCGAATACGAACAGGCGGCGGCCCGGTATGAAAAGTCGCTGACGATTGACCGCCAGTATGTGCAGACCTATCTGCTTCTGGGCGAGCTGTCCATGCGCCAGAAAGATTGGGACCGGGCGCTGGAGGTTTATCAGCAGGCCCTTGAGGTCGCTCCCCAAGCGGTGGACCTCTATAGCGCGTTGGGGTATGTGTACACCCAGAAGAAAGACCTGGAGGCCGCCCTGCAGGCCTATCAACAGGCTGTGAAGCTCCAGCCCAAGAACTTTAACAACCGGAAGAATCTGGCCATCCTTTACCAGCAGATGGGGCGCATCGAAGAGGCCATCCGGGAGGCGACCGAGGCCCTGGCCCTGGCGCCCGACAACCAGAAGCAGACGATGCAGAATTTCCTGGCCCAGCTCAAAGCCAGTTCGCCGGAGAATGCGCAGCAGATCCAGAATCTGTTGGCCCAGGGACGCCAGCAGATGGATGCCGGGGAATGGACGGCGGCCGAGGCGACCTTCAAAAAGGTGCTGGAGCTGAACCCCAACCATCCCCAGGCCCACAGCGCCCTGGCCTATGTCTATGCCAAACAGGGCCGGGTGGAGGAGGCGATTGCCGAAAACCAGGTGGTGATCGGCCTGGCGCCGAACGATTACAACAGCTACAAAAACCTGGGACTGCTCTATCAGCAGAAGGGGCAGATTGCTGAGGCGATCGCAGCCGTCGAAAAGGCGCTGACCCTGGCTCCGGAAGAGGACAGGGCTGCCCTGGAAAGCTTTTTGAACCAGTTGAAGGCCTTGCAGGCCCAGGCCACCCCCACCGCTCAGCCTCAGGGCCGGGCCGGTGACCTGGCTCCGGCCGAGCGCAATCACCTGTACAGCGCGCCGCCGGCCATGACCCTGGATCTCCAGAAAAAGTACCAGGCGACGATTGTCACGGCCAAGGGCAACATCGTCATAGACCTGAAAGCGGCCCAGGCACCCCAGACGGTCAACAACTTTGTCTACCTGGCCCGGCAGGGGTTCTATGATGGCCTGACCTTCCACCGGGTGGAGAACCAACCTGGCTTTTCCCTCATCCAGGGCGGCGATCCGGCCGGGAACGGCACCGGCGGGCCGGGCTATACCGTGCCGGCCGAGATCGGCCTGCCTCACGATGAAGGGGCGATCGCCATGGCCCGGACGGCGGATCAGGTGAACCCGCAGCGGGCCTCGTCGGGCAGCCAGTTCTATATCTGCCTGGTGCCGATCCACCAACTGGACGGGGCGTACACCGTCTTTGGCTACGTGGTTGAGGGGCTGGATGTCGCCCGGCAGATCGCCGTGGGCGACAAGATCCTGACCATCCTGATCACGGAAAAGTAGCTCGACAATGTTCAATGAGCGTAAATGGCGGTCAAGGTGGACCTCACCCCATCCCCCCACCCCCTCCCCTCCGAATTCCGAATTCGGAATTCCGAATTCGGAAGGGGAAGGGGGCCAGGGGGTAGGGGTGAGGTCGAATCGAACAT
>JGI24187J35170_1000899_pt1 | contig 13364 bp, 14 predicted proteins | sample YNPBryBLVA2012_FD_35170 | JGI IMG/M metagenome (IMG submission 35170)
ATTTTTAACCTTATTAGCTTATCAGACAGAGTTACGAACCGCATCCAATTTGCAGCCGCCTGGAAAAAAATAAGCTAATAAGGTTCAATCGGTTGGGCGTCAATTTTTATACTAAGGTTTTTAAAAGTGACCAAAAATTTATTATCAGTGGCCTGAGTGCTATTGCCGTACAAAAACCTTAGTAGCTTTGAAAACGACAACAATTTTTAACCTTATTAGCTTATCATTCAGATCAATGAATCGTATCTAACTTACAGCCTGGCACAAAAAAATAAGCTAATGAAGGCTAAATCGGTTTGGGGTCAATTTTTCTACTAAGGTTTTCAATAAGGTCCAGGGTTTTTGATAAGCGAACCGAATATTATCTTGGCACAAAGACCTTAGTAGCTTTGAGAACGACAACAATTTTTAACCTTATTAGCTTATCAGTCAGATTTACGAACCGCATCCAAATTGCAGCAGCCTGGCACAAAAAATAAGCTAATAAGGTTCAATCGGTTGGGCGTCAATTTTTCTACTAAGGTTTTCAAAAGTGACCAAAAATTTGTCATCAGTGGCCTGAGTGTTATTGCCATACAAAAACCTTAGTAGCCTAAAGAACGACAAAGATTTATAACCTTATTAGCTTATCAGACAGAAAAATGAACCGCATCCAAATTGCAGCCGCCTGGAAAAAATAAGCTAATAAGGTTCAATCGGTTGGGCGTCAATTTTTCTACTAAGGTTTTCAAAAGTGACCAAAAAATTGTTATCAGTGGACTGAATTTTATTGCCGCACAAAAACCTTAGTAGCTTTGAAAACGACAACAATTTTTAACCTTATTAGCTTATCAGACAGACTAACGAACCGCATCCAATTTGCAGCCGCCTGGCACAAAAATTAAGGCAATAAGGTTAACTCGGTTGAAGATGAATTTTTCTACTAAAGTTTTCTATGCTTTTTTGATTTACTTTGTTTTGAAAACTTATCAATAAAGCATAAAAATAACTATAATTCTTTAACTTTTTTAATGGATGTAATATGAAAATCGAATACCATAATCTCTACACCCATTTTGTATTCAGCACATTGGGACGGCAGCCATTAATCCCTGAAAAGAACCGTGATCGCATCGAAAAATATATCACAGGAATTGTTAATAATAATGCTTCTAAATTATATGCCATTTATGCAAATCCAGACCATTTACATTTCATTGCTTCTCGGTCGCCATCCATATCTGAAGAACAATTGGCGACAATTGTGGCCGATAGTTCAGAGCGATTTATCAATGAAAATAATCTTGCCACAGGCCATTTCGCTTGGCAGAGCACAGCCTCCGCTTTTTCAGTATCAAAAGCAGATGTCGATAAGTTATGCAAATATATTTTGAATCAAGGCAACCATCATAAAAAAGTGACCTTTGCTGATGAGTATGAAAAGTTCCTGAAATATTATCAGAAGGCATTGAACAAAAGATAAACAGGTGAAATGCGGTAGGAGCGATTGATTCTTTTACTCAGGTTTTCAGACATCATCAAAATTTTTAGGGTTAGATTGGATTAAATAGCTGAACAAAGACCTTAGTAGCTTTGAAAATGACAACAATTTTTAACCTTATTAGCTTATCAGTCAGATCAATGAACCGCATCTAACTTACAGCCTGGCATAAAAAATAAGCTAATAAGGTTCAATCGGTTTGCCGTCAATTTTTCTACGAAGGTTTTCAAAAGTGACCAAAAATTTGTCATCAGTGGACTGAATTTTATTGCCGTACAAAAACCTTAGTAGCTTCGAGAACGATAGCAATTTTTAGGCTTATTGGCTTATCCAAAAGAATAACGAAGCGCATCCAAGTCAGGTTGTTTTTCAAGATTGCTTCGCTCGCAATGACGGGTACGCTTAGATGTAGTCCACCTTGGAGATGGACTACATCTGAGAGGTTGCCCAACCAGGTTTAAAAAAACGGTTTTGTCGAGAACATCATTTAAATTGGCATTGCCAGACTTTCAGCAGGTAGAGGATCTTAATGGCAGAAAAAAAGTTCAATTGATAGTTTTTTCCCCTTTCAAAGGTCTCCAAAACTTAGGGGGAGAGATGGTTTTGTTTTGGAAATTGATTTTTTTAATTTGGAATTTATTTGAATTTTGTTTTTTGTAATTCGAAATTTGAGGAAACTATGGATAGAATCATAAACTTCGATCACGGCTCGGCCACCCAGCCATTGCCTGAAGTGGTGGCAAGCATGATGCCGTTCTTGCGAGACAATTACGGCAATCCCTCCAGCATGCATGTCCTGGGCCAGCAGGCCAAAGCAGCACTGGATAAAGCCCGAGCCCAGGTGGCGGCGCTGATCCATGCTGAGCCCGAGGAGATCATTTTCACCGCTTCGGGCAGCGAGTCCAACAATTTCGCCCTGAAGGGCGTGGCGTTTGGCAATCGCAAAAAAGGCGACCACATCATCGTGTCCGCCATCGAGCATTTTTCCGTGCTTCAGGCCGCCAAATCGCTGGAAAAATTAGGCTACCAGATCACCCAGATCCCCGTCGATAACGATGGCCTGGTCGATCCCGATGAGGTAAAAAAGGCGATCACCGACAAGACCATCCTGATTTCGGTGCATCACGCCAACCCCGAAATTGGCACCATCGAGCCCATCGAGGAGATCGGCAGGATCGCCAGAGAAAAAGGCGTGCTGTTCCATACCGATGCCATTCAAACCGTGGGCACCATCCCCGTGGACGTGAAGAAATTGAATGTGGATTTGCTCAGCCTGGCGGCCAATACCTTTTACGGGCCGAAAGGCGCAGCGGCGCTCTACATTCGCAAAGGCACCCGAATCAATCCATTGATCGACGGCGGCACTCAGGAGGGCGGCCGACGAGCGGGCACGGAGAATCTGCTGGGCATCGTGGGCATGGGCACGGCAGCCGAGCTGGCCGCCAGAGATATGGAAAAAAGGATCGCCCAGGTTCAGCCGTTGCGGGATTTGATGATCGAATTAATCGAACAGAAAATCGATCATGTTTCGCTCCACGGCCATCGAACTCAGCGCTTGCCCAATAACGTGAACTTTGGCTTCGAATTCATCGAGGGCGAGTCGATCCTGCTATTTCTGGGCATGAGCAACATCATCGCCTCCAGTGGATCTGCCTGCACCTCCAAGGCGTTAAAAGCATCTCATGTGTTGCTGGCGATCGGTGTGCCCCATGCCATTGCCAACGGAACAATTCTGTTCACGCTGGGTATTGATAATACCGAAGAAGATGTTCGGTTGTTGGGAGACAAACTGCCGCCTATTGTCGATAGGCTACGCTCCATGTCTCCGCTTTATAAAAAGTAGTTTGGGTAATAAGGTAATTAGGTAGTTAGTTTCTAAAAAGTTAAATTCTTGCCCGAAAAGCAAAAACTTTTCTGGACACGGAAATGGAATACACGGAAGAGAACTATAGGAATTTCAATTCCGTGTCTATTCATTTCGGTGTCCATAATTTTTCTTTTTGGTTCTGGCTTGTCCAGGTTGGGTAATTAGGTAATTAGGTAATTAGGTAATTAGATGATTAGGTTAGTTACTCTCCAATTCCCCAATTCCCCAGTTACCTAATTGCCCATAAATCTGATGGAAAAATTTAATCAACTTTAAAAGACAAAATTAAGAGGATAAAATATGACTGGTCCTTATAGCGAAAAAGTGATGGATCACTTTATGAATCCGAGGAACGTCGGCGAGATCGAGGATGCGGATGGCGTGGGGACTGTTGGGAATCCTGCTTGCGGCGATATTATGCAAATGTTCATCAAGGTGAAAGACGACACGATTGTTGATGCCAAGTTCAAGACGTTCGGCTGCGGTGCGGCCATTGCCACGAGCAGCATGGCCACCGAGCTGATCAAAGGCAAGAAAATTGAGGAAGCGGTGAAAGTCACCAACGAAGAGGTAACCAGTGCCCTGGGTGGGCTGCCTGCGGTTAAGCGCCATTGCTCGGTGCTGGCCGAAGAGGCGCTGCATAGCGCCCTGGCTGACTATTACAAGAGGCAGGGCAAACCAGCGCCGTTCAAATTGAAAACGTCTGAGGAGTTTCATAAGGATTAATTTCTGAAATAAAAGGCTGACGCTTTATAAAAGGCTGACGCCTTAACTCCTGAATAAAAGGCTGACGCCTTAACTCCTGAATAAAAGGCTGACGCCTTAACTCCTGGAATAAAAGGCTGACGCCTTAACTTCTGTGGGGGTGGAAAGTTATGGAGAATAAGAATTCTGTCACCATCGTCGTTTTCAGCGGCGATCTGGATAAATTATTGGCGGCATTTATCATTGCCACGGGAGCAGCGGCATCGGGCAAGCAGGTGAACATGTTTTTCACCTTCTGGGGACTGAAGCTGTTGCAACAGGCCCACAAAAAGCCCCAAGGATTGAGCTTCCTGCAAAAGATGTTCGCCTTCATGGTAAAGCCAGGTCCCGATAAACGCACTATTTCCAAATTGAACATGGGGGGCATGGGACCCATGATGCTCAAGAAGCTCATGCAGCGCTCCAGGGTGCCGTCGCTGAAAGAGCTGATGACCACGGCCAAAAGCCTGGGGGTCAAATTTACCGCCTGCACCACCAGTATGGGCGTGATGGGGATTACCAGAGAGACACTGATCCCCGAAGTGGATAACATCGCTGGGGTGACCAGTTTTCTGGCGGATGCGGAGAAGAGTAGTGTGACGTTGTTTATTTAATAGGATGATTTGATCAATAAACGGTTAAAGATATTCTCCAAGGGATTAAAAAAACAACGGATTTTTTAAAAAAGCTCTATCAGTTGGGTTCTTTAATCCGTTGGGAATCTATTTAAAATTTACATCATGTGAATTGATCAGGAACGAATTATGCCGAAACCCGATTTTACGATAGACTGTTTGGGACTATACTGTCCGATGCCGATCATCAAAACGGCTGAGAAGATCAAGGAATTGGCGGCGGGCCAGATATTGGAAGTGATTTCTGATGATCCTGGCTTTGTCGAGGATATGCCCAATTGGTGCAAAATGACAGGGCATGAGTTTCTAGAGATGCAGCAGGATGATGATGTATATCGGGCTTATGTGAGAAAGGTTATTAGCTAATTTGGTAATAGGGTAATTTGGTAATCAGGCGATTGGATAAATGTCACCATCCAAAAACGATATATTGATTTATCAAAAATTATTCTTTGATTCTATCAATCGAGGGATTGCTAAAGCGGAGTCGGGAAAAGCATGCCCTACCAAGAAATTAAGGAATTAGTCAAAATCAATTATCAATAGAACCATAAGAACTGAAGCAGTAGGGACTAAAATATGGACATCAACTGGAAACACCATATTGTCAGTACCTCAGACGTGCTACACGGCAAACCTCGAATCCAAGGAACGAGAATCCCTGTCAGTCTAATATTGGGCTACCTCTCTGCCAGATATTCTTTTGACCAAATTATTCAAGAATTTCCAGATCTAACAGAGGAACAAATTGCTGCGTGTCTTGACTATGCCCGTGATCTGGCCGAATTTGAGGTCGCAGTATGACGAAAGCAAAATTGTTTGCAGATCATTGAATCCCAACTTCTATTATCAATTCTCTAAAAACTCAGGTTTTGAAGTATATCGATTGAGGGATTATATTCCCAAAGATTCAAATGATTCAATGGTCATTTCAAAAGCGCAGGAATTAAATTCAATTCTTATCTCATTGAATGGTGACTTTGCTGATATCGTTATGTACCCTCCTTCAGATTATAAAGGCATTATTGCAGTCCAGCTGCGAAACCATCCAGAAATTATTCCATAGATCGTAGCAAGGTGAAAGGATTATTTGCTGAAAAATCCAGATGCTGAACATTATGTGGGGAAATTATTATTGGTTGAAGCTCACAGGATTAGAATTAAACAATAGAACAATTTTTGAGTAGTAGAATTGCCGCTGTTCCTGACATATTTATATTCGATTGGAAGCACATGCTTATAGAGGCAGGATTGACGAAATGTATTCATTGTCAGGGCAAAATGCAACGAAAAATTGCTCCGTTTCAAATTAACCGAAAAGGGTATCATTTAATTCTTATGGCAGTTCCCGCCTGGGTGTGCTGGGGGATTGGTTAATTGAGGTATTATTTGTTTCCGTATGCCGTAGAGACGATTCATGAATCGTCTCCCTCATCGATAATAATTCATCAATAATAATTCTTGCAATTCGAAAAATTAGCGAAATTAGTGGTTATAAAAAATGAGTAAAGAATATTCGTCGCACGTCTGAATTTTGAGGAGGATGAGCCAAAAAGGTAGTAAATAATAGCATGACTGACTTCAAATATACCAACCAATTAATCCACGAGACCAGCCCGTACCTCCTGCAGCACGCCCATAATCCCGTCAACTGGTATCCCTGGGGCGAGGAGGCGCTGCAATTGGCCAGAAAGCTGGATCGGCCGATTTTTCTTTCCATCGGCTATTCTGCCTGCCATTGGTGCCACGTCATGGCGCACGAATCGTTCGAGAACGAGACCATCGCCCACATCCTGAATGAAAATTTCATCCCCATCAAAGTCGATCGGGAGGAGCGGCCCGATCTCGATGAGATTTATATGACGGCGGTGCAGTTATTAACAGGCAGCGGGGGATGGCCACTGTCGGTCTGGCTGACGCCCGAGCTGGAGCCGTTCTATGGTGGCACGTATTTCCCGCCCGAGGATCGCTGGGGACGAGTTGGCTTCCGAAAAATTTTGCTGCAAATCGCCCAACTCTGGCAGCAGCGACGGGGCGAGGTATTGAACAGCGCCAATCAATTGACGGCCAGTCTGAATCACATCAATCGGGTGCAATCGGCAGAGCTGGAACTGGACCGATCGCTGTGGTACTCGGCGTTCAAATCGGCTGAGCAGCGATTTGATGAGCGGCATGGCGGCTTTGGTGGTGCGCCCAAATTTCCAATGGCGATGGAATTATCTTTTCTGCTGCGTTATTATTTTCATACAGGGGAAAAGCGGGCGCTGGTCATGGTGGAAAAGACATTGCGGGAAATGGCAAACGGTGGGATATTCGATCATCTTGGCGGCGGGTTTCACCGCTACTCTACGGATGAGCGCTGGCTGGTGCCCCATTTCGAAAAGATGCTCTATGATAATGCGCTGCTGTCGGTCACCTATCTGGAGGCGTTCCAGCTCACCCAGCAATCCGATTATGCCGAAGTGGCCAGAAACACGCTGGACTACGTGTTGCGAGAGATGACCTCGCCCGAGGGTGGTTTTTATTCTTCCCAGGATGCCGACAGTGAGGGAGAGGAGGGCAAATTTTATGTCTGGCAGAAAAGCGAAATCGAGGCGATTTTGGGCGAGGAAGAGGCCAGGTTGTTTGGCGACCTTTATGATGTCTCTGAGCATGGCAATTGGGAGGGCAAAAATATCCTCCATCTCCGCCGCAGCCTGCATGGCGCAGCGAGAGAGTATGGGTTATCTTTAACTGACTTGAAAAAGCGGTTGGCAACGGCTCGCCAAAAATTATTCGAGGCTCGATCCAAAAGGATTCCGCCTGGCACTGACGACAAGATTTTGACCGACTGGAACGGGCTGATGGTCTCGGCTTTTTGCAAGGGGTATCAAATTTTGGGCGACCTAAAATATTTGGCCGCCGCCCAAAAAGCAGTTGATTTTTTGCTGGAAAAACTTTATATTGATGGGAGAATTTTAAAGACTTATCGCAATGGCAAAAGTCATCTGAACGGCTATTTGACAGACTATGCGTTTCTGGTCGCTGCGCTGATCGATCTGTACGAGTCCAATTTCGAATGGAATTATCTGCAGCAGGCGATAGAGATCAATGAGCTGATGCTCGAGAAGTTCTGGGATGAAGAATCGGGTGGCTTTTATTTCACCCCTATCGATCACGAGCGACTGATCGTCCGCACCCGCAATGGGTATGACAATGCGATTCCAGCGGGCAATTCGGTGGCGGTGCATAATCTGCTGAAATTGAGCCAATTTACGGGCGACTTTAAGCTCAAAGAGCAGGCAGAGCGGACGGTGAGATTGTACCTATCCCAGATGCAGCGCTCGCCAGCAGGATTCTCGGTGCTGCTCAGCTCGCTGGATTATTTCTGGGGCAAGCCGAAGGAGATTGTGATTGCGGGTGACCGTGATGCGGCTCAGACGCAGGCGATGATCCAGACGGTGCATCAGCATTATTTGCCGAATAAAATTTTGGCGTATGCCGATCCAGATTTATCGGATCAGAGCGAGGCATTGCTACCAGTGATCGATGGCAAAATTTCGCAGGATGGGCAGGCAAGGATATTTGTGTGTGAGAATTATGCGTGCCAGAGCCCGTTTTTTAAGAAAGAAGATTTTGAAGATTATTATCGATCGTTGATTGAATTTTGATTTTATATGCCCAGCGGATAGATGAAGCCAACGGATTTTTAAAATTTTTTATCCGTTGGTTTCATCTATCAGTTGGGGATTAACTTTTCAGGATATTATTTAAAATATCAAAATTGAATTAATGAAAGATAAAGGGAATTGCAAATGACTCTTACAATTCCCGAAGAGATTGTCAGATCAACTCGGATGTCCATCCCAGAATTGTCTCAAGAGATTGCTGTTTTGCTGTTTCAAAAAGAGAAACTGACGCTGGGATTGGCAAGCCAGTTAGCCAGAATGAGTCGACTCCGATTTCAGCATTTACTGGCAAGTCGTCAGATTCCGATCCATTATGACGAGCAGGATTTTGAAGATGATTTCGAGACTTTAAAGGATAACAGATGTAATTAATAGAGGGAAATATGCTTTCAACGCTCCAAATCAAAAATTTTAAGTCAATAAAACATCTAAAATTGGATTGCCAAAAAATTAATGTTTTTATTGGCAGGCCAAATACAGGCAAATCTAATATTCTTGAGAGCATTAGTGTTTTTTCCAGTCCGTATGAGAGATTGAGCGCATTCGTTCGATTTGAAAATATGACCAATTTATTTTATGACCAGGATATAAATAAAACAATTGAAATAGATGCTGATCATGCTAATTATTCAATTCAATTTGAGAATGGAGAATTTGTTGGAAAAGGAGGCGATAATGAAAAAAAAGAATTTAATTTTCGATTTAAATGTGATTATGATGGAAGCTGGGAAACAACAATCAATAAAATGTCGCCATTTAAATTTTATAAGTTTGTGCCTATTGATAAATTTCCAAAACAGGATTTTAATTTCCTTCTCCCACCAAGGGGAGAAAATCTATTAGCGATACTTCTAACGAACAAAGATTTGAGAAAATTAGTGTCAGATTTATTTCGAGAGTTTGGTACTCGTATCGTTTTAAAGCCACATGAAAATAAGATCGATATTCAAAAAGAAATTGAGGATATTATTATTTCTTATCCTTATTCAGTTGTATCCGATACTTTGAAAAGAATTGTGTTCTATCTCGTGGCAATAGAAACGAACAAAGATTCAGTCATAATTTTTGAGGAACCCGAAGCTCACTCATTTCCATTTTACACTAAATATCTGGCAGAAAGAATCGCCCTGGACGAAACCAATCAATTTTTCATTTCGACCCATAATCCCTATTTCTTGCTTTCGGTGTTGGAAAAAACGCCTGAAAAGGATATGGGTATATTCATCACCTATTTTGAAGATTATCAGACCAAAGTGAAGCGACTATCAGAAGCGGAAATGCAGGAATTTTTTGAGCTAGATGCCAGTGTGTTTTTTAATCTGGATCGCTTTCTGGGGGAAGAATGATCTTTGTCGAATGCAATGCCGATAAAAGGCTGCTTATTTCGCTCGGAATTCAAGCGAAAGAAATTTGGCATGTCTTTAGCAAAGGCAATATCTGCAATCGATTGAGAAAAAATAAAAAATGTCTCGGACTGGTCGATGAAGATCCTGACAGCGGTAAGCCGCAATACCTGGGAACGTTAACTTTGGATTCTCATGATAGTGGCGTGAAGGTATTGAACGATAAAAATAATCAGAATAAAATAATCGTCTTGTGTCCCAGGTTGGAAGATTGGATTGTGGCAGCAGCGAAACAGGCTGAAGTGGATTTAGCAACTTATCATTTTCCTGATCATGGAAAAGCGTTTCATAAAGTAGTAAATAGCAGGCTTGATGATTTTAAAAAGCTGCTAAAGGATCTCAAAGAGAGCAGTCTAATGGTGAAACATTTAATGTCGCTTTTGCCCAGCGGATAGATGAAGCCAACGGATAAAATTCAAAATAACAAAAAACAAATTCCAAACAAATTTCAATCTCCAATTATCAAAAGTTCATTGTTTGAATATTGAATTTTAATTTGGATTTTATTTGGGATTTGAGATTTGGTATTTGGAATTTCACCCGTTGGGTTGTTTTAATCCGTTGGAGAGTATTTATAATGCAATAAAAATTTTGATTAGAATGATGACATTTTCGGAAGTTCAACAATTAATTCAGATTAATAAGCCCGCATTGAGCTCCAAATTTAAAGTAAAAAATATTGGCGTTTTTGGCTCTTTTGTTGATGGCGAAGAAAGCGAAAACAGTGATATTGATATCATGGTTGAATTATATGAACCGATTGGGTGGGACTTTATTGAATTGAAAGATTATCTGGAAAAGATTTTGAGCAAACCAATTGATTTGGTTACGAATAAAGCGCTGAAGCCAATGATAAAAGATGATATTCTGAAAGAGGTAATCTATCCATGAAAAAAATCGCCCTGTTCGCCTTTAACGGCGATGCTATGTGCTTCGTTCATGTGCTGCTCAATGCACTGGATATGAACGAAAAAGGTCATGAGGTCAAAGTCATCATCGAGGGATCAGCCACGAAATTGGTGGAGGAACTGGCTGATCCGACCAAACCGTTTGCCAATCTCTATCAGAAAGTCAAAGACCAGGGATTGATCGATTGCGTGTGCAAAGCCTGCTCTGGCAAGATGAATTCATTGAATGCCGCCATGGCGCAGCAATTGCCGCTGTGCGATGAGCTGATGGGACATCCGAGCATGGCCAAATATATGGAACAGGGATTCGAGATTATTACTTTTTAAGTGGAGGACAGGATGCCATCCTGTCCTACATGTTAATCTGGTATCAAACGGAATGACCATCGAAGAGATCATAGAAGATTACCCGTATCTGGAAGAAGACATCAAGCAAGCGCTACAATTTTCAGCGATGGCCCTTGCGAAGGTTTAGAACCTTCGCAAGGATTAGACAAAATGGAAGGGAATCAAAAATGAGATCAATAGCAGCAGTTTTGATATTTTTATTTTCAATTGCCAATCTTGTATCTGCCCAAACGATCAGCGACGCCACCCAATCCTGCATCGATTGCCACGAGAGCATCCAGTCAGGCATCGTGCAGGACTGGCTGAGCAGCCGCCACTCAAAAACAATTCCAGCCGAGGCATTGAAAAAGTCAAAGCTGGAGCGAAGAATTTCCAATGAAAACATCCCTGCGGAGCTGGCGAATACGGTTGTGGGCTGCTTTGAATGCCATGGCCTGAATACTGAAAAGCATCAGGACAGCTTCGAGCATTTCGATTACAAAATCAACGTGGTCGTTTCGCCCAATGATTGCCAGACCTGCCATTCCGTGGAGGTGGAGCAATATGCGACGAGCACCAAAGCGCACGCCATTGGCAACTTGACCCAGAATCCGATCTATGATTTGTTGGTGGAAACCACGATCAGCCCCAAGACCATTGAAGGCGACAAAATTGTTCAGGGCCAAGCGTCGCATTTCACCAGGCGAGAGACCTGCTTCGGCTGTCACGGCACCACGGTGGAAGTGAAAGGGACGAAAAAGGTCAGCGCTGAGCTGGGCGATGTGGAAGTGCCTGATCTGGCTGGCTGGCCCAACCAGGGTGTGGGCCGCATCAATCCCGATGGCAGCCTGGGCGCCTGCACCTCGTGTCATCCACGACATGCTTTTTCCTTGATCGATGCCCGAACGCCGTACACCTGCAGCCAGTGCCATCTGGAGCCCGACGCGCCAGCTTACAATGTGTACAAAGAGAGCAAGCACGGAAACATTTTTTCCGCTCGTGGTGAGGGCTGGAACTTTGACAGCGTGCCATGGGTTATAAGTAAAGATTTTAAAGCGCCGTCATGTACAGTTTGTCATAGTTCTTTGATCATGAATCCCGAGGGCAAGGTCGTGGCGGAGCGGACGCACAATTTCGATTCCCGCATCTGGGAGCGGATTTTCGGCCTGATTTACAGCCATCCGCAGCCGAAACACGGGGCGACTTACCAAATCAAGAATGCCGATGGCCTGCCACTGCCGACGACCTTTGATAATCGTCACGCCTCGGATTTTTTGATCACCCAGGCCGAAGCCAGATCCCGACAGGGACAGATGGAAAAAATATGCAAGAGTTGTCATTCGACCGATTGGGTGCAGAAGCATTTCGAGAAATTCGATAATACCAACAAAGAGACCAATGGAATGGTGTTGTCTGCCACTCAATTGATGCAACGAGCCTGGGATAAAAAGATCGCTGACAATAAAAATCCCTTCGATGAAACGATCGAGTTGACATGGGCGCAGCAGTGGCTTTTTTACGCCAATTCGATCCGCTATTCATCGGCCATGACTGGTGCGCCTGATTATGCAGCGTTCAAGAACGGCTGGTGGTATTTGACCAAGACGTTGCAGGAGATGAAAGACAGGATAGAGAAAAAATAACGAAAATTGCCCAACGGATAGATGAAACCAACGGATAAAATTTCAAACACCAAAAAACAAATTCCAAACAAATTTCAATTTCCAATTTTCAAAGATGTGTTTACACCGTTTGGATATTAAATTTTCTGAATTGGAATTTATCTGTGATTTGGCATTTGAGATTTAGGATTTCATCCGTTGGGTTGTTTTGCGCCGATTGGCGGATTGGAGATTTTTTCCTGCCCAATGGATAAAATTCTAAATAACAAAAAATAAATTCCAAACAAATTTCAATCTCCAATTGTCAAAGATACGTTTACCCCATTTGGATATTGAACTTTCTGAATTGGAATTTATTTGTGATTTGGCATTTGAGATTTAGGATTTCATCCGTTGGGTTGTTTTGCGCCGATTGGCGGATTGGAGATTTTTTCCTGCCCAATGGATAAAATTCTAAATAACAAAAAACAAATTCCAAACAAATTTCAATCTCCAATTGTCAAAGATACATTTACTCCATTTGGATATTGAACTTTCTGAATTGGAATTTATTTGTGATTTGGCATTTGAGATTTGGGATTTTATCCGTTGGGGGAAAAAAGAAAGCAACAAATATTTAAATCAAGATAACCGAAAGGACAATGTATGACTGCACCAAAAGCCGATCTTCAAGCCCTGCAAGTGGCGTTGAAGATGGAAACTGATGGGTA
>JGI24187J35170_1000902_pt1 | contig 13343 bp, 7 predicted proteins | sample YNPBryBLVA2012_FD_35170 | JGI IMG/M metagenome (IMG submission 35170)
TGGAAAAAGGCGTCGAGGGATTAATCCATATCTCCGAGATGTCCTGGACCCAACACATCAAACATCCATCGAAGATCTTAGCGGTAGGCGAGATTGTCGAGGCGAAAGTCTTGAACGTGGATGAAGCCGAAAAGAAGATTTCGCTGGGCTTGAAGCAACTGCAACCCGACCCATGGGATTCATTGGAGCAGAAATATCCGGTTGGGTCTCGCCATGAGGGCAAAGTGCGCAACCTGACCAATTTTGGCGCTTTTGTCGANCTTGGAAGAGGGCATCGATGGATTGATCCATATTTCGGATCTATCGTGGACCAAAAAAGTTCGGCATCCAGGTGAGGTGGTGAAGAAGGGCGACGTGATCGAGGTGGTGGTGCTGAATGTCGATCGGGAGAATCGCCGCATCTCGTTAGGCTACAAGCAGACAAAAGAGAATCCATGGGATAAATTCGAGACCATTTACAAGCCTGGCACAATCGTGAAAGGCCAGATCGTGCGATTGATTGAAAAGGGCGTCATTGTCGAATTGCCCGAGGTAGTCGATGGCTTTGTCCCCATGTCCCATTTGCAAAAAACCAATCTCACCAAACCAGCAGATGGCTACAAGGTCGGGGACGAGCTGGAACTATGTGTGATCGAGTTTAATAAAGAGAACAAGAAGATCGTTCTATCCGAACGAATCGATCACGCATTAAACGTCTTGCGGCAGAAGGAGCAAGGGAAGAAGGTGGAAATCGAAGCGCCAGACGAGCTATTTGTTGAACCTGGCGAGGAGATCCACCCGGACGTCCCTGTGCCCGAAGCACCAGGGCCCAGCAGCGAGGCGCCGGCCGAGGTTCCACCAGTACAATCAACGACTCCCAGCGAGCCACAAGCCTCCACGGTTGAGGAAGTTGGTAAGGACGTGACGGCGAGCGTCGATCAGTCCAAGGCGGCTCGGCGCAAGCGCCAGCCGAAAGCCGAGGCAGTCAGCCAGGCCGCAGATACTGCCGAGCCCAAGCCGAAGGCAACAAAAAAGAACGCCAACAAGAAGGCCAAGTCCCCAACTCCTGAGCCGGCCGAGACTGAGAAAGCGGATCCGGCCGAGGAAAAAGCTGAGTCATCCGCTGGCGAATAGCGAGGCGATGATCTGGAACAAGATTGATCGGAAGAAAAATTCCCACCAGGATATTGGCTGGTGGGATTTTTTTTGACTGCAATTGAATCTGATCCAAGATGCGCAAGACAGAAGCAATGGCGCCAGCAGCCCTTCATTGCGTCACAAGATTCTGAATGATCGCTTATTGCTGGCAATCTTCATGATAATTCGCTTTGTGTGACTTTTCCCTTACGATGCCATTATTCAATTTTGTTCCGCCATCATAGAGCACATAATTCAATGCTCGATGGGGTTATTGCATGGAAACGGCAAAGGTGGGAGATTCTTCCTCCAGACGATAGCACTCACGTGTTTCAGTTGCAAAATTCGGAATCCAATGAGGCTGTGTCATTTTGTCCACTTACCTATGGATGCACGTGGTCAGGTTGCGTGCTGCCGCTTTCATTTTCCAAGTTCTCGCGGGCACGCATTCCCTTGACCTCTTGCCTCGCGGGCTTTTCTTTCGGTCGCTTCATCAGGAGGAACGATAGCAAGTCCCGATTGAAGCCTATATCAGCCAGCTTCATGGATCTAAGGGGATGTTTCCGCTCATCTGAAATAGTAGTCATTGGATTGCGAGTTGAAAAAAAAAAAGCGAGAAATCGGGCTTGACTTTTGATGAGGCATTTGCTATTTTTTCATTGAACATTCATTGTCAAAGAAAAGGAATTTCTATGAAGATCCTGTCAATTTGGCTGGGGATCGGTTTAATCGTAATGGTAAGCCTGGGCGATCGTTCTAATGCCGGATCTGGCAGAATTGGGACCAGTGATCGTCCATTGGCTGCCAAACCTGGATGGCAGAAAAAAGATGTGGGATTCGCTGGTTGCTCTGAAGTCTTTCACTATCCATCCCAAATAAAAAATGGTGCTTCATGGGAAGCAAGGGTTGGTCATTTGGCCAGCCTGATCGGTAGCATCGAAACTGGCGAGACCCACGGTGCCGAGCATCTGCCCAGCGGACAGCGTTTCGAATCAAATCAGTGGCAGATCGATGAGATGCTGCTTCGGGCGGATTCGCTTTTGCGCCATGCTCAATTCGATGCAGCGCGAAAAATCTATCAGGGGGCTTTGAAGATTGAACCCAACTCGCTTCCCGCCCGAATAGGTCTGGGCCGAGTTGCCATGGCGCAGGAGAAATGGGCTGATGCAAACGAGCAATTCCTGAAAATCCTCTCAGATGAACCAGAGAACAAAGACGCCCACTATTACAGCGCCATCTGCTATCGCGAGACCGGCAAATTCAAGGTCCTGTTGCTGCGCAAGCTGGATTGGGACAAATCGAAAAAGCACTTTGAATGGATCCTCGCTCGCGACTCGTTGTTCAAAGATGTGGTATTTCAATGGGCAGTGCTGCATCGGTATCAAGAAAAATACCAGACAGCGGTTCAGCTTGGCCATCGACAGATCCAGCTCCGGCCCGAACTCGTTGAGCCCCAGGTCAAAATATTTCGTTTCTACCGCTACTTGATTTCGCACCTCCCCGGACCAGCGGCGCTTGCCTGGTTGCATCAGCAGCCATGGGATCACGCGCGCTTCGCGATCGGTGAACTCTATCGTCGGGCCGGCCAACTGGCCCAAGCCGATTCGATCTTTGCCTCCCTGCTGCAATCACCGCTATCCATGTCGCGTCAGCCGATCTATCTTTCGCTGGCAAAAATTCATTACCAGCAAAACGAACCAGACATCGGACAACGATTTTATTGGCAGGCGGTCGATGCCATCCAAAACGATGTCGATGCTGAGCTGGTCTTTGAGGATTTGAAATATATCCTGAGCGACCAGGAGTTAGAACGGTTTCGTTCATTGAGCGCGATCCCCCAAAAGATCGAGTTTTTCAGGGCGCTGTGGCGCCAGCGTGATCCGACACCGGCAGCCAGCATCAATTATCGGCTGGCCGAACATTATCGCCGACTGTTGTATGCGGAACAGCACTACGAGTTTGATGGCTTTCGAACCTGGTTTAATAGTCCCGATAAGCTTGGCTATTTGAATTTCCCCCAAGTGTATCAGCTCAATGAGGAATTTCATGATAAGGGATTGATCTATATCCGGCATGGCCAATATGATGATTGGGCGATGACCGCTGGCGAGGATGTCCCAGGAAATGAGACGTGGGTCTATTATCCCACAGCAACCAGCCCCAAAATGGTGTTTCATTTTATTCTGGAAAACACCCCAGGCCTGTGGCGGTTCACCCCCATCATCACTGAGCTTAACCTGTTAGAAGATCGGGTGCAATTCGGCCATATCTACTATCGCTTGCTTCAATCCGACCCACTGGAACAGCCAGCCTTGATCAATGAAATGGCCCGGGAAAGCCAGCAGTCCGTCTTCATCGGGCTTTCAACCGATCGCCATAGCTGGGATAAGGCGATCAAGCCATTGGAGGTTGCGTTCATGCTGAGCAGTTTTCGAGGGGATTCTGGCAGGACTGCGGTAGAGATCTACAATGCCTTTTCGCTTTCTCCGCTGATCGAATCGAGCAAAGTCGAACCGCAGCAAGTTGTGCTGGAAAAAGGAATCATGTTCCACAATCGCGCGTGGCAGGAGATCGAACACTGGCACGAGGCCAGCCCAGTGACCGTGACAAAGCAAGGATATTATGTCGATCTGCATCGATTCGAAGTGCCGCCAGACTCGTATCATGTGGCATTCTTTCTTCGGCCGGAGCAAAACGATTTTTTGGGAGGCTGGAAAATTGATACTGCGATACCAGATTACCGCGCTGCTCGGTTGGCGCTCAGCGATATCCAATTGGCCACCACCATTGCCCCGGCCGACCAGCCAGGGAAATTCGTGAAACATGGGCTTCTGGTCGTGCCCAATCCCATGCGGCGCTTTGAATTGAATAAGCCAGTGTACATTTACTTCGAGGTTTACCACCTAACCCCCAATGGTGAAGGCAAAACGTCGTTCTCTATTGAATATAAGCTCACGTTGAAAAAGCGAGGTAAAAAAGGCCTGGCTGGCTTTTGGAGCCGGGAGGGAAAATCTTCAATCGCCACGCAGATAGAACGAGAGGGCAAAGGAGAAATGTCGGTGGAATATTTGGCGATCGATGTGAGCCAATTGAAAGCCGGCGATTACGAGCTCGAGGTGACAGTGACCGATCGCCACACTCGGTCGAGCGCGCGAAAAACCCGAGCCATCCTACTACATGAGCGAAAATAAAGCAGCGATCATCTTCCGTGGGCAAAGAATTATCATGGTGCGTCTTGCTTTGATTTGAATCAAATAATTCATAGTCACACAGACACAGAGAACACAGAGGATGATGTGTGNAAATTGCATCAAATTTTTTGGGTCTTGCATCACATGATTTGGCGGGTTCAAAATCAGTGTTCCTCTGTGACCTCTGCGCCTCTGTGGCAAAGTTCATGAGTAGTCCAGGTTAAAAATCAACCTGAAATTCTAAAACGGGAGGATTGTCAATAATTGCCAATGAAACACACGAAAAAACGCTAAAGGCACTTTTTATTCGTGTCACCCAGTATATTCCATGGGCAAAGAATTATCATTTTCAATCTCATTATCCATTTTAAAAATTTAGGTATCATTTCATAAATTATCATGGGCCTTAAGAACCTTTAAATCGAAAAACAAAATCCTGATGAATTCACGCCTCTCTCTTTGCCACCCATCATCACCAAGAAAAATAGTTCCGTCTGATGTTCGCCCTCCGAGAAATTATGAAATGATGCATAAAGATTGCATTTAGGATTTGATCCAGTCACATGGGCGATAGAAAATCTCATTCCCCTTAATTACAAGGCCGAGCCAAGATTGCACAAGCCCTATTCGCTGATCACGAATACGATCCTAGAGAAAAACAAATGAAAAAGGCTTAGCATAGATGGATCATCGTTGACGACAAAAGGTGATAGGGCCTGATGGCTTGGATCTATGAAAATAATCTTTGATCATTTACGGTTTTGAGAAACCCCCTGCAGCACAATAAGCCAGATTGATAGTTTCTCGCTTGGAATAATCCTCAGGAAGGGATCAAAATGAAAAGCATTTAATCCTCATGCAAAAAAGATGAAATGGCGTGGTGGGCGAGCCAGGGCGTTCGCTGAATTTAATTTTCCCCTGAAGTCCCTTTAGAGATTATCAAATTGAATGATGATTTTTCCATCAAATCGCCTTATTTCGCCTCAAATATTTTTCGATCTTCACTGGGACGTATACGGCCAGGGTGAGGCCAATGCAGATGGCCAGATCCACAGGAGCAAGTGGTTTTACATTGAAAAAGAGATTTAACGCTGGCAGGTAAATTGCTGCCAATTGCAGCCCCACTACGGCAACGATCATCAACCACATGGTCGGATTCGAGCGAACGTCCAACGACAGAATCTTATCTTTGTTCATGGAGCGAGATCCCAGCGCCTGCCCGGTTTGAAGAAATGCCAACACCGTAAATATCATGGTTTGCCAGGTGTTGTCCTCTGGATGAAGCGGATCATAATAGATGTACCCCACGGCCAAGGTGATCAAGCCGATCAGCATCCCCACCCAGATCACATGAAAGCCAAGGCCTTCACTGAAAAAATGGGCTTTGGGTTTGCGTGGGGGACGTTTCATGGTGTTGCTCTCGGCCGGCTCCAACCCCAAGCCCAGGCCAAGCAAGCCGTCGGTCAGGAGGTTTAACCATAGCAATTGCAGCGGCAACAAGGCGACCGCCACCCCAAGCAACGGCATGAACAGCATCACCAGCACCTTGCCCAGATTCCCAGCGATGGAGAATTTCACAAAGCGACGGATATTATCGTAAATGACACGCCCTTCTTCAACAGCAGCGACAATGGTAGCGAAATTATCATCCAATAGGATCATGTCGGAAGCCTGCTTTGTTACATCGGTGCCACAAATTCCCATGGCAACGCCGATATCTGCCTGCTTCAAGGCTGGGGAATCGTTCACCCCGTCCCCGGTCATGGCCACGATGTGACCCTGTCGCTGCAACGCCCGAACGATGCGCAACTTGTGCTCTGGAGACACACGCGCAAAAATGGCGGTTTCATTGATGACGTTAGTCAGTTGCTCATCCGTCATCGAATTAAGTTCTTGCCCGGTGACGACGTGGCCGTTGTTCGAAATACCCAACTCATTGGCGATGAACCGAGCCGTGAGCGGATGATCCCCAGTGATCATGATTGGCCGAATACCAGCTTCTCTGCAGGTTTGAACCGCATTCTTCACTTCTGGCCGCGGCGGATCGACCATACCAATCAGCCCAATGAAGGTCAGGTCCTGTTCCAAGCGAGCCATCTCCCGTTTCTCGGGCAGTTGATCGAGCCATTTGGTGGCAAAGCCCAGGACTCTCATCCCTTGCTCTGCCATCTTTTGATTCGCCTGATGAACTCGCTCGCGCCAATAGTCATTTAGGGGAACCTCTTGATCATCCACCCATACCTTGCTGCAAATGTCGAGCAGGCTATCGAACGCTCCTTTGGTAATGGATAGCATCGGAAGGCCATTGGAGCGAACGAACCTGATTGGATCTGGCAATTCCGCATCATCGTCCGGAATTCGGTGTACCGTGGTCATTCGCTTCCGAATTGAATCAAAAGGCAGTTCGGCGATGCGGGGCATGAGCTTCAGCAGTTTTGTTTGGTTGATATCGACTTTCGAGGCAGCTACCAACAAAGCCCCTTCCGTGGGATCACCAATAAATTGGACGTGACCCGTCTGTGGATCGGGTCGCAAGGTGGCGTCGTTGCACAATGCTCCGCCAAGAAGCACCATGCAGACAGATTTGGGCTTGCCGTTGAACAGCTTTTCCCGACAAATAGAGCTTTCATCCGCAGACGGGAGCCCCATATCAGCGTTATTTATCACTTCTCCTAAAGCGATTGAGTGACCGGCCACATCGATTACCTCCACCCGCATGCGGTTTTCGGTCAAGGTACCAGTTTTATCGGAACAAATTACGGTCACCGACCCAAGAGTTTCGACCGCTGGCAGCCTTCGAATCAATGCCCGGCGTCGCAACATGCGTTGCGCGCCCAGGGCTAAAGTGACAGTGACGACGGCGGGAAGCCCCTCTGGTACAACGGCGACCGCCACGCTCACGGCGGTGAGAAACATGTCGCTGATGGTCCCCCCGCTCAACAGGCCGATGATCATGACCACAACGGCCACAGAAATCCCCAGCACCGCCATTAACTTGCCGACCTGATTGAGCCGGCGCTGGAGCGGCGTAGTCACCGACTCAACTTGCTGGATAAGCGTGGCAATTTTGCCCAGTTCCGTCTGCATTCCGGTCGCCACCACAACGCCTTTGCCATGGCCATAGGTTACCTGGGTGCCCATGAAACCCAAATTTTTTCGGTCTCCCAGCGGCAAATTCAGCGCCTGCAGCGCGTCGATATCCTTTTCCACGGATTCCGATTCTCCAGTCAGAATCGATTCCTGTACTTGCAGATTGACCGCTTCAATCAGTCGTAAATCGGCTGGGATCAAGTTGCCAGCTTCTAAATGAACAATATCTCCCGGCACCAATTCGCGAGCGGAAATCTCATTCAACTGTCCCTCCCGCTGCACCCGAACCAGGGGAATGCTCAGTTTCTTCAGGGCTTCCAGGGCTTTTTCAGCACGATATTCCTGAATAAAACTCAAAAATGCGAACAAAAATACAATTGCCAGGATCGCAGCCGTTTCGGTTGGCTTCCCTAAAAAGCCAGATATTAAGGCCGCGATCATCAAGATGATCACCAGGGTGCTACCAAATTGCTGCAAGAAAATGACGATTGGCTTCTTGCGGCCGTGTTCAATGAGCTCATTGAACCCATACTGCTTCTGACGCTGATTTGCCTCAGCCTCGCTTAACCCGCTGACGGGATCAGTACGCCAGTGCTTTAACACCTGCTGCACCGTTTGAGTGTGCCAGCTATTCGTTGGGTGATTCATTTTGGATTCCTCTCTGTCCACAGCTTTTATAGATGATATCATCCCACAAAAAGTTCCCCCACTTCTGGTTTATGCCAGAGCAACGAGTTTTGAACCCGCTCGTGTCACCCGATATTCCATAATTTGAGTGACGGATCGGGACCCCTCTCTTTTGATGGGGTCTGATGGTGCGCAAATTTGACAGATAAAACGCTGAAACAAAAAATATTCTTTAAACCATCCCTCAAATGGATCATAAATAAAATGAGCAACGATGACTAAACCATGGCAACTTTAAGAATGGTTCAGGGTCGTTGCTAAACATCATTGGCTATTCGAGATGGCTGAGATAGCGCCTGGTAAAGACCATTTCCATCGGCAAATTTTTCTGGTCTTTTTCTGGCTGGTCNGGCAAGGTGCCCAGCANATGAGATGGAGAAGCAGCCGTAATTGCCAGAGCCATGGCGTCCAAGATATCATCTCGGGCCACGTCCTTGCGCCGAAACGACTGCTGGGCTGCTCGAAATGTCGATTCCACGAATGGATTCAAAGCTTGCAAAATTCCCAATCGCTCCACTATCCCCGCCTCTGTCTTTTTATTATGAGCCATGGCGTTTCCTCCAGCTAACGCCCAGAAACAGATTTCTGGATGCGATTCACGGATCACCGCCCTGCTGCGTGGATCATTGTCCATTAGCCGATCCACTTGTCTGATCTTATCGATGATATTCCAAGTTTGAATCGATAGCTTTCGGCCCAAGGTCTGATAATTCATAAACGAAGCGCGCTCATAATCGATTTCGTTGATGGCTGATCGCGCTGGCGCAGGGAACACGCTGGCGCCTCGTCGGCCTAAAAGCTTTCGAGCAGCCACATCGCAGCTTCGGTTCCTCCAATCGGGGAGGCCAATCGGGATATCGATGAGGATCAATGGCACCGCTTGAAATTCAGCCCACATCTGCTCGATCGATTCAAACATGCGATAATAAAGCTGGCTGTCCTCAGCAATGGCAATGGCGAACCAGCCACCGGAGCATCCATCTACTCCAACATAAGTATTCATACCGCTGATTTGTTTTTATGATAGATCATGATGATCCCTGATCCTACGCATCCCGCAATCAGGGGCGCTTCCTTATCCGAATCCAAATAGTAAAACCAGAACCACCGCAGTTTATTGTTATCATCCGGATTCAGGGATAACCGAATTTTAGCCATTTTTTTTTAAAAAGTCAAGGAATTATTTGCCAAATGGGAACACCGGATCGTTGGGTTCCAATACCGCATCGGACCGCTGATTTTGCACCTTCAAGCTTTTTCCCAATAGATCATGAGAAATTGAACGGATTGACCTTATCGTTCAGTGTGACCATGATGCGATTTTATGAATTGCGAGATTCAACAACGATTTTTGATCGAAGAGTGCCTGACGTCGCTTGTCCAATTAACGAATTCAGTATCTCTGCCATGGAATCAGAGCATAGCGATCGTCGACACAAGCATCCACTCAAGGTTCGAAGCATAGCAGATTTGGCTCACGAGACGCCCCACCGCTGGGAAGAGACATATCTGACCACCATGATGATGCTAAAAGCCATGACACCGACTAACACAATTCCCCAGAGCCAGCGACCGAGAATGAAATTGCCGATTCCCAGCAGGGCGCAAAGCACGGCCATCATCGCAAACAGGGCCCCAACGATGTTCTGATGGGTAAAGAGTGATGCTGCGCTCGATTCTCGAGGCAATTTGGCCGCCACGCGTTTCCACCCAGGTCCCCCGGGTTGAACCCGACGATAAAACTCGAGCAGTGTTGCCTCATCCACGGCTGGTGTCAACAAGGTGACAGTGAGCCACACAACGAGTGAGATGGGCACGGTATAAATGAGCGTCCAGGGAAATTTTTTTTCGGGCAGCGCACAGCACACCACGATAGCGATAGCCACGACGGCCATGAAGATGATGAAGATGGATGATTTCAGATGTTGGCTCCGCCACTGAGGCTGGTTCAGCCCCCAAATCAGCAGGGCTGCCAGGCTCAGCAAAATGATGGCCAGGAGGCTTGCTCGCAAAATCGCTTCTGATCGGATAAATAAGATGAGACCGACGACACCGATAATGGACGCAATCGCTGAAATTTCGGACCAGGCATTTATGCGCCACCAATACCAGCGAACGATATAGACGATCCCGATGCCGGCATTGATGGCCGAAAACAACAACCAGCCCAAAAAGATATCGTTCATCAAAAATGAGATGGCACCTCCCAATATGGCCATGAGGATGGTCGTGATGATTGAGACCGTCACATAATGTCGCTCCCCAGCATTTTTGCGAACGAATGGTCGGTAAAAGTCATTGATCAGGTAAGATGCTCCCCAGTTGATCTGGGTGGAGATCGTCGACATAAACGCTGCCAAGAACGAAGCAAGCATAAGTCCCAGCAAGCCGGGCTTGAGAAAGGTCAGCATGACGGCAATATAGCCCAATTCTGGATCAGGCTCCAGCTTGCCAGAGATGGGATTTTTAGCTGCGATACCAGGGAAATAGATGGCAGCCACCATACCAACGATGATCCACGGCCAAGGCCGCAGACAAAAATGGGCGATATTGAACCAGAGGTAACCCAGGAACGAGTGCTTCTCGTTCTTGGCAGCAATCATTCGTTGAGCGAAATATGCCCCACCATCCGTGTTGCCCACGGTCCACCACAGCAATAAAATATACAGCAGAAATATGGTGAATGCTTGATTCGGAGCCTCCACCGAAGGGATGATCGATAGCATCGATTCAGCGCGCTGACCGCCGTATAGCTCTGGTAACCTGCTGAGGATGTTCCCTATCCCTCCAACCGCATGAACGGAGACGACTGCCAGAACGACGGCCATTGCCATTGCGAAAAAGAACTGAAAAAAGTCAGCTGCCATTACGCCCCAGAGTCCGGAGATCGAACAATAAGCCCCGGTTATAAGGATGCAGATCATCACCGCCCAAAATTTGGGAAGATGAAAGGTCAATCCCATAATTTTGGTCATTGATAAATTAACCCATCCCATAATAAGACAATTGTAGGGCAGCGCAAAATAGATCGCCCGAAAGCAGCGGAGTATTTTGGCTGGGCGACCTGAATAGCGGAGCTCAACCAATTCTGTGTCGGTCAAAATTTGAGCGCGGCGCCAAAGCCGGGCGAAAAAATAGACTCCAAGCACGAACATGGGAATTTGCGACCACCAGAACCAATTGCCCCAAATACCTTGCTTCACCACCAGGCCGCTGATTGCGAGGGGAGTATCGGCGGCAAACGTCGTGGCCACCATGGATGTCCCCACCAGCCACCAGCTCGATCCCTGACCCGAAGCGAAATATTCACGGAGATTCTTGGTGCCTCGCCGACTGAAGTAAATTCCGATTCCAATGGTGATCGCGATGAACAGAATAATGAAACACCAATCGATCATAGTTAATTGGCTATTAAGCGCATATTCCACTGGCTCTACATTCATTCCGCGACCTCGTTCTCATTTGGGAAAAGCAAGGGGAATTATCGTTTCCATCGAAAGAGCAAAATTTNGCTATCGGCCTGAAGGGCGAATCACTGCAAACAGTCATCTGGCAGCGGATGGATCTGCCAATCAAAAGCAAAGCGGAAATCTGGCCACTTTATCCGTGAGGAGGCGCTGTTGAATCGGTGCGCGAAGCCAGAGCCTTGGACTAAGATGCTTGAATTTGAAACCGAAATTCATCGGGCTGCCACAATCCAGCCACGTGGAAGGCGGTATTATTTCTTTTTTCCAAATTCCGGATCAATCGGCAACAGCTTGACAATGACGAAGCCAGGGATCGTGCAAACCATCACCCAGATGAAAAATTTCTCATAGCCGATGATCTCCTGGAGCCAGCCACTGAACATACCTGGTAGCATCATGCCCAGCGCCATAAAACCAGTGGAGATCGCAAAATGGGCAGTTTTATATTTGCCTTCAGAAATATAGATCATATAGAGCGTATAAGCCGTGAAGCCGAACCCATAGCCCAATTGTTCGATCCCAACACAGAGGTTAATGATCCAGTAGTTATCTGGCTGAGCGTGGGCCATGTAGACATAAACCAGGTCAGGAATATTGATGGCAATCACCATGAGCCAGATCCACTTTTTGAGGCCGTCTCGGGCAGCCAGGAAACCACCGATCAAACCGCCTATTGTGAGCATGATCAAACCTACCGTGCCATACACAAATCCGATCTGGCCGGTGGTCAGCGCGATCCCACCAGCTTCCTGTCGATCCAATAAAAATGGGGAGGCTAATTTCACTAACTGGGCCTCGGCCAAGCGATAAAGCAACAGAAACGTCAGTCCTAATCCAATATGCTCTTTTTTGAAAAACGAGACGAGTGGATCGGCAAAGCTTTTGAAAAACGCTTTCAAGTTGGGCACGCTGCGCGGCACATCTTCTTGGGGATAGGGCAGGATAATGCGATGATAGGTAGCGAATACAATGAACAGCCCAGCTAAAAAGAGAAAGGTGATGGTCCAAGAAAGAGGGACATTTCCAGCACGGGTAACGAATTTGGCCGTTCCAGGATGTTTGAGTTTAGCATCCAATTGAATAGCGGCCATTACTGGCTTATTCCAGTTTGCGGCCGTAAACTCGAAACGGCTCCCTTCCACCAGTGAGATATTTTTATCCCCGGACTCTCGACCAAATGTGACCACGATCTTTTTATTGGGAGGGGGCTGATCGGATAAATAAAGATAGACTGCCGCGAAGTTACCAGTATCCGGCGCTTGTTGGGTTACCGCAGGCTTGATGTTGAAAATTTTTCTTATGGCCTGTTTTAAGGGAACGCTCACATACTGCTGCCACCACGAGGGCTTTTTTTCTTGTTGAACCGGCACATCAATTTTCTGCCCCTGGCGAGCATTCCATTCCCGAACGTAAGCTAAGAACTGATGGAATTGTTGTTTATCGGTGGTGCCCAGCGGTATTGTCAATTGGGCGGGCGCCACCACCACTCGAAGATTTCCGGGCTGCGGTACAACGGTTAAGCTCTCGGGCGAAAACCACCCTGGGCTTGTCTCGGCTGGCTGAACCGCAGCGACTGGGACAGTTACCGGAGGGAGTCCTGAATGGCTTTCGACATATCCAGCCATAATCACCAATAATCCCTGGCCGGTCAACATGGCAAAGCGATAAAATGTGCTGCGAACCCCGACAAACCAGGCCTGATCGTGCTGATTCAAACCCAGCATATAAAAACCATCGGCGGCAATATCATGCGTCGCCGAGCTGAACGCTAAGAGCCAAAAAAATGCCAGGG
>JGI24187J35170_1000911_pt1 | contig 13286 bp, 11 predicted proteins | sample YNPBryBLVA2012_FD_35170 | JGI IMG/M metagenome (IMG submission 35170)
GGCCAGGCAGAGCCTGGGGATACGCTAATCAGCCGTCGTACCACCGACCTTGGGTCGGTGCGGCCAGGCAGAGCCTGGGGATACGCTAATCAGCCGCCGTACCACCGACCTTGGGTCGGTGCGGCCAGGCAGAGCCGGGGTACGCTGAGCAGCCGTCGTACCACCGACCTTTGGTCGGTGCGGCCAGGCAGAGCCGGGTGAAACAAGCGCCGCAGTTGAACTGCGGCGCAAATCGAGGCAACTGCGGCACGAACCTAAAACCTTCAAGGCATTCGTGTCATTCGATGCAAGCCAGAACTGAATATAAGTGAGGCGAGAGGCGTCTCATTGCGGCGCGCGCAGCGCATCCAAACGCTCGCGCAGTTCGATGCGGCGCGAATCGGCGGCATGTTTGATCTCGCCCAAGAAGTTTTGCCCGCGCTCGCGAATTCGAGTGCGCAACTCCTCGCCTGATTCGGGCGCCAGCAACAACGCCATCGTCGCGCCGACCAACGCCCCAACCAAAACGCCAATCAAAAAGCCAAATATCTTTCGCATAAGAGTCTCCTCAAAGTTTGATAGAAATTGACAATGAACTTGTGCCAGAATGATGAAAATGCTCTATACGTATTATAGGCGAAAAAAGACTTTTGTGGAATAATATGTAGCGCGCGTATCTGCAAGGAACGCGACGAAAAACACCTACACGCAAGCGGCTCGAAGCAGGGGAGCAGAGCCAAAGCGGACTCTACCTTTACGGAGGGTACCATGTCTACCATTGCTCCTGTTTCCTTTTCTGTGTCTCAGCGCAAGAAGGTGACTACGCGCACGCTGCGCGAAAAGAAGGAACGCGGCGAAGTAATTACCATGTTGACCGCCTACGACTATCCTACCGCCCTGGCAATGGACCAGGCCGGGATCGATTCGATTTTGGTGGGCGATTCGCTCGGCATGGTGGTGCTGGGCTATGAAAACACACTGCCGGTCACGATGGACGAAATGCTGCACCATTGCCGGGCAGTATCGCGCGGCGCAAAGACCGCCCTGCTGGTGGGCGACATGCCGTTCATGTCCTACCAGGTTTCGGTCGAGGAAGCCGTGCGCAACGCCGGTCGTTTTTTGCAGCAAGGCGGCATGGACGCGGTCAAACTGGAAGGCGGACGAGAACGCCTGGAAGCCGTTCGCGCCATCGTTGGCGCAGGCATTCCGGTGATGGGACATCTCGGCCTCACGCCGCAATCCATCCATCAGTTGGGCGGATACCGCGCCCAGGGCAAGACCGCCCTCGCGGCCCAGCGCCTGCTGGAAGATGCTCTGTTGCTAGAAGAGGCGGGCTGTTTCAGCCTGGTGCTAGAATCTGTTCCGGCCCGGCTGGCCAAACTACTCTCGCAGCGTCTGACTATCCCTACGATTGGCATTGGAGCCGGCGCCGGCTGCGATGGGCAGGTGCTGGTCACCCACGATTTACTGGGGCTGTTCGACCGCTTCACGCCCAAATTCGTCAAACGATATGCTCACTTCCACGCCGCCATGCAAAGCGCATTCCGCGATTTCATGGAAGACGTGCAAACGCGCGCCTTCCCTGCGCGAGAGCATAGCGTCGAGATGCCCGACGAAGAGTGGGAAGCGTTTTTGCAAAACATCGAAAATACGTGACGCGCAAGACGAACGATGGACATCTTGATTGTCGGCACAGGCGCACTGGCTACGCTGTTTGCCGCGCGGCTGGGGGCGGCAGGTCACGCCATCACCATGCTCGGCGCCTGGCAAAGCGGCCTGGCNGCNCTGCAAGAAAACGGTGCGCGGCTGATAGAGGCAAATAACCGCGAACTCTCCAGCCCCGTTCTGGCCACAGACAACCCGGCGCGATGCCGGCCGGCGAAATACGCGCTGGTGCTGGTCAAAGCCTGGCAGACACCACGCGCAGCAGCGCAACTGGCAGAATGTCTTGCCGCAGACGGATTGGCGCTGACCCTGCAAAACGGGCTGGGCAACCGCGAAACGCTCGGACTCAGCCTGGGCCTGCCGCGCGTGGCCCTGGGCGTCACCACCACTGGGGCCACTCTGCTTGCCCCCGGCTTGGCGCGCGCTGGCGGCGAGGGGGTGGTCTCGCTGGAAGCGCATCCCCGCCTGGGGACGCTGGAGGCCGCCATAACGGGAGCAGGTTTCCAGGTCCAGACAGTGAACGATGCAGAGTCGCTCGTGTGGGGGAAACTGGTCATCAACGCGGCCATCAATCCCCTGACGGCGCTGCTGCGCGTCCCCAACGGTGAATTGCTGCGACGACCAGCAGCGCGTTATCTGATGGGACAGTTGGCGCAAGAAGCGGCGGCTGTAGCCCAGGCGCAGGGAATCGGCCTGCCTTTCGATGATGCAGCGGCAGCGGCAGAAGAAGTGGCACGCAAGACGGCTGCCAATCGTTCCTCCATGCTACAAGACATGCAGCGAGGCGCGCCTACTGAAATAGACGCCATTTGCGGGGCGATCTGGCAAGCAGGAGAAAGGTTGGGCGTTGCAACACCATATAATCATATTTTCTGGCACCTGATCCACGCCGGCCAGCCTGTTGCGCCAGAGATGCAGTGAAGGTCATCTCGACAAAAACATCCCCTTTCCCCTCTTCTTTTCGAGAAGAGACATGGTAAGATTGGTCAAACAATGCTCTTGGAGGCCTTATGCGAAAGTGGTTCATATTTTTACTGTTTTTTACTTCCATCTTCACTCCCCTTTCGGCCAGCGCCCAGGGAGAAATGGCNCTGGAAACGGTTTTCGTACAACTGTGGCCGGAATTCGATCAGCCGAGTATGCTGGTCATCTATGACTTCCGCGTTGCGCCGGGAACGCTCTTGCCCCAAGATGTGAAAATGCGCGTACCAGCCGAGGCTCAAGTCATTGCCGTTGCGCAGGAAAGAGAAAACGCCCTGTTCAACATCCCTTATCTGGAAACAGCCATTGACACGACATGGAAACACGTGACCTTGACAATAGAAACGAATGCCATCTATCGCCTGGAATATTACGTGCCCTTGAAGCGCAACGGCCTGCAACGAGAATTTACCTATCTCTGGCCTGGAGAGTATGCCGTTGCCTCGCTCACGGTTAGCCTGCGTATGCCGCTCGATACGACCGAAGTCTCCACACAGCCGACCATGTCGAAAATGCCTGTCACCGACAACGGAGAAACTTATCTGCAATGGAACAAGGAAAACCTGGCAGCCGGGCAGCAAGAACGAGTCGAAATTGCTTACACCAAAACCACCGACCGTTTGAGCGCCTCCACCCAGCCGCTGGAGCCTGGAACAGTGGATGAAAAGACCCCAGGCAGGGTTTCACTGAGCAATTACTATCCCTATTTGCTGGGCGGGGTAGGCATTCTGTTGATTGCAGGCGGGGGCATCTATTTCTGGCAGAGCAGTAAAGGCAAGCCGACCCCGCATAAACATCACCGCTCGAGGTCAGAAGAAAACCGCAACGAACCGCTCCATTGTCATCAGTGCGGAAAGCGAGCCCAGCCCGGCGACCGTTTCTGCCGCACGTGCGGCACACGGCTGCGACGAGAATAAAACCAGGGAGGTTTTCCCTCGAGAAATGACCATTTTCGAGACTCCCCTTGTTACTCCCCTGCTGCGCGGCCTCTTCAGGCTTGCCCTGCGCCTTGCCGGCTGGCAAATCGTGGGCCAATTGCCCGACCTGCCCAAATACATTGTGGTCGGCGCGCCGCACACCTCCAACTGGGACTTCGTCATGTTTCTGGCTTTGGCGTTTGTCCTCAAGGGAAATATGCGCTACATGGGCAAAGCGGAATTGTTCCGCTCTCCTTTAGGCGGTTTCTTCCGCTGGTGCGGTGGCGTGCCGGTGGACCGTTCCAAACCGCAAGGCCTGGTCGAACAAATGGTACAGGCTATTCGGGAAATCGGCCCCATTTTTACGCTCACCGACGACATAGAAGCCGACCTTGCGACGATCCAAGCCTTTTTCAAGGATAAAGTAGGCATCAATCCACGGTTGACAAGCGCGCTATGAACCCTTCTGTTTAGTACGTAGCGCGGGGTTTATCCCGCAACCCAATGCGGCATGAATGCCGTGCTACAAAATCCTTACGATTGTGATAGATTCTCAAGAGTAATACTATAGCGCGGCCTCCAGCCGCAACCAAACTCATCTGTCATTGAAAGCGCAGGTCGAGCGTTGCATCGAGTTGTCGAGATGTAAGCGGCGGGTCCCGATACGCTTCGCTACCATACCCTACCCGAGCAGCACCGCCGTATCGAGACCAAGCGAAACAATCCCCTGGCGAATTGACGTTTCCCCAAATCACTGCTAGACTCTCCTTACATATTGAATGCCTCGTTTTTCTCATTTCTACCGTTTGCGCCGTTTCCTGCGTTGGTTTACGCCTGGATTGGGAGTGAAGCGTTGGTTCTTGCTCGCCTTGACCGGCATGACCCTGCTGGGCGTGGGGCTGGCGCTGCTACTGCTCGACCTGTACCGCATGGAAACGACCAATCCAACGCTCCTGACGCTGCTCTCGTATGCCTCGCTGCGCTTTCTGCCGCGTTGGATGCGTGTGGTCGTTTTTGGGGGGCTGGGACTGGGGATGTTTGCCTTGGGCATCTGGGAGCTCAATCGCGCCCTGATGCGGCCTTTCATGCGCCCGGGTGCGCACATTGTCGAGCAATTGGCAGACTACCGCCGCCGCGGACGCGGACCGCGCGTAACAGCCATTGGCGGCGGGCATGGACTATCTACCTTGCTGCGCGGGCTAAAAGAACATACGCACAACCTGACGGCTATCGTGACCGTAGCCGACGACGGCGGCTCCTCTGGGCGCTTGCGTGAGAGTCTGGGCATCCTGCCACCAGGCGACATCCGCAATTGTCTGGCTGCGCTTTCCAACGACGAAGCCCTGCTGACGCAGTTGTTCCAATATCGTTTTAGCGGCGCACCAGGACTGGATGGGCATTCTTTTGGCAACTTGTTCATCTCGGCCTTGAGCGACCTGACCGGCAGTTTCGAGGAGGCGGTGGCAGAATCGGGGCGCGTCTTGTCGGTGCATGGTCGAGTATTGCCGGCAACGCTGCATGATGTAAAATTGGTGGCAGACGTGCGCTTGCCCTATCTAGTCAATGAGGTGCGCGTCGAAGGAGAAAGCCGCATCCCAAAGGCATCAGGACGGGTGAGGCGAGTTTGGTTGGAGCCGAACGACGCGCCCGCCTTTCCGCCGGTCATCCAGGCGCTGCTCAATGCGGATTTGATTCTGGTCGGGCCGGGCAGTTTGTACACCAGTTTGCTGCCCAGCCTGCTGGTGCATGACTTGAGCGCGGCGTTGCGCGCCAGCCAGGCTCTCAAAATCTTCGTTTGTAACCTGACCACTCAGGCCGGAGAGACCGAGTCTTATTCATGTTATGATCACGTCCGCGCATTGGAGGAGCATGTCGGCGAAGACCTGTTCGATATCGTCTTGTGTAACGATAACTATGAGGGTCGCCTGGCGAAATCCGTCCAATGGGTACAAGCAGACCCCCTGTCGCGGAGAGATGCACGCCTGTATACCGCCGATCTGGTAGACCCAGAGCAGCCGGGCCATCATGACTCGGCCAAATTGGCGCAAGTCATCATGGACCTGTTCTACGAGCGCACTGGTCCATTAGCAAATTAGCAAGCGCTTTTCAGTTCCAGGTACATTAGCAAAACAACTTGATTGTGATAAAATGAACAATCAGGTTTGAAAACACAACAATAACCCTATTTTTCTGGAGGTTTCTCATGACTGTTAAAGTCGGTATCAACGGATTTGGCCGCATTGGCCGCCAGGTGTTGAAAGCCATTCGCGATTATCATGCATCCGAACTGGAAGTAGTTGCATTCAACGATATTGGCGATTTGAAAACCATGGCGCACTTGCTCAAATACGATTCGAATTATGGCCGTTTCGATGGCACCGTGGAAGTGGTAGAAGACGGCATCCTCATTGATGGAAAGAAAGTCAAAGGTTTCAAAGAGACCGATCCGGCGGCGATCCCGTGGGGCGATTTGGGCGTGGAAATTGTCATCGAAGGCACCGGCATCTTCACCATCAAATCAGACGGCGTCAACAAAAAGGGCAAGGCCGTCAAAGGCGCCGAGAATCACATCACCAAAGGCGGGGCCAAGAAAGTCATCATTACCGCGCCCGCTGAAGGTGAAGACCTGACCATCGTATTGGGCGTGAACGAGGACAAGTATGACCCCAAGACGCATCATGTGGTGTCGAACGCCTCCTGCACCACCAACTGCTTGGCACCGGCCGCCAAAGTGGTGCATGACAACTTCGTCATCCGACGCGGTTTCATGACCACCGTCCACGCCTATACGAATGACCAGAAAATCCTCGACCTGCCGCATTCTGATCTGCGCCGGGCGCGCGCGGCGGCGATGAGCATCATCCCCACCACCACTGGCGCCGCCAAAGCCGTGGCGTTGGTCATCCCTGAACTCAAAGGGAAATTCGACGGCTACGCCCTGCGCGTCCCCACTTCGACCGTTTCGATCGTAGATTTCACTGCCGAAATCGAAAAAGAAATCACTACCGAAGAATTGCGACAGGCCTTCCGTGAAGCGGCCAAACTGCCGCGCTTCCAGGGCATCCTGCAAGCCGTGGACGAACCGCTGGTAAGCATTGATTACAAAGGTGACCCGCACTCCTCGTCCGTAGATTTGCAATTTACCACCGTGCTCGGCAAAGAAAAGAACAACTTCATCAAGGTCGTGACCTGGTACGACAACGAATGGGGCTACTCCGTCCGCACCGCTGATCTAGCCGCCTTGATGGCAAAGAGTTTGTAAGCGTGGACAAACAGGTACACAGGTAGGCAACACATACCTGTCTACTTGTGTACCTGTGTACCTGTTTAACTGTGTACCTCCCTTGTGTACCTTCCCGGAGAAACCATGAACAAAAAAACCATCCGCGACATTGACGTAAAAGGCAAGCGCGTCCTGGTGCGCGTAGATTACAACGTGCCGTTGTCTAGCAGTTCGAGCGGCGAATTAACAGTCAGCGACGATACCCGCATCCGCGCAGCCATGCCGACGCTAGATTACCTGCTCGAACAGGGCGCCGCCCTCATCCTCTGCTCGCATCTAGGCCGGCCAAAAGGCGGCCCCGACCCGAAATATTCGCTTCGACCTGTGGCGGCCCACTTGAGCGCCTTGATGAAAAGACCCGTATTGTTTGCCGACGACTGCATAGGGCCGCAAGCCGAATCCGCAGCGCGGGCTTTGCAGCCGGGTGAAGTACTGTTGCTGGAAAACACCCGCTTCCATCCCGAAGAAGAGAAGAATGACCCCAGTATGGCTAAAAAACTGGCTGCGCTGGCAGACGTGTACGTGAACGACGCCTTCGGTTCGGCACACCGCGCCCACGCTTCCACAGAAGGGGTGGCCAAGTTCCTGCCGGCGGTAGCGGGCTTCTTGCTCGAAAAAGAAATCCAATACCTTGGGCAAGCCATAGCCAACCCCGAAAAACCTTTCGTCGCCATTCTGGGCGGAGCCAAGATTAGCGATAAAATCGGCGTCATCAAGAACTTGCTGACCAAGGCCGACAGCATCCTGATTGGCGGCGGCATGGCCAACACCTTCTTCAAGGCGCAGGGCTATCCGGTCGGCGATTCACTGGTGGAGGACGAGGCGCTGGAAACGGCCAGGGAAATCGTGAAGCAAGCCGGGGCCAAATTCCGCCTGCCGATAGATGTGGTCATTGCCGATCAATTCGAGGCGCAGGCCGCGCACAAGACCATGCCGGTCGGCCCAGTGCCAGACGGCTGGCGCATCCTAGACATAGGCCCTGAAACGGCAAAACATTACGCGGCCGTCATCAAGGACGCCAAAACTGTCGTATGGAACGGCCCCATGGGCGTCTTCGAGTTCCCGCCCTTTGCCCAAGGCACCTTTGCCATTGCGCAGGCCGCGGCCGAGTCCAAAGCGGTGACCATCGTCGGCGGCGGCGAGTCGGTAGCGGCCGTCCAGCAATCGGGGCTGGCCGACAAAATCACGCACATCTCCACCGGCGGCGGGGCCTCGCTCGAAATGCTCGAAGGGCTGGTTCTGCCGGGCGTGGCGGCCTTGCAAGATAAATAAAAAAAACGTCCCGAAGGTTTTCTAGCCTTCGGGACGTTTGATTCATCAGGCTTTGCGGCCACCCTTGAGTTCATCTTGCAGTTTTGCCAGGCCTTCCATATCGCCCCGCGCAGCCAGTTTGGCTTGCTCGATCCAGCCTTCGGGATTCATCATCTGCAAACCGGCGCTATCCAGGATTTTTTGGACATCGGCTGCCTGGGCCTGAGCCAGATCTGCAAAGGTATGGATACCGGCTTCGTTCAGGACTTGGGCGACCTTGGGGCCAATCCCTTCCAAGATCTTCAAGTCGTCAGCAGAGTGGGCGGCGTGACGATGCGCCTCTGGCCGGACCTCGACTCTGCTACCCTTATTTCGGCTGACCAGCCACCCAACAACGACCATCAAGAAAAAGAAGCCCAGCGCCGTCAACAACAGCCACAGCAAACTGGTATCTGGCCCATGGCCGCCTTCTGAAAGCCACCACAGCGTATGCACGATTCCACCTCCGAGTGTATGAAAATGATTTGCGGCATCCCCTCGAGAAAGCGAGGGCCTGTTTTGGGTGCGCTGTGCAGCCTACCCCTCGCTTCATTTCGATGAGATACGACTTGCGCCAGTTATACGGTAAAAAGGGCAGGCTGTCAATTCGCGGGTTATCGGCAATCAAAAAACTTGACGCCTCAAGCACACAGTGGTATGCTTGCGCGAATTATGAACCAAATCCTTCTCTGCAACAACGTCAATACCACCCGCAATACTACCCGTATCGCACCGATAACGGGACGTTGGCGCATAGAACAGGTCGAACAAGCACAAAAAAGGTAGCCCGTAGCAACCCAACGCCCCGAAGCCAGCGGGGCGTTTTTCTTAAGGAGAACAACCCATGTCCCTTTCTGACACCACCCCCGTGTACGCCGTCCCAGAAGAGAATCTGGTGCCGGTCAGCGATCATCTCTCCAAGATGATGGACATCCCCCCCTCTCGCATGTTCTTAATCAACAAATCACTGAAGGTCTATCTCGAAAAGAACCCCGGCGGCAAGATTTACGACGCCTCGCAAGGCGACGGCGGCGCTTCGCTGCCGGGCGTGCCGCGCGAAATCCTGGAACGCGCCGCACAGTTACAAATAGAGCATGGCACTTCTTATGACATGCCTTTTGGCACCGAAGCGTATCGCAAATCGGTTGTAGAACAATACTGGCAACTCGACCCCTCCATAGGCTGGGGGCCTGCCAACGTGCTTGGCACTTGCGGCGGCCGGGATGCGTTGGTCAAAGCCTATCAAGCCATGCTGGCGCTTGGTTATGGTCGGCAGGGAGATGTGATTGCAGTTTCGCGCGTGCCGTGGATTTCATACAACTGGGGCCCCTATGGCATCGGCGCTAACGTACTCTGGATGCCGGGCGAAGCCTCGCAGGGCTGGGCCTATTCTGAAGATGGCATCAAGGCCAGCGTTGCGTTTGCTGCGCGCTCAGGACGCAAGATTGCCTGCCTGGTCATCACCAATCCCGATAATCCCACCGGCTTGACCACTTCCACTGAAAGGATGGCCTTGCTCGCCCGCACCGCGCTGGAAGCAGGGGTAGCCTTTGTATTGTTCGACTGGATGTATCACTATGTCACCGACGAGCAGCCCAACGATTTGAACACCTTCCTCAAATTGTTCACCCCCGAAGAGCGCAAACGCCTGTTGTTCCTGGACGGATTGACCAAGTCGCTAGGCGCGTCGAACATCCGCAATTGCCACCTGCTGGCCGATGAGCGCATCATCAAATTCATAGTAGCGCGCGCCTCGCATACTGTCATGCCCACGTATTACTCGTTGGCAGTAGCCATGGCCGCCTACGAGATGGGCTACGCCAAGGCTTGCCAAACCATCACCGAGCCGACCAACGCCAGCCGCATCGTGCTGAACCAGTTGTTGGCCGAAAGCGGAATGCGCTACATCATTGGTAAGGGCTATTACGCCTTCATCGAAGTCGGCGAATTCCTGCGCGCCAAAGGCTGGGCCGACAGCGAACCGCTTGGACAATACCTGGCCGAAAATTTCGGCGTAGCCATCGTACCGGGCGCGTTCTTCTCACCCTTTGGCGGCGATTGGATACGTTTCTCGTACGCCACGCCGGTCGAGCGCACGCAAGGCGCCTTCGAGCGTCTGGTAGCCGGTTTGAACTCGTTGAAGGGATGAGAGGCGCTCTTTACGAAAGGAGTTTTCCATGGCCTACGACCCTCTCCAATTTGCCGAAAAATACCGCCTTGCCCTCGAGACCGCCCAAAAGGACAAACCCTCAAGCGGCTTAGGCGGATTCGAGTTGGAATGGAACTTGCTCGACGAGCATTTCCGCCCGCTGCGCACGGTGGGCGCCGGCCCGGCCGAGCAATCCTTCGTAGACTACTTGCGCGCTGAAATCATCCCGCCGGGACTGCGCTCCTTCTCCCAATTGGAAGTCTTCCACTGGATGATCGAATGGGCTACCCGACCTTACTATGCCCCTCGCGCGGCTGTCTACGAGGCGCGCCTGATGGAGGCTGCGCTGCTCAACGCCCTGGCGCGCGCCGGCAAACAATTTGGAGAACGCCTGTATCACTGGCACGGCAATCTGCTCTTCCTCACCCCCATTGGCCACGAGAGCATCCCCGGCAAGTGGGGCATCGCCAAACGCCGCTACCTGGAACGCTGCGTGGACATGTACGGCGAGGCGCTTGCCACCGCCGGTATCCACACCAACCTGTCGCTACCCGACCCGCTCTTCACCTGGGACTTCATGTACCTGCCCGCTTCTGCACGCGGCGACCGCCACCTCGACCAGTACAAATCCGAATTCTACATTACCGCCACCCGCTTACTGCGCGCTTTCACCTCACTTTTCATCGCAACCTCGGCCTCCACCCCTTTGCAAGCCCAAAATCGCGGCGGGCGCGCAATCGTTGCGTTGACCGAGAACGACTCGATTCGTAATCTCACCTTCCCCAATCCGCCCGAAATAGACCTGCCCGATCTGTACCGTTCCTACAAGGATTACAAACGCCTCTCCTACGACCTGGTGCGGCGCGGCGTCCGCTTTGGAAACAACAACTGGACCCCCGTCCGCGCCCGTTCGTTTGCCGAACCTGTGGAACGACTCATCTCGACCACCGGCGAACAACTGACGCATCTTTACACCCGCGGCCTGTATTCCGTTGGCGAGGCGCCCCCTGCCGAGGAGATGGCGCGCCAAATCGAGCAGCAAAACCTTCTGGCGCGCATCAACCTGCCGATGGGACGTGTCGAAATCCGCACCGACGACGGCGGCAACCCGCTCGACCTGGACATAGCCAACTTGACCTTCAAGCACCTGCTCTTGTTGCGCATCTATGCCGACCCTGAATTTGCCCGTTCGTTCCGCTACGATAGCGAAGACATCAACCGCGCCCGCCGCAACGAGCAAAAAGCCGCCCAAGATGGGTTGCGCGCCAGCATCGAAAATCCACTGACTGGCAAACCCATCGCCCTGCGTGCCTTCTTGCAATGGACGCTTGGCGAAATCCGCCCTCTGGCTGAAGCGTTGGGGATGTGGGATGACCTGAATCCGTTGGTCGAGATGGCCACCGGCGCCCCAAACACTGCCGAGCGGATGCGCGCCCGCCTGCGCATGGAACTAGGCGCCAACGACGAAGTGCCGCTCTCGCTGCTGCGCGAACTGGCCGAAGAACGCGAGAGCCAGGTCATGGCTGAAGTGGAAACCATTGCCGCCCGTTACACAAACCTGAGAAGCGACGCAGCAAAATTGGGTGAATTCTTGCAGCGCGCCCGCGAAGACGCCCGCCAGCATCCCGAACTGCCCGTGCGGTTCCGCCCCTCCGCCAGCATCCTGCTCGAAAGCCGCTACCCCGACAAAACAGCCGAAATCATAGACCTGGCGCAGCACCTCATCCGCATTCCGTCGGTCACTGCTTGTCCCAACGAGCGCTTGGAAGAAGTGCATCGCGCTGCCACTTTCGTCTACGATTATTTGCGCGATCATGGCTTGTCAGTGCGTTACTTCGACGGTAAATATCCGGCGGTATTTGCAGAGTTTCCGAAACAAAGAAGGCATACCGAAACACGCCCAGCGCCCATACTTCTCAACGGTCACTTCGACGTAGTAGAACCCGAGCCAGACGACTCGCAATTCATCCCGCGCATCGAAGGCAACTACCTGTGGGGGCGCGGCGCAGCGGATATGAAAACAGTGGTTGCCACCTACCTGGTCTGGATGAAGGATGCGTTACAGGCTGGCGCGCCGTACCCCAATCTCTCCCTCCTGCTGGTGGGGAACGAGGAGAACGGTGAAGCCGAGGCCTGGGGTACGCCCTTTGTCTTGAAAGAATTGGGGTTAACGCCCTCCCTCTTCATCGCCGGAGAACGGACAGGCGAAAAAGGGGACGAACTGTTTGGCGAAATCTGTACCGAAAATCGCGGCGTCATGCGTTTTGAGGTGCTTGCCAAAGGCGCAAAGGGACATTCAGGCGTGGCCGGCGCTGGCGACCTGAGCGAACGTCTCATCAGCGCCCGCGCCGCCTTGAGCGAAATCTTTGCCAAGCGGCTCACCCTCGAAGCGGCGGATGGCTGGAAGTCACAGGCTCGTTTCCCGTTCATCCACGTCGGCACGCCGGGGGTGTACAACATCACGGCCAGCGAGGGCATCCTTGGCGTCGAGATTCGCCCCATTCCTCAAGATGATATTACGCGCCTGCAATCTGACATCGAAACATACTGCTCGAAGAACGGTTTGGAAGTTCATTTCTCGGTGATGGAAAGCGGGGTGGCTTGCAGCCCGGACAATCCAGCCTTACAGGCGCTCCTCCAGGCGGTCAGGCAGGTTTCAGGAGAAACGCCAAAGATCGGGCGGAAACTGCCCGGAACGAGCGCCCGCTTTGCTCCCGGCGGGCAGGCTGTAGTGTGGGGCGAAGCAGGCATCGGTCCCCACGCCAAAGACGAACGGCATTACATCCCCAGCATCGAACCCTATTATCAGGCTTTGAATGCGTTGGCCGAAAACTGGAAATAGTAGAGTGGGTTCGCTGGGAATTGGCGTGATATTCCCCCGTTCTGGCGGCAATGGATGAAGTTTAACGCATTATTGCCGTCATCTCGTACCACCGACCTTTGGCCGGTGCGGCCAGGCAGAGCCGGGTGATACGCTGAGTAGCCGTCGTACCACCGACCTTTGGTCGGTGTGGCCAGGCAG
>JGI24187J35170_1000925_pt1 | contig 13221 bp, 8 predicted proteins | sample YNPBryBLVA2012_FD_35170 | JGI IMG/M metagenome (IMG submission 35170)
GCGATAGCGAAGCAGTCTCCCGGTCTGCCAGGAGATTGCTTCGTCGCAAAGAACGCTCCTCGCAATGACAACTATGCGAAAATGTGACATTGTCAAAATACCCAAATCGGGTGAGGCAAGATCATTTTACGAAAACGAGGAAAGGAGGTGAGTGGTATGGCAACGCTCAAAGCATCTATCACGATAAACGCGCCGGTTGAGAAGGTGTTTGCTTACCTATCCGATCCCAACAATCTGCCGAAAGTGTGGCCCAACCTGGTCGAAGTCAAGGACGTCCAACCTGCGCCTGCGGGCGGTTACAACTTCAGTTGGGTCTACAAGATGGCCGGTATGCGCTTCGATGGCGCATCNGAGACGGTCGAGCAGATTCCCAACCAGCGCACCGTGACCAGGAGNACCAAAGGCATCGAGANCCATTTCGTCTGGACCTATGAGCCNGAAAACGGCGGCACGAAGTTGACGGTCGAAATCGAGTACAAAGTGCCTGTCCCCCTGCTGGGAAATCTGGCCGAGGCGCTCATCGTCAAGCAGAACGAGCAGGAAGCCGCTACCCTGCTAGCCAACTTGAAAATCAAAATGGAGGCGTGAAGACGGTCGAACGTTTTTTGTTTTTCATTCTGGCCTCCAGCCGCAACCAGACGGGCGTTGCGCCGCAGTTGCTTGTCTCCTGGACATCCACCAGGACAGGCTGGCGATTGCCCAGGAAACTGCGGCGCGAACCCAGAGAAACGCTGACCCAGACGCCCGGTCACGCGGTAGCGCACCATTTCCCAGAAGAGGCTTGCCTGGAGGGGTTTCTGTTTGGACATAACGAGACTTTGGAAGTCGTGGATGATTAACACATCTCTTATGCAGTGTGTACGAATCGCCAACGCGCTTTTGATATAATCACCGCACTTGTTTTCATAGAAAGAGTCCACTGCAAAAACTTTGAAGTTTTACCACGCAGACACAGAGTCACGGAGATTTCTTTCATTCACTATCGCACTCGCTGTCTCCGTGTCTCAGGGGTTCGATTTTTCCCTTTTTGCAGTGGACTCATAGAAAAGGATGACCACTTATGATGCGATTCGACCGTTTTACCGAACGAGCCCAAGAGGCTGCCCAGCGCGCTGCCGAAATCATCCAACGTTACGGCCACAACCAAATTGACACCGAACACATCTTGCTGGCGCTCATCGAGCAGCCCGGCGGGGTGATTCCCCAAATTTTGGAAAGACTGAATGTCAGTACAGCCGCCATCACCGAACGCTTGGACGCTACTTTGCGCGCCAGCCCGAAGGCCAACATTTTCGGCGGAGGCACCGGGCAGATCTTCATTACGCCGAGAGTGAAGCGTATCATTGACCTGGCCAACGAAGAAGCCAACCGTCTGAAGGACGAGTACATTTCCACCGAACATATCTTCCTGGCGATCTTGACCGAGCGCAACACCCCTGCCGCCCGCATCCTCGAATCGGCCGGGCTGACGCGCGAGCGCGTCTACGATGCCGTACAAGCGTTGCGCGGCGGACAGCGTGTCACCGACCCGCAGGCCGAGGCGCGTTACCGCACCCTGGAGAAATATTCCCGTGACCTGACCCTGATGGCGCGCGAAGGCAAACTCGACCCGGTCATTGGTCGAGATACCGAAATCCTGCGCTTGATTCAAATCCTATCGCGCCGCACCAAGAACAACCCCGTGTTGATTGGTGAAGCCGGCGTCGGCAAGACAGCCATCGTCGAAGGCCTGGCGCAGAAGATAGCCAACAACGATGTCCCTGAAATCCTGGCCGGCAAGCGGGTAGTGGCGCTCGACCTGGGCGGCATGATTGCCGGTTCGCGCTTCCGCGGCGAGTTCGAGGAGCGCCTGAAATCGGCCATCGAAGAAGTCCAGCGCGCCCAGGGCGAGATTATTCTGATGATTGACGAGCTGCACACGGTCGTAGGCGCCGGAGCAGCCCAGGGGGCGATGGATGCTTCGAACATGCTCAAGCCGGCTCTGGCGCGCGGCGAACTGCAATGTATCGGTGCCACCACGTTGGACGAGTATCACAAGTATATCGAAAAGGACGCTGCTTTGGAACGCCGCTTCGCGCCCATCTATGTCGAGGAGCCGTCGGTGGAGGACACCATCAAGATGCTCCAGGGGTTGCGCGATCGTTACGAGGCGCATCATAAAGTCCACTTTGCAGACGAGGCGCTGGTCGCCGCGGCCCGCTTGGCAGATCGCTATGTCACCGACCGGCACTTGCCCGACAAAGCCATTGACTTGATGGACGAAGCCGCTGCCAAGTTGCGCGTGGCTCTCTATTCCATGCCGCCCGACCTCAAAGCCATGAAGACTGAAATCGAGAAATTACGCGCCGAGGAAGAGCAAGCCGGTTTGGAACGCGATTACGAGCGCGCCGCTCAAAAGAAGGCGGAACGTCTGCGTTTGGAAGAAGAGTATCGCGTCAAACGCGATCAATGGGAAGCGGAACATCAACTGGATGAAGTGGTGGATGTGGATGACATTGCCGAGGTCGTCCATCAATGGACCGGCATTCCGGTCAGCCAGATGATGGAAACCGAAGCCGAAAAACTGCTGCACATGGAAGAGCGCCTGCATGAGCGCATCATTGGGCAAGAAGAGGCCATCCATGCCATTTCGGATGCCATCCGCCGCGCGCGCTCTGGTTTGAAAGACCCTGCCCGTCCGATTGGCTCGTTCATCTTCATTGGGCCCTCCGGCGTGGGCAAGACCGAATTGGCCAAGGCTTTGGCCTGGTTCATGTTCGACGACGAGGACGCCCTGGTGCGGATAGACATGTCCGAATACCGCGAGCAGCATACGGTGTCCCGTTTGTTCGGCGCGCCGCCCGGCTACGTGGGCTACGAAGAAGGTGGCCAGTTGACCGAAGCCGTCCGCCGCCGTCCTTACCGCGTCTTGTTGTTCGATGAAATCGAAAAAGCGCATCCCGAAGTGTGGAACTCGCTGCTACAAATCCTGGACGATGGCCGTATGACCGACGGTCAGGGCAACGTGGTGGACTTCCGCAACACGGTTCTCATCATGACCTCCAACCTGGGCACCGAGTACGTCCGAAAAGGCGGCACCCTGGGCTTCCTCCAGCAAAAGGCCACTGACGAGGAGCGTCAGGCGCACGAAAAAATCGAGAAGGCCCTCAAAAGCACCTTCCGTCCTGAGTTCCTCAACCGCATAGACGAAATCATCATGTTCTCGCCGCTTTCGCTGGAAGAGATGGAGCAAATCGTCAACTTGCAAATGAAAGAAGTGCAAGAGCGTTTGAGCGATTACAACATCGTCGTGCAAATGAGCGATGCGGCGCGTTCCTGGCTGGCTAAGGAAGGCTACGACCCGGCCTTTGGCGCCCGTCCGCTGCGCCGCGCCATCCAGAAATATGTCGAGAGTCCGCTTTCTGTGGAACTGTTGTCTGGTAAGTACAAAGACGGCGCTACGGTGCGGGTAGATGTGGACGAACAACAGGACAAATTGGTCTTCACGGTTGGACAGGTCGTGGCAGATGCCCGTCAGCCCGTAGAGGCTTAAGAAACCTGAATTCGGGGTAAGCCTTCGAACCGTCCCGCGAAGTACCCGCAGGGTGAAGGCTCGATTTTGCCCATACGATTGCTCTCAAAAGCCTTCGGGACGGTTAGCCCGAACCGGCGTTATAAGAAGGAAACAGGGGTGCCTTGCTTGATGCAGAGGATACGAACATGGGGTGGGGTTTCCCGCCCCATGTTTGCTATTTTCTCGGAGAGGCATTACAATCGGGGCGCAAATTCATATGTGGAACTGATGGAACGCGAGTCTCCTCAATGACTCTGAAGTCTCCAAACTTTGGAAGTATCGAATTGGACGATGGTGAGGGACTAGCGCTCCCTGAGTTCCGGGAAGGTTCCCGTGACATCGAATCATACTCCGCCAGTAGCGTTCGAGCCTGCCGCTGAACTGGCCCGACGGTTGGGGCTGTCTTTTACCAACCAGGGACTGCTGTTGCGGGCGTTGACGCATCGTTCGTACTTGAACGAAAATCAGCATGCCCTGGAAGACAACGAGCGCCTCGAATTCCTGGGCGATGCCGTGTTGGATTTCATCGTTGGCGCCTGGGTCTACCATCATTGCCCAGAAATGCACGAAGGCGACCTGACACGCATTCGTTCTGCATTGGTTCGTACCGATACGTTGGCTGCCTTTGCGCGTCAACTCGACCTGGGCGCCGCCCTTCGCCTTGGGCGAGGTGAACTGGCCTCCGGCGGGCGCGAGCGCGATACCTTGTTATGCGCTGCATTCGAGGCGCTCGTCGGCGCTCTCTACCTGGACGGCGGCATCCCCGCTGTACAACGCTTCATCGAACCTTTGATCGAAAGCGTGCGCGAGCGCGTGCTAGACCGAACAGAAATATTCGACCCCAAAAGCACCTTGCAGGAATGGGCCCAGGCGCACAAACTTGGCACGCCCCATTACCACACCGTAGAAACCAGCGGTCCCGACCATGCCAAGACCTTTATGGTCGAGGTGCAAATCAACGGTCAAGTGTATGGACGCGGCAGCGGCCCCAGCAAACATCTGGCCGCGCAGAACGCTGCCCAGGCCGCCCTCCAGGCCCTCGAACTGGCTTGACCTGTAGTTGTTGATGAAATAGTCTCCCTACTCTCTACTCTCTACTCTCTACTCTCTACTCTCTACTCTCTACTTTCTACTCCCTTCATGCCCCTTCGCCTTAAATCTCTTGAGTTACAAGGATACAAGACCTTTGCCTCGCGCACCGTGTTCGAATTTGCCGAGGGCATCACCGCCATTGTCGGGCCGAATGGCTCTGGCAAATCGAACATTGCCGATGCCTTGCGCTGGGTGCTGGGAGAGCAATCCTTTGGCCTGTTGCGCGCCAAGAAGACCGAAGACATGATCTTCGCCGGCTCCGAGCATCGGCCTCGCGCCGGTATGGCCTCGGCCAGTATCCTGTTCGACAACACCGATGGCTGGCTGCCGGTGGATTTCAGCGAGGTCTCGATGGGACGCCGCGCCTACCGCGACGGGCGCAATGAATATCTGCTCAACGGGCAGCATGTCCGCTTGCGGGAGATCAACGAACTCTTGGCGCAATCTGGTTTGAGTGAGCGCACCTATACCATCCTCGGCCAGGGACTGGTAGACGCCTCGCTGGCGCTCAAAGCCGACGAGCGTCGTCGCTTGTTCGAGGAAGCCGCTGGGGTAGGATTGTACCGCTCTCGCCGCGAGGAGGCCTTGCGCCGCCTGGAGGCCACCCAGCGCAACCTGGAGCGCGTTCTCGACATCATGGCCGAACTCGAACCGCGTCTGCGTTCCCTGGAGCGGCAGGCGCGCCGCGCCTTGGAATATAGCCGCATGCAGGCCGATTTGCGTGTCTTGCTGCGTGAGTGGTATGGCTATCATTGGCACAAGACCCTGCACGAAGTGACCGAGAGCCGCGAGGTGCAGCGCCGCCAAGAAGCTCAACAACGCGAAGCGCGTGAAACCTTCCAGGCCCGCCAGTCGGAGTATGCCGCTTTCCGTAACCGTGTGCAGACGCTACGCGCCGAACTGAACGCCTGGCATCGCCAATTGGCCGACTTGCATGGCCGATGGGAGGAGGTCAGCCGCTCGCTGGCGGTGCTGGAGGAACGACAGCGCGCTTTGCTCGCCTCCCGTCAAGCCTTGCAGAGTGAGCAAGACCGCCTGACTCAAGAAAGCGTTTTGGCGCGCGAACGCTTGCAAGAGACCGAAGGCGAATATGACCGTGCGCAGGAAAACCACGCGCAGGCCCGCGCCAGCCTGGACTCTGCTCAAGAGACATGGGCGGCGTTGCAGGCCGAACGCTCTCTGCTGCAAGACCAACTGCGCGCTGCCCAAGAACGGCTGACCGTCTTGACCACCCGCCGCGCCGAGATGCAGGCGCGTTTAGACGACCTGGCCGCACGCCGCATCTCGCTTGGCGAACGTTTCGCCGCTGTCGAGCAATCTATCCGCGAGGCGGAGGCGGAGGCCGCCCGCGCAGAGGGGGAACAGCGCGCTGCTGCCACAGCCTGCCAGAAGGCAGAGACAGTCTTGCGCACCGCCGAGCAGGGTCTGCACGCCCGCCGCCAAGAAGTAGCCGCCCTCGAAGACCAGAAACGCGCTCAGAGCGATGAACTGGCGGCCCTCAAGGCCGAATGGTCGCGCCAGGCCGCGCAACTGGAAGTGCTGGAGCAGGCCGAACAATCCCTCTCTGGCTACGCCGAAGGCGCCCGCTTTTTGCTCGAGGCGGCCCGCCAGGCGCGTTTGTCGGGTGCGCGCGGAGCCTTGAGCGCCGCCCTGGATGTTCCAGCCGAATTGGAGACCGCCATCGCCGCCGCCCTGGGCGAGAGTTTGGACGCTGTGCTGCTCGAAAGCAGCAACCTCGAAGAAGCCCTGACCCTGCTCGAAGCCGAAACCGCCGGGCGCGCCGCTCTCCTGCCGCTCGACGGCTTGAATGCCCCCGCGCCGCTTCGCCCTCCCGCCGACCCTGATTGCCTGGGGCTGGCTGCGGATTTGGTGGATGCCCCTGACGAGTTGCGTGTAGCCAAGAATTTGCTGTTGGGGCATACCTTCATCGTCCGTGACCGCGCCGCTGCCCGCCGCCTGATGACCGCTCAGCCGCCCTACGTCCGCGCTGTTACCCTGCGCGGCGAGGTCTTCCGTGCGGATGGTCTGGTGCTGGCAGGGAAATCGGGGCGCGGCTCGACCTTGAGCAGGCCGCGTCAACGCCGTGAGTTGCAGCAGACCCTGAACGCGCTCAGTGGACAGGTGGACTCGCTTCAATCTGCGCTTCGCGTCTTGACCTCGGACCTGCTGGCCGCTCGAGAGGCCTTTTCAGCCGCCGAAAGCGCCCAGCGCGAAGCCCGCGCCCGCCTGGAGTCAGCCGAGAGCGTGGAAAGGCAAGCCGCCGCGGCCCTCGAAGCGGCCCAGCGCGCCTTGGAGTGGCAGAAAAAACAACTCGAAGCGTTGCAGGCCGAGGCGTCCAGGGCCGAAGCGGACGGAAGCGCTTTTCTCGCCTCGCAGGCCGCCCTCGAGTCCGAGTCCGCACAGGCGGCTGAAGAGGCGCGTGTCCTGGAGGAAAAATGGGGCAGCGTCTCTCTGGACGAGGCGCAGGCGCAGGTCTCGTATTGGACGACGCGCGTGGCAGTGGCTGAACAGGCGTTGGGCAATATAGAAGAACGGCTGCGAGAGCGGCGCACCGCCTCTGCGCGGCTGGAAGAGGATGGGCGCAATGCAAGCCGCCGCCTGGAGGAAGTCGAAAGCAACCTNGCGGCGGTAGAGAAGGAACGCGCCGTGCTGCATGAAAAAGAAGTTGCGCTGGCCGCCGAGATTGCCGCCTTGCAAGCGCGCATCGAACCCGCCGAGCAAGACCTTGTGCGCGCCGAAGAGGAAGAACGCAGACTTCAGGAAAGGGAGGCCGAGGCCCAGCGCGCCATGACGCTGGNCGAGCGTCAATACAATCAGGTGCAGGTCGAGGTCATTCGCCGTCAGGAGGCGCTAGAGACCTTGCGCGGGCGCATTCAAGATGATTTTGGATTGGTGAACTTCGAGTATGCGCAAGATGTATCGGGTCCGCTGCCGCTGCCGCTGGACGGCATGGTAGAGCAATTGCCGGTCGTGAAGGAATTGAGCGCCGGCTTGGAAGAGCAGTTGACCCAGCAGCGCGCCCAGTTGCGCCGCATGGGGCCGGTCAATCCCGATGCTCAGCAGGAGTTCGAGGCTGAGAGCCAGCGTTACGCCTTCCTGAAGACGCAAGTGGAGGATTTGCACCGGGCCGAAGCCGACTTGCGCCAGGTGATTGCCGAACTGGACGAGTTGACGCGCCAGGAGTTTTCCAAAACCTTCGAGGCGGTAGATCGCGAGTTCCGTCAAATCTTTGTGCGCCTGTTTGGGGGCGGCTCGGCGCGCCTGGTCTTGACCGAGCCAGAAAATCTGGTCGAGACCGGCATCGAAATCGAGGCGCGTCTGCCTGGCCGCCGCGAGCAAGGATTGGCGTTGCTCTCTGGCGGCGAAAGGAGCCTGACGGCCATTGCGCTGGTCTTTGCGCTTCTGAAGGTCTCGCCTACGCCGGTGTGCGTGATGGACGAAGTGGACGCCATGTTGGACGAGGCCAATGTTGGGCGCTTCCGTGACCTGTTGCAGGAATTGAGCCGCGAGACGCAGTTCATCGTGATCACCCACAATCGAAACACCGTCCAGGCGGCGGATGTGATCTACGGGGTGACCATGGGGCGCGATTCGACCAGCCAAATCATNAGTTTGAAACTGGACGAAGTCACGGATGAGTTTGTCGGCAAGGGGTAAGCCGCACGCCATCCGCTTATCCGCTTTCCATCCGCTGACCACCATTCGTTGACCGCCATCCGCTTATCCGCTTNCNNTCCGCTGACCGCCATTCGTTGACCGCCATCCGCTTATCCGCTCCTCTCCGCTGACCGCCTTCGAGATGAAATCTTTCTATGCGTATTGCCCTCATCACCAACTCCCGCATCCCTTCGCTGACGGCCAATTCCATTCAAGCCATGAAAGTTTGCCAGGCGCTGGCGCAACTAGGGCATGACATCCGCTTATTTGCCCCGCGCGAGACGGCGCCTGCCTCTTGGGATGCCCTCCTTACGCATTACGGGTTACGAACTGCGTTCGACATCGAATGGCTGCCCTCTATCCCAAAACTGAAACGCTATGATTTCAGCCTCCATGCTATTCTGGCGGCGCGCAAGTTCAAGGCTGACCTGGTCTACACCTGGCTGCTCAACCCGGCAGTGCTGGCGCTCTGGCTGGGCTGGCCTGTCGTGTTGGAAATCCATGCCGAAGTGACCGGTCGACTTGGCCCCTGGTGGATGCGCCGCTTTTGGCGTTCGTCCACCCCCAAGCGGATGCTGGTCACCACCCAGGCGTTGAGGAAAGCCGTCGAAAGGACGGCAGGGCTGGGGTTGCCAGAAGAGGCGGTGCAGATTGCGCCCAACGGCGTAGACCCGGCGCAGTACGAGTCCCTGCCTGGCGCGGCAGAGGCCCGTCGTCAACTGGGTCTTGCAGAGAAACCAACGTTGGGCTTTACCGGTCACATCTACCCTGGGCGCGGCGCGGATTTGCTCTTCGAACTGGCCAGGCGGATGACGGAGGCGCAATTCCTGTGGGTGGGGGGGACGCCGGACGAAGTGGCTTACTGGCGTGGACGGCTGGCCGAAGCCGGCGCCTCCAACGTCATCATGACCGGCTTCGTCGAAAACAGCCGCTTGCCGCTCTATCAGGCGGCGGCGGACGTGCTGCTGATGCCCTATGGACGCTCGATTGCCGCCTCCAGCGGGCAGGATATTGCTGAGGTCATCAACCCGATGAAGATGTTCGACTACATGGCGGCCGGGCGCGCCATCCTTTCGGCGGATTTGCCCGTCTTGCATGAAGTGTTGCACGAGGGCAACGCCGTCTTTTGCGAGCCTGGGAATGTGGACGCCTGGGAACAAGCCGCGCGCGCTTTGCTGGCCGATGAAGCCCGCCGTCTGGCGCTGGCGGCGCAGGCGCAGAAAGATGTGTCCGCCTATACCTGGACGGCCCGCGCCAAACGCGCGCTGGAAGGATTCGAGAAATGACTCGTCATCTTTCTTGGAGCGTTCCGCTCAGCCTCGGACTGGGGGCGTTGTTCTCTTTTTTGCAGCCCGGCAGTTTCTGGATTGGCTGGCTGTCATTTTTCGTCCTCTTTCTGCTTTCGTTTTTCCTTTTCGTGTTTCTTCATCGCTGGGCCGGCGGCGGGCCGACCCTGGCCTGGTTGGTGGGTCTATCTTTTGCTTTGCGGCTGGCGACCGGCGTAGGGGTGTACCTGGCCCTGCCCATAGATGGCTACGACGAGCCAGATGACCGCGCCGGTTATTTCTTCACCGACGCGCACCGCCGCGACGACCAGGCCTGGGAACTGGCGCAATCGCAGGCTTCCATTCTCTCGGCCTTCGACAAGACCTATCACACCGATCAGTATGGCGGCCTGCTGGCGTTTGCGGCGCTGGCTTACCGCGCGTTCTCCCCCGACGCCCAGCGTCCAGTGCTGCTCATTCTGCTCTCTGCCAGCGTTTCTGCGCTGGCCCTGCCTTTTTTCTGGCGGGCGGCGCGGCTGGCATTTGGCGAGCCAATTTCTCTGGCCGCCGCTTGGATTCTGACGCTCTACCCCGAAAGCCTGTTGCTGGGCGGCGCGGCCATGCGTGAGCCTTACCTGATGACTTTTGGGGCGCTGGCCTTGTGGGGCTTCGTAGATTGGCAATTCAACCATTCCCGCCGTGCGTTCGTATGGCTTGGGCTTGGTCTGGCCGGGATGCTATTGGTCTCGCCTGCGGCGGCGCTGGTCACACTGGTTTTGCTGGCAGGCTGGTGGTGGATGGCGCGCGAACATAGCCGCCTCTCGTGGGTCTGGTTCTTTGTCATTGTTTTGGTTCTTGGCGTGGGGTTGCTTCTGCTGGCAAATGCCCTCAACCGGCAGGGGACGTTTGGCGGCGGGCCGCTGGGCGTGCTGGCCGGCTGGCTGCGCGAGGCCGTCAAATGGGACGTGTATCAACTGAAGCGCGGCTCTGGCTGGGTGCAAAAACTCTTTCAGGAGATGCCCGGCTGGCTGCGCCTGCCTTTTGTGGCCCTCTACGGTGTCTTTCAGCCCGTTCTTCCGGCTGCCTTTATCGAGCCGACCACGCTCACCTGGCGCGTCACCGGCATTGCGCGCGCGCTGGGCTGGTACTTGATGTGGCCGTTGCTGCTCTATGCTTTCGTAGCCGCGCTTGCAGACGCCCGTCCGAAGGAACGCCGTCTGTGGCTGTGGGTGGTCTTTCTCTCTTGGCTGTGGATTGTTTTGACCGCCCTGCGCGGTGGCGGCGACCAATGGGACAATCCGCGCTATCGGACCATCCTGCTGCCCTGGCTGGCGCTCGCTTCGGGCTACGCCTGGGCTTGCTTCCGTACCCGGGCCGATTCGTGGCTGGCGCGCATCGGGTTGATCGAGGCCATTTTCCTGGGCTTTTTCACCCAATGGTACTTGAGCCGCTATTATCACATCGGCGGGCAGATTCCGTTTGGGTGGATGGTCGGCTTGATTATCGGGAGCAGTTTCATCGTCCTGGTGGGAGGCGCGTGGTGGGACCGGCATCGCTCCAAGAAGAATCGCTCCGCTTGACGTTCTCGATGGAAGGTTTATAATTCAACCTGAATTTTGCTTCAGGAGAAAACATGCCTACTGCTCTCATTACGGGAATCACTGGTCAGGATGGTTCATATCTTGCAGAGTTATTGCTTTCCAAAGGGTATCAGGTGGTGGGGGTAGCGCGCCGCTCCAGCACGGTGACGAACGAACGCATCCGGCATCTCTTGGATGACATCCTCGTCGTCTCCGGCGACTTGACGGATCAAGGCTCGTTGTTGTCGCTGCTGGAGGAATATCGGCCAACCGAAATTTACAACCTGGCGGCGCAATCGTTCGTGCCAACTTCGTGGAATCAACCGGCGCTGACCGGCGATGTAACCGCTCTGGGGGTGACGCGCATGTTGGAGGCCATCCGTTTTGTCAACCCCAAAATCAAGTTCTACCAGGCCTCGTCGAGCGAGATGTTTGGCAAAGTCGTCGAGGTGCCGCAAAAAGAGACCACGCCGTTCTATCCGCGCAGCCCGTATGGCGTGGCAAAGGTGTATGGGCATTGGATTACGGTCAACTACCGTGAATCGTATGATTTGTTTGCCGTTTCGGGTATCCTCTTCAACCATGAATCGCCCCGCCGTGGGTTGGAATTCGTGACACGCAAAATCACCGACGGTGTGGCGCGCATCAAGTTGGGGCTGGCCCAGGAACTGCGCCTGGGCAACCTGGACGCCCGCCGCGACTGGGGCTTTGCCGGCGATTATGTGCAGGCTATGTGGCTGATGCTGCAACAGGAACGTGCCGATAACTATGTGGTTGGCATGGGCGAGACCCACTCGGTGCGAGAATTTTGCGAAATTGCCTTCGGCTACGTGGGACTGGATTACAAGCAGTATGTGGTGCAAGATGAACGCTTCTACCGGCCGGCTGAAGTAGATTTGCTGGTTTCCGACCCGTCCAAGGCGCGTACCGTGCTGGGATGGGAACCGTCGGTCTCGTTCCGGGAACTGGTCACCATGATGGTGGATGCGGATTTGAAGCGTTTGAGCGGCGGTCAAGGGTAGCGCAGAGTTCATTCCGCGAGGAGGTGATTAGTGTGATGAAGGCATGCTTTTCTCGCCTGATGCAGGCGCGCTATGCAGCAGAGACGTTTGCCTTCCTGGGAGGGCTGGCTTATCTGTTGCAATCTTTGTTGCACGCGCACCGCGAGGAAACCAACTTCGACGAGGGGCTTTATCTGCTCAAAGGCTTCTTGTTTGCTACCGGGGTCTATGAACCTTTCCAGCCCTACGGCGTGTTGACCAACAAGCCGCCATTGGCGTTTCTGATTCCGGGCTATGTCCAGGTATGGTTTGGGCCTGGTTTGCGGGCAGGCCGTTACCTGTCGGTTTTCTTTGGGGTCTTGGCGTTGGTCGGGCTTTGGATTTTGGCGCGCCGTGTGGGGAACCGCTGGCTGGCGGCGGGCGCGGTGTGGGCGTTTGCGGTCAGCCCGGTCATCATTGGCGTTTACAGCCTGGCGATTACGCAGGTGCTGGTCAATTGTATGTTGACCTGGGTGCTGGTTTTGGCGTTGGGCGAGAAACGTCCGCTTTGGCAGTTGATTGCGAGCGGTTTGCTGGCCGGATTGTTGATTTTTACCCGTTACAATGTGATTGCGGTCATTCCCTTGCTGGGAGTGTATCTGTGGCGGCAGCAGGGGTGGAAAGCGGCCCTGCTAGCGATGGCAGCCTCGGCGCTGGTGTTGTTGGCGGGCGCGGCGCGGTATTGGCCGAACATCTTGACCTTGTTCACAACTGCCCTGCCCGGCCGCTTGGCGCCCTTCCTCGATCCCTATCGTTATCCTGACCTTGGGGAGCCATTCTGGAATCCCTCTGTTGCTTGGGATGGCAGGCTGTTGGCCTTTTTCCAGGGCTTGCGGCTGGAATTTTTGCCTGTCGTTGGTAGTTTGGCGGCGATGCTGCTGTGGCCGAAGACATCCCGCTGGAAGGACGCGGCCACCTTCCGTATTGCCCTGTTCCTGAGTTCGCTGTATGTCGTCTTGCTGCTGATGCACTTGTGGGCCTCGGTGCTGAATAACTATTGCGTGTTTTGTTTCCTGGTCTACCTGGCTTTCTTC
>JGI24187J35170_1000940_pt1 | contig 13110 bp, 9 predicted proteins | sample YNPBryBLVA2012_FD_35170 | JGI IMG/M metagenome (IMG submission 35170)
AGGATGGTGCCGGCGTTGAAGTTCAGCACGTGCTGGACGCCGTAGTTGGTGTAGTAGTACAGGAACTCGTCCAGCCACATCAGGGCGTGCTCGTCGGGCTGGCCGATGCCGCCGAAGTAACCGGTGATGGTGGCCGGGCCGCCCAGGTGCGGGTTCGAGCCGTCGGTGCCCTTCGTGTCAAGCGTCTCGACGAAGGAGCAGCCCATGATGTCCAGCGCGGCGACGATGGCGGGCAGGTCGCCGTCGGCTTCCGATTCCTTCATCTTGCGGACGGCGATGAAGCGCCCCGGGACGAGCGAGCGCTCGGCGATGGCTTTTTCGCACATCGGGCGGATCCAGGGGAAGTATTGCAGGGCGCTGACTTCGAGCGTGACGGCGTACTCGTCCTTGAAGGTCATCGTATCGGCTTTGGGACCCAGAACGGCGCGGCGGTAGTCGGCTACGCTCACGAAGGCGCCGCGCTCGCGCTGCTCGATGAGCCATTCCAGGTCTTTGATGTATTCGGGCGCCCGCTCGCGCACTTTGGCGAAGAGCGCTTCCATCTTGCGGTTCTCGCGGTGCTTGCGGTTGATTTCTTCCGGCGTGCCGTATTTGGCCACCACGTCCAGGAATTCTTTCATCACGGTCGAATTCGGGTCGGTCAAGACGGCGTTGATGGCGGCCAGGCGGTCGGGGGGGATGGCGAGTTTTTGTTGGAGAGTAGTCATGGGGTCTCCTAAAGCATCTTCTTCAATTCCTCGAACTCCTCATCCGGCATGCCAAACCAGTTCTCCGGCTGGGGGAATTGTTTGCTGATGACCTCGTCGTGATAAGCCTTCAGGCCGTTGAGGATGACTTCGCCAGCATTGCCATAGACCTTGGCCATCTTCGGCTTGAACTTGGGGTACAGGCCGAACATGTCGTGGTAGATGAGCAGTTGACCGTGGGCGTGCGGCCCGGAGCCGAGCGACATGATGATGCAATTTTCGGCGCGCTCGGTGATGAGTTGGCAAACGCGATCCGGCACCATTTCGAGCAGGATGGCAAACGCGCCGGCCTTTTCCAGCGCTTTGGCGTCGTCCACGATTTTCTTGGCGAGTGTGGCGGTCTTGCCTTGCAGGCGGAAGCCGCCCAGCGCCGAGACCGATTGTGGCGTCAGGCCGAGGTGACCAATGGCCGGAATGCCCGCCTCAACGATGGCGCGGATGCGTTCGGCCATGGCCGCGCCGCCTTCGAGTTTGATGGCGTCACAGCCGGCTTCGGCCATGAAGCGCCCGGCGTTCTTGACCGCAATCTCGTTGCTCGGCTGGTAGGACATGTACGGCATGTCGCCGACCAGGAACGCCGTCGGCGCGCCGCGGCGCACGGCCTGGCTGTGGCGGATCATGTCGTCCATGGTCACCGGCAGGGTGCTGTCGTAGCCGAGCATGGTCATGCCCAGGCTGTCGCCGACCAGGATCATCTCGATTCCGGCCTGCTCCTGCAGGTAGGCGGTGGGGTAATCGTAGCAGGTCAGCCAGGTGATGGGTTCGCCTTTGCGGACCTTGTCGAACAGGTAGGGGAGGGTGATTTTCTTGCGCGCTTCAGACATGGGGGNCTCCTTTTTGTGCATCTCGCCGATTCTTGCGCACGGCGGCGAGCAGAAATGGGAATCAACACACGCCGATTTGTCTCATCGGCATGGTTCACACAATGGTACCTGCTGCATTTTCTTTCTGGAACGTCGCCTGCATAGAGAGGAAATCAGGCATGTTTTTGCAGGGGTATTCTGGATTTTACTCGCCCAGATAGGCGTCGTGAAGTTCTTGCACAAAATATGCTTTCAGTTCCATTTCGGCGAGCTTTCCCGAAGCATACGTAGAAGCCTCTGTCATCAGTTGCCTGGCTGTTTCTTCGGGTAATTTCTTCAAATCATCCAGGCTGTATCCCTTGCCATTGAGATAGGCTTCGATCAGCGTTCTTTCCAGGAAATTATAGACGTCCGCAGAAACGGATGTTTGGTTATTTTTCTGCGCGCACATGGGCCACCTCCTTTTCTGCTTGAACAGATGCGTTTGAGTCACCTTTCAGTCAAAATGTGCCGTGTTCCTGGGTTTGCCTGTGCGTTCTCTATTTTCAAGTTTAGTTTAGCACAAAGAGGTGGCTGGGGCAAGCGAACCCTGTTCCAAAATTGTCATTTCTCCAAAATGATTGTATAATGCAATCGTTTCATTTAGCAACTGTTTTGTGAAGTGATATGTCTATGCAACTGATTGATGTTTTTTGGGAAACGATTCCCCCTGTTTGGCGACAGACGCGGGGAAAGATTCGTTCGGTGGCTCGCGAGCGCTTTGGCTTGACTGTGGAGCAATTCCAGGCGCTGCGGCGCATCCGCAAGGGGTATGACACGGTCAGCGCCCTGGCAGAGGAGGGACGTCTCAGCCGCTCGCAGGCCAGCCGGGCTGTCGAGATTCTCGTCCGGCGCGGCCTGGTCACTCGCCTGACCGACGCGGCCGATCGCCGTCACATTCGCCTTTCCCTGACCGAGGCGGGTCAGGAGACCCTGTCTGCCATATACGCCGAGACGGAAGCCTGGCTTTCGGAGCGTTTTCAATCTTTGAGTGCGGCCGAGAGCGAACAAGTCATTGCCGCGCTGATCGCGCTCCGTCGTGCGTTTGATTGACTTTTTGTCTCCCCACGCTCTCTGTTCGCCTCTGCGGCATCTCTCGCACTGTCGTTTTGGCGCTTTTGCAATGAATCCTGGACTCACGCAAGGATTGGACAACCTGCCCTATGATTTTTCTCCTCAAACTTCGTCCTTTTCTCAAGCCTTACCTCTGGCGCATTTTGCTTAACCTGGTGATCTTGCTCTCCATCACCGTCCTGTCTCTCGTTGTGCCGAACGTCATTCGTCTGGTCATTGACGATGGCCTGCAACGTGGCGACGCGCGGTATATCGTGCGCTCTGCGCTGGTTTTGCTCGGGCTGGGCCTGCTCATCGCTGCTTTCTCTTTTGCCCAACGCTATCTTTCGGAATGGGTGGCGGCCCACATCGGTTATGACTTGCGCAACCGCATGTACGATCATCTCCAGCATCTTTCGTTTACCTATCACGACCACGCCCAAACCGGTCAACTCATCTCTCGCTGCATCGAAGACGTGCGGGCCATTCAAGGGTTCGCGGCGGGCAGCATTATTGAACTTGTGCAGTTAGCCCTCATGACGGTTGGGGTGGTTACGTTGCTTGTTCTCGCCAACCCGCTTCTGGCAGTCATTGCCCTTCTGCCGCTTGTGCCGATGGCGATGATGACGACCGCCTTCGGGGGGCGCGTGACGCAACTTTTCTACGCCGTGGATAATGCCCTGGGCGACCTTTCGGCCCGCTTGCAGGAAAACGTGAGCGGGGTCCAGGTGGTGCGGGCCTTTGCGCGTGAACCGTATGAGATCGCCCGTTTCGACGAAAGCAACCGCGCTTACTTTCGCGCCCGCCTGAAAGTCATCGGTGAGTGGTCGCGAGTCATGCCGACGACCAACCTGTTGATTGTGATGGGCACGATTCTCATCCTGTGGTTTGGGGGGCAAATGGTGATGGCCGGGACGATGACGGTCGGCGAACTGGTGGCTTTCAATGCTTATCTGATGATGCTTTCGGCGCCTGTTCAGCAACTGGCCTGGCTGGTGAACGCCGCCGGCGAGGCAAGCGCGGGTGCTCAACGCGTCTTTGAAGTGCTGGAAACCCAGCCCGACATTCGCAATCCTGAGCAACCGTTTGCGCCCTCTGAGATTCGCGGCGCGGTGGAATTCCGCAACGTCAGTCTCCTTTACCAGGACGAGAAAAAAGAGTCGCTTTCGGGCATCAATTTGCGGGTTGAGCCGAATCAGATGGTGGCGCTCATCGGACCGACCGGTTCGGGCAAGACCTCCCTGGTGAACCTTATTCCGCGTTTTTACGATGCCAGCGAAGGACAGGTGCTGGTAGATGGCGTGGATGTCCGTCAGTTCCATCTGGCTACCTTGCGGCGTTCCATCGGCATTGTCTTACAGACATCCCTTTTGTTTTCTGACACCATTCGAGAGAACATTGCTTATGGTCGCCCGGATGCCAGCATGGAAGAGATTATCGCTGCGGCAAAAGCAGCGCAGGCCCATGACTTCATCATGAATCTCCCGAACGGTTACGAGACCATTGTGGGCGAGCGCGGCGTGACCCTCAGCGGGGGGCAACGTCAACGGGTGGCCATTGCCCGCGCGCTGTTGCTGAATCCCCGCATCCTCATCCTGGACGATTCGACCTCCAGCGTGGATACGCAAACCGAGCAGGCATTGCAGGCGGCCTTGCGGATGCTGATGCAGGGGCGCACTACCTTTGTCATTGCCCATCGTCTCTCCACCGTTCGCAATGCTGACCTGATTATCGTCATGGATCATGGCCGCATTGTCCAGCGCGGGACGCATGAATCGCTCCTGGCGGAGGGCGGTCTGTACCGTGAAATTTACGATTTGCAGTTGAGTCAATTCGTCGAATCCAGCGAGGAACGCGAAGCCATCGAACAGTTGCAGCGTGAACGCGATGCGCTCAAGACTCGTCGTTATAGCGATCGTTCCTTATCCTGATACGTGGCTTGTTTTTTTGCCCCTCTTGGAGATTACGCAATTTATGAAAAAAACAATGGTAACTCCGATTAACCCTCCTGCCTACGTTACGCAGTCTGAAGAACAATACGACAAAAAATTTGACCCTCGCCTGGCCCGCCGCATCTGGCAATTTCTGCACCCGTACAGGTTTCGTTTACTGGTCGCTGTGCTGTTGATGCTGGGCACTGCTACTGCCTCGGTGCTGGGGCCGTATTTTGTCAAGCAGGCGATTGATGAAGGCCTGGCTAAAAACAACCTGATTGCTCTGCGCAACACGGCCTTTGCCTATCTCGCCGTGGCCTCTGCCCAATGGGTGCTGATTTACGTGCGCGTCAATATGATGGCACGGGTCGGGCAATCTATCATCTATGACCTGCGCCGTTCGCTGTTTGAGCATTTGCAGGCCCTTTCGCTCAGTTTCTATGCTCGCTGGAGCGTTGGACGCATCCTGACGCGGGTGATCAACGACGTGGAGACCCTGCGTGACTTTATCACCTGGGCCATTCTGGCGATGGCGCGCGACCTGTTTGTGCTGGTCGGAATCGTTTTCGCCATGCTGAAGATGGATACCAAACTCTCGCTGATCACCTTCAGCGTCCTGCCGCTGATGATTCTGGCCACCATCCTCTTCCGCCGGCTGGCGCGGCGCGTCTACCGCCGCGTGCGCGCAGCCGTTTCGTGGGTCAACTCGGTGCTGGCCGAGAATGTCAATGGCGTGCGCGTCGTCCAGGCGTTCTCCCGCCAGGAATATAACTACGCTCATTTTCGCGACTACGTCAACCGCTACTATCTACAGACAAGCATGACCGCGGCGCGTGTCTCGGCTGGTTTCTCTCCCGTTGTGGACGTGCTGGGGGCGATTGCCACCATGCTGGTTGTCTGGCTGGGTGGCGCGGCGGTGTTGGGCGACAGCATTACCCCCGGCATCCTGGTCGCCTTTGTCCTTTACATTGACCGCTTCTTTGAGCCGATTCGTGACCTGAGCCGCCGCTTTGATACCCTGCAGGCCGCCATGGCCAGCGTGGAGCGCTTGACCGGCCTCCTCGATACCCCCGTCGAAGTCCAGGATGCCTCCGACGCGGTGGAATTGCCCCCCATTCGCGGCGATGTGCGTTTTGAGAATGTCTCCTTTCACTACTCTGACGACCCGACTCTCGTGCTGGAGAACGTCAATCTCCAGGTCCGCCCCGGCGAAACCGTGGCCCTGGTCGGTCAGACTGGCGCGGGCAAAACCACCATCGTCAAACTGGTGGCGCGCTTCCACGACCCAACCGTGGGCCGCGTCCTGGTGGACGGTTACGACCTGCGACAGGTCACCCAGGCCTCGCTGCGGCGGCAGATGGGCATCGTATTGCAGGACCCCTTCCTCTTCAACGGTACAGTGCGGGAAAACATCCGCTTCGGACGCCTGGACGCCACCGACGAAGAAATCGAGGCTGCAGCGCGGGCCGTCGGCGCCCATGACTTCATCATGGAATTGCGCAATGGCTACGACACGGTGGTTGAGGAGGGTGGGGCGCTCCTCTCGGTGGGCCAGCGGCAACTCATCTCCTTTGCGCGTGCTCTGCTGGCCAACCCGCGCATCCTCATCCTGGATGAAGCCACCTCCAGCGTGGATACGCAGACCGAACAACTCATCCAGCAAGCGCTCTCCGTGCTGTTGAAAGGTCGTACCTCTTTTGTCATTGCCCATCGTCTCTCCACCATCCGCAACGCCGACCGAATCGTCGTCATCCATGAGGGCCGCATTATGGAACAAGGGACTCATGCGGAACTGCTGGCGCAGGAAGGCATGTATTACGATCTGTATCGCATTGGATTTTCGGAGGAAGAAAAGCAGATCAGGATATTTTCCTGACCTGCTGACCGGTAACTCCATGAAAACAGGGGCTGCCCAAAACCGGGCAGCCCCTCTGTCATCTCATGGCACTCGCACGACAGCCATTGGTGGCCACGACCATCCTATGGGCTGACCACGGACCAGTTATATTGCGCTGTCTTCGAGTTGGGGGAAGTCACAATCACCCGGATGTAAAAGTTTCCGCAGTCTGTCTTATACACGCCAGCCGGGTCGAACGTTTGTGTCCCAAACGTGGTAAAGACAATTGTTTCCCCCCGCAGGGCGTTTCGTAGCGAGTTATCGCTGGCGTTATAAATTTCGATGTCATACTTCACCGTTGCCGGGCCGTTGGTGGTCATCGAAATGAAGAAATTCACGGGGTTGGGGCCGCCGCAGAATCCGTGAATGGTCGGCCCGCCGCCTACGGTCACACTCAAATCGGTAACCAGTCCGGTCGGTGTGGGGGCCAGCGGCACCAGGGATAAGTCGCCGCTGGTGGTGGTCAACGAAGCCATCACCCAGCACATCGTGCCCAGATTGCGCGGGTCCTCGATTTGCCACCAGGAATGATCGGGAAGAGTGCCGCGAATGGGCACCACCTCCCCGATGCGCAGCGAGCCGATGGCCAGGTACTCTGCCCCTGGCCCAAAGCGGCAGTTGACGTTTTCACTGGTGGGGGTTACCACAGGTTGGGACGGCGTGCTGGTGAATACCGGCGTTGGAACAAGGGTCGCTGTGGGAATCACTGTGTCGGTCGGGAGAAAGTCCATGACCGGCGCCATGTAGATGCTGAAGGAAGTCGGCATGGTTGGGTCCGAAATGACCGGAATAGGGTAAGCGGCCGGATCGGGATACGAGCCGCGGTACTCCCAGCCTCCTTTGGAGACGGAGATATGACAAATCCCTGCCGGTAAATCTACGAACTGAAAACTGCCTCCTGCATCCGTCAGTGTGGTCTGGGTGGGGCCGCAATCGGTCAGGGTGACCGTCACCCCCTCCACGCGAGACGATTGCTCACTCTCATCAATGACCCCGTCCCCATTCAGGTCAGCATACACAACTCCCTGCACGATTCCACCGGCTGGCAGGGGAGTAGGCGTGGCTTGTACGCTACAAGCCAGCACCGCTGCAATCATGACCAGGATTGGGACAATTATTTTTGTACGCATATCTACCTCCGCTCCCTATTATCTTGTTTTTTGTCGCTTTTTCTATCGCCCATCTGGGGGATGGGCAGTTGCTGGTATACTATGACCCATGCCCGAATTGACCAGTTTGCAGAACCCCCGCGTCAAATACATCGTCAAACTGCGCAACGATCGGCGTCAGCGTCAGCGGGACGGCGTGACGCTGGTGGAGGGCGCCTATGAACTCGAACTGGCCCTGGCCAGCGGCTTGCGCCCACGCGAAGTTTTTCACTGCGCCGAACTCTCTGCTGGAAAAACCGCGCCGGGGCTGGACCTCGCGCCGGTTACCGTTTCGCGGGCCATTTTCGAGAAGATGAGCCACCGCGAAGGCCCCGACGGCTGGCTGGCGGTCTTCCCGCTGCCGCACCGCAGCCTCGACCGGTTGCCGTTATCGGCGGTCCCCCTGCTCGTCCTGACCGAGGCGGTGGAGAAGCCCGGCAACCTGGGCGCCATCCTGCGCACCGCCGACGCCGCCGGCGTGGATGGCCTCCTCGTCTGCGACCCGCGCGTCGACCTGTACAACCCGAACGTCATCCGTGCCAGCCGGGGGACGGTCTTCACCGTAGCGGCGGTGGAGACGGCCTCAGCCGAGGCGCTGGCCTGGTTGCGGGCGAACGGGATTCGGGTCCTGGCCGCCACGCCCCAGGCGGATGTCCTCCACTTCGACACGGACTTGCGCGGGCCGCTCTGCATTGCTGTCGGCGCAGAAGACGAGGGCCTGACTGATTTCTGGCTGCAAAACGCCGACCTGCAAATCAAAATCCCGATGGCTGGCAAGGTCAATTCGCTCAACGTTTCGGCTTCGACAGCGATTATCCTGTACGAAGCCGTGCGGCAGCGACAGATGGCCCCCTAGGCGCCGAAACTCAGGCTGATTGCGCATTATTGGGCTGCCACTCGCAATGAGTAAAAGGAGAGGGGGGACTGCTTGTGGCAGTCAGTTACTATTGGGGGGTGTATTTGGGGGTGTTTTGTTGTAAACTGACATTATTACGCTGATCATCGAATCCGATTTTGCCAGGGCTATACCAGAGGAGATGCAAATGTGGATGGACATGTTTCTTTCAGACTACTGATCAAGGCTGGGCCAGGGGCGGGGAAAACGCTCGATCTGGCGGGCGAGGCGCAGGTCATTGGGCGTTCCGAGGCGGCTGATCTGGTGATTCCGCATCCAGAAGTCTCTCAGCGACACGCCCGCATTGTTTTTCAGGAAGGACGGTATCTTATCGAAGACTTGGGGAGTACGAACGGAACCTTCCTGAATGGCAAGCCGGTGGGGGGGCTGCAGGCCCTCCAGGAGGGGGATGAGATTGCTCTCGGCCCGAATGTCATTCTACGTTTTGAACAGGGGCCGGTGGCCAAAGTTGAATCGCTTGACCGGGCGATTGACGCGGACATAAGCCTGAACAAGACAATGCTCGATGTAGAGGCGGGGGCTGCNACGCCGCCCGTCCGTCCTGCGGTCCCGCCCACCCTGGTGGTGACTTTGGCCGGCCAGGAGTCTGTAGAGCATCCTCTCACGAAAGAAGTCGTGACGATTGGCCGCGCCGATGACAACGATATTGTCATCCCGTCCATGATTGTGTCGCGGCATCATGCTGTCCTGGAACTGACGGCCAACGGCTACGAGATCCAGGCCCTGCCCGGCGCGACCAACACGTTGACCTGTCAGGGGCGGCCCGTGATGGAACGCCGCTTGCTGGCGGATGGCGATGTGCTGCGTTTGGACAGCGAAATCCCCGGCATGATGGTGAGTATGACCTATCGCTCCCCCTTGCAGGCGGCGGCCAAACTCCCCTTTGTAGTCCGTTTTGGCGACAAGGAGAAATTGACTTTTGGGCGCGATCCTTCCTGCGACGTGGTGCTCGACATGCCCAATGTCTCGCGCTACCATGCCCAGGTGACGCGCGTGGGGCGGCGCTATTACATCACCGACCTGCACAGCACGAACGGCACCTTCGTCAATGGCAAGCGCGTCGAGGGCAATGTCTGGCTCAATCCTCAGGATGTCATCCAGATTAGTTCTTACCGCCTCGTGATGGGCGAAGACCAGTTTACCCGCTATGACGAAGCCGAGGGGGTGCGGGTGGAGGCCATGCACCTGAATAAATGGGTGCGCAAGAACTTGAACCTGCTGCAGGATATTTCTCTCGTCTTCCAACCGCGTGAATTCATTGTGATTGTTGGGCAAAGCGGCGGCGGCAAATCCACCCTGCTGGATGCCATTGCCGGCTACCGGCCGGCTACGCATGGCAGGGTACTTGTCAACGACCTGGATATCTACCAGAATTTCGACGCCATCCGCAACGAGATCGGCTACGTGCCGCAGCGTGACATCATCCACATGGAACTGACCGTGTATCAGGCGCTTGACTACGCCGCCCAGTTACGCATGCCCAGGGATACCAGCGCGGAGGAGCGCCACAAGCGCATTATGGAAGTGCTGGACGACCTCGACCTGGTGCATCGCAAGGACGTGCAGGTTTCCAGCCTGAGCGGCGGTCAGCAGAAACGCGTCTCCATCGGGGTGGAACTGCTCACCCGACCGGGGCTGTTTTTCCTGGACGAACCCACCTCGGGCCTCGATCCGGGGACGGAGACGGCCTTCATGCATCTGATGCGCCGCCTGGCCGATCAGGGCCGCACCATCATCATGGTCACGCACGCCACCAAAAACGTGATGCTGGCCGACAAGGTGGTCTTTCTGGCGCGCGGCGGCTACCTGGCCTGGTTTGGCCCGCCCGATGAGGCCCTGGCCTATTTCGACCAGTTCCGCAGCGAGCAGGAACGGCGCATTCGTCCGATGGAATTCGATCAGATTTACGCCATCCTGGACGACCCCAAACAGGGTAAGGCCAAAGACTGGGCCGAGCGCTTCCGGGCGAGCGAGGCGTTCTCGAAATACGTCGCCGGCCCGCTGGCGGGACGCGAAAAGCCCACCCCAGCCGCGGCCGAGCTGCCGGTCCGCAAAGCCGCCCGCACGGGGTCGCGCATCTCCTCCTGGCAGCAGTTTCTCGTGCTGTCGAAGCGAAACATCACCATCCTGACACGTGACCGTTCCAGCCTGATCCTGATGCTTGCCGCCGCCCCCGCCGTCGGCGCCCTGGACCTGGTGCTGGCCGCAGTGATGGGCAAGGCGCCTTTCTCCTTTGTCGGCGGCGATGCGGCCAGCGGAGGCATCACCCTGTTCCTGTTGACGATTTATGCCTTGCTGGTGGGCGGCATGTCGCAAATGCGCGAGTTCGTCAAAGAGTCTGAAATCTACAAGCGGGAGCGGCTGGTGAACCTGCGCATCGTGCCGTATGTGACCTCGAAAGTGTGGGTGGCCTTGCTTCTGGCTTTCTGGCACGCCCTGGCGTACACGCTCCTGCATTACCTGGCCTTCAAGATGCCCGGCGGTGCGGCGGAATTCTTCCAAATCTACATCACGCTCGTCCTGGCAGTGATGACCGGGATGATGCTCGGCCTGCTGGCCTCTGCGATTGCTCCCAACGCGGCTTCTGCGCCACTGACGATGATTATGCTGATTGTGCCGCTCATTGTCCTCAGTGGAGCGCTGGCGCCCGTGCCTCCGGCCATCAGCCAGGTGGCCTCTACCCGCTGGGCCTTCGAGGGTCTGCTGGGCATCGTCGGCGTCGGCTCGGACGTGGCCGCCGATCCCTGCTGGCATCTCGACGAAGAACTGCGCGATGCCATGACCCTGGACGACAAGGCTTACCATCAGTGCAAATGCATGGGCGTGCAGATCTTCGATCCCCAAAGTTGCAACTTCCCGGGCGTTGGCGATTATTACGTGGCGGCCATTGACGAACAGCCGCCTGCTGAACCGACGCCGCTCCCCGACCCGCCGCCCGAACCTGACCTGCCGCCTGCTCCCGAGCCGCCAGAGGATAAATATGACCAGGTCCAGATGGTGCAGTATCTGAATGCCCTGAGCGCTTACCAGGACACCGCCAAAGCCATCCAGGAGAACTACCGCAACGAGATGGACCTCTATCAGGTGATGGCAGATGTCTACAAGAGCCAGATGAGCGCCTATCTCGAAGACCTGGCCATCTACAACATTTTGCGCGTCTCAGCAGTGCGGGGTGGAGAAGGAATTATTGACAGCGTGACCGACAAATACGGCTGGGCCTGGGTGGACAAGGATACCCCCGAGATTTATCGCCCCTGGCTGTTTAAGGTCTGGTTTTCCCAGGTTGAGATCATGATTGCGTATTTTGGGATCATCCTGTTCCTCATCAAGCGCAAGGATGTCAAATAATGGCCTGGGGTTGTGTGGAGAGACTCATGAACAAGATTAAGTTTTCGATTCTTCTGACACTTGCGCTTGCCCTGCTGCTGGTATCTGCTGTCTCTTGCGGAAGTGGAGCAGGCCCCCTCGATTCCATGTCCCAGACCCTGACGCCCCTCAGTGAAGCAGTCCGCCAGACGGCGACTGCTCGTGCCGGCAATCCGGGCGCGGAGGAAGAACTGGCAACTGCCTTTGTCCGCGCCACCGAAAAGGCCGCGATCGTCTATGGCACTCAGACCGCTGTCGCGGCGCTCAACGACGCCTCACGGCTGGCCACCGCTACCGCCATTGCCCCGGTGGTGGCGGAGTTGCCCCGCTATGGCATTGACCCAGCCGCCGGTTATGTGGCCTGGCTGCACGATCCTGTCACCATAAATTTGGAAGGTTACCAGCAAACCGGTTACGCCAACGATTACGAGAACATCACTGCCCTGGATTTTGTCCTGGCCGCCGATATTACCTGGAATACCTTCAACAGCGCCTCCGGCTGTGGCTTCATGTTCCGTTCGAGCGCCGACACCAACCAGCCGAGCCAGTATATCGTGCTGATTTCCCGCGTTGCCAACGGACAGATGGTTTTCCTGGGCATGAATCAAGGAAAGATTTCCAATTTCAAACTCTTTTACCCCAAAGGCGTGGACAAATCCTTCGACTGGTTCAACGGCGCGACCAACCGGCTGGCGGTGGTGGTGCGCGGCAAATACGTGGACCTGTACACCAACGGCGAATCGATCGGGCAGGTGGACGTCACCGTGCCGCCGAGTTTTGGCTTGCCCCCTGTTCCCACTTTCGAACTGCCCCCCGGCGCCACTGACGAGCAAAAGCAGGATTACCAGAACCAGATGAATCAAATCAATAGCGGGGTGGAATACTTCAACTCCCTGCTCAACCAGGCCATCCAAAATTTCACCGCCGACAGCGTGATCCTGGACGAGGGGTTCCTCGGCTTTATTGCCATGAGCCAGTCCGGGACGATGACCTGTACCTTCGATAAGGCATGGTTGTTCAAACTGAATCCCTGAATGGCCCAGCCGTCCAGAGAATCTCCTGAGAGTAGGTCACGTTTGAAACGTGACCTACTCTTGTCCTCGCTCACTTAACCCAACTTTTGTGCAACCAGAAGCGATTCGTTGAAAAACGGCATTGAATCACAAGATTTTGGCTTTGGTTCAGGGGCTTGCGCCTGGTCGCAAGGC
>JGI24187J35170_1000947_pt1 | contig 13049 bp, 9 predicted proteins | sample YNPBryBLVA2012_FD_35170 | JGI IMG/M metagenome (IMG submission 35170)
CAATTGTGCGCCGGAATTCAAGATTCTCAATTGAGCCTTTCAGAAATCCTTTGTGTACTTCGTGTCCTTTGTGGTTCAAGACCTTTTTGCAGGAGAGTCATCTGTGAAAATCTGTGTAATCTGTGGCAAACGAATCGCCACCTCAATATACCATACCCTTTGACATTTTCCCCTTCTTCGCTTATAGTTTTATCGATTGCGCAGGTGTCAAAACTACGCAACTATTCTGCACTTTTGGGAATTATTGCTGGACATGCTAAATTTCTTCAAGGAGAATGTAAGATGTTTACGATTGCACTTTTCGAAGAAACACACGGTGGTTTGAACCTGGCCTGGCTGCTGTGGGTAGCACTGGCTTTCTTCTTCCTGATGGTCGTGATTGGCTGGCTGGTCAGCCGCAATCGCAAGCCAGAAGCCGCTCCGGCTCACAAACATCACGATGCGCATGCCGAATCAGCCCATGCAGCAGACGATTTGACTATCCTGGAAGGCATTGGCCCGAAGGTGGCGAAAGTCCTGGCCGAGGCAGGCATTACCACGTTTGCTGCCCTGGCTGAGGCCGACCCGGCAAAAATTCAGCAGGTTTTGAATGCGGCCGGTTTGCGGATGATGAATCCGGAAGGTTGGATCGAGCAGGCCAAACTGGCCGCCAAAGGCGACCAGGAGGGGCTGGCCAAACTTCAGGCCGAACTCAAAGGCGGACGACGGGTATAGAAAGGACAACGGCGCAGCCAAAACGATGCGCCGTTTTTTGTTTTGATGGGTATGGCTTTCTCAAAGTCCCTTGATGCCCTGTGCGAAACACGGTAATTGAGAATTTTGACCGCTGAGACGCAGAGTTCGCAGAGATTTTTTGTGGTTTTCTCTTCGTTCTCAGCGCTCTGGGGTGAAAGATTTGACTTTGACAAAACCACGTTTTGATGGGCGTTTCTTATAGAATTTTGATAAAAATTCGGATATAATCTGTCCGCTATTTTGGAGTGTTCATGGACAAACAGAAACTACTGCAAATGTACTACGAGATGGTTCTCATCCGCCGCGTGGAAGAGCGCGGCGCAGAATTGTACCAGGCCGGTAAGATCGGCGGGTTCATGCACCTGTATATCGGTCAGGAAGCGGTTTCGACTGGGCTGATTGCGGCCCGCGAGCCCCGCGACCGGGTCATTACCGCTTACCGCGACCACGGCGTTGCCATCAATTGTGGCATTTCGGCCAACGAGGTGATGGCCGAGTTGCTCGGCAAAGTGACCGGCACCTCGAAAGGCAAGGGTGGTTCGATGCACATGGCCTCGGTCGAAAAGAACATGTGGGGCGGGCACGCCATCGTAGGCGGGCATCTGCCCATCGCCGCCGGGCTGGCCCTGGGCGACCAATACGCCGGGAATGACAACGTGACGATTTGCATGTTTGGCGACGGCGCCACCAACATCGGCTATTTCCACGAGGCGCTCAATGTCTCGGTAGCCTGGAACCTGCGTGTGCTGTGGGTCTGCGAAAACAATCAGTACGGCATGGGGACGGCCGTGAAGCGCGCCTCGGCGGTGGACGAGATTCGTCAGAAGGCCGAGGGCTACGGGATGAAAAATGCCCGCGTCGACGGCATGGACGTCCTGGCAGTATATCAGGCAGCCAAAGATGCCATTGACTATGTCCGCCGCGAGAGTAAGCCGTTCCTGCTCGAGGCAGTGACCTATCGCTTCCGCGGTCACTCGATGGGCGACCCGGAGCGTTATCGCAGCCAGGAAGAGGTTAAGAAGTGGCAGGACAACGATCCCATCGGCATCTTCCGCGCGGCCCTGCTGAAGCAAGGAGACGTCACTGCTGCTGAACTGGACGAACTCGAGCGCCGCGCCGAAGAAGAGACGCAGAAGGCGGTCGAATTTGCCGAAGCCAGCCCCGAGCCGGGGATGGAGGAATTATTTGCGGACGTTTATGCAGAGAATTAACCACGAAGGTCACAAAGGGGCACGAAGGGAAATAAAAAAACTTTGTGTTCCTTACAGCCCTTGGTGGTAAGAGGAATGACTATGGCAAGAATCACGATGCGCGAAGCCATCTCCCAGGCGTTATGGGAGGAAATGGAACGGGACCCGAAAGTCTTTATCCTCGGCGAGGAGGTCGGCGTTTGGGGCGGGACGTATGCTGTCACCAAAGGCTTTTACGACCACTTCGGCCCGGAGCGGGTCAAAGATACCCCCATCGCCGAGAACGCCATCCTGGGCGCGGCCATCGGCGCGGCGCTGACCGGTCTGCGGCCGGTGGCCGAGTTGATGACCATCAACTTTGCTTTCTCAGCCATGGATTACGTCGTCAACCAGGCGCCCAAACTTCGCTACATGTTTGGCGGGCAATTTACTGTGCCACTGGTTATCCGTGCTGTCGGTGGGGGCGGACGCCAACTTGGCGCGACCCACTCGCAGACGCCTGATGCCGTCTTTGCTCACTTCCCCGGGCTGAAGGTCGTCAGCCCCGGCACGCCGGAGGACGCCAAGGGGTTGCTGAAATCGGCCATCCGATCCGATGACCCGGTGCTCTTCCTCGAACACGCCACCATGTACCAGGTGCGCGGCGAGGTACCGGAGGGTGAGTACCTGATTCCGATTGGCAAGTCCAAAGTCCAGCGCCCGGGGCGGGATGTGACCATCGTCACCTACGCCAAGGGGCTGGAACTCTCGCTCAAGGCCGCTGACGAACTCGCCAAAGCAGGCATCGAAGTCGAAATCGTGGACCTGCGTACCCTGCGCCCGCTCGATATGGAGCCGGTGCTGGAGTCGTTCAAGAAGACCAACCGGGCGGTCATCGTCGAGGAGGGCTGGAAGTCCTACGGGGTGGGTGCGGAGGTCTCTACCCGCATCTACGAGGAAGCCTTCGATTACGCCGACGCGCCCATCCTGCGCGTTGCCCAGAAGGAAGTGCCCCTGCCCTACAACCGCACGCTGGAACAGGCCGCTCTGCCGCAGGTGCCTGACATTGTGGCGGCGGTCAAGGAGGTGTTGAAGTAATGGCCGAGACAATCAATATGCCCAAATTGGGCTTCGACATGGCCGAAGGCACGCTCGTCCGCTGGCTGAAGAAAGAGGGCGAGACGGTAGCCAAAGGTGATGTGCTGGCTGAAATTGAGACCGATAAAGCGACCGTGGAGGTCGAATCTTCTGCTTCGGGCGTGGTGCGCCGCTTGCTGGTGGACGAGGGGGCAGTGGTGCCGGTCAATACGCCGATTGCGATTATTGGGGCGGCGGAAGAGGAGTTACCAGGGGGCAGTGGTCAGTCATCAGTGAGCAGTGGTCAGTTATCAGTGAGCAGTGATCAGTTATCAGTGAGCAGTGGTCAGTCATCAGTTGTGGAAAGAAGCGGAGAACCGGAAAAGCAGAAATCCGAACCAGTCGCCCAATCGGCAATCTCCAATCCTCAATCTACAATCCTCCGCGCCTCGCCCCTGGCGAAGAAGATGGCCCGGGCGCGCGGCCTGGACCTGAGTCAGGTGCGCGGGACGGGTCCGGGCGGGCGCATTGTGCGCAGGGATGTGGAGGCGGTCATCGGGGAGCAGAAGGGAGAGAGCAGAGAGCAGAGAGTGGAGAGCAGGGGAGCGGAGGAGAGCGTGCCGCTTACCAAACTCCGCCAGATCATTGCCCGCCGCATGACCGAGGCCAAGGCCAGCGTGCCCCACTTCTACGTTACGCATGAGTTCAAGATGGACGCTCTCCTGGCGCTGCGGACGCAACTCAACGGTTATCTGCCGGAAGAAGAGAAAATTTCGGTCAACGATTTCATTCTCCGCGCTGTGGCGCTGACCCTGCGCCAGTTCCCGAACCTGAACGCTTCGTTTGCTAGCGATAAAGTGGTGCAGCACGCGGCAATCAATATCGGCGTGGCGGTGGCGGTGGAAGGCGGTCTGCTGACGGTGGTCTGCAAAGAGGCTGACCAGAAGCCGCTGCGTCAGATTGCCGCCGAGGTCAAGCGCATGGCGGCGGCAGCGCGCGAAGGCAAGGTCAGGCCGGAGGACATCGAAGGCTCGACGTTTTCGATTTCCAACCTGGGGATGTTCGATGTGGAGAACTTTGCCGCCATCATCAACCCACCCGAGGCGGCTATTCTGGCTGTCGGTTCGGCGCGGCAGGTGCCTGTTGTGGAGGCAGGCGAGGTCAAAGTCGGCTGGCGGATGAAGGCCACGCTCTCGGTGGATCACCGCGTCAGCGACGGGGCCGAAGCGGCTCGATTCATGCAGGCATTGGCTGTGTTCTTAGAGGATCCGTTGAGACTGTTGGTGTAACCCAGAACGAGACACAAGGGATGGGCCTTATCAGCCCATCCTTTTTATTGTCGTTTTCTTGCTCTGTGGCAAGGATGTCATTGCGAACTGCTACAAGCGAAATCTTCTTGCTGGCGGGAAGACTGCTTGGCTTTGCTCGCAGGGACAGATTTGGAGAGTGTTTGCCAACAGAGCATTATTTGCTCTTCTCTCCGCTGCTACCGGAAAGATCGAATCAATGCTACCAGGACGCCGAGGAGACCGCAACAGAGGGCCAGCAGGCCGGGAATGCCCAGAATGGCGCTGAAGATCCAGCCGGTTCTGGCCTGTTGCTGGCTGGGTACCTGTACCGCTTCGCCGAGCAGGGATGTGATGATAAAGGGATTGTCCTTAAATTTGCCGACCACGAGGCTGCCGTTGCGCTGACTCACTGCGCCGATGACTGTCACACGCTGCCCGCCGCGCAGTTCCCATAGTTGGGCGCGGTGGGGTGCGTTTAAGAGCACGGGGTTGATGCCCGTCAGGATGGCGGCTGCTTCGGCCACCTCGTGGCTGGGGACAATTCCCTCGCCGAGGTGGTGTTTGTTGACTCCTTGCGGGTCCACCCACACTGTGCCGGTATCGTCTTCGAGCAGGAAGGGGACTGCGCGCAATTTGTCATCAGCAGGGCGCCATCTAGACTCTGTGTGCGCATCCATCTCATAGTCGCGATCGTAAACATCCACCTTCAGGCGGACAAGCGCCAGCGGGGTCTCTGGGGGGCCATCAATGGGCTGTGGTACCTGTTTGATGATGCCTTCCAGCCGTACCAGTTGGCTGCCCGGTTTCAGCGTCGAAATTTTGGTCGGGACGGCGCTGTTAATCTGCGCTATGTTCTGGGTGTGCTTGCGGGCGGCATACAAAGCCACAGCCGCAAAGATCAGAAGGGGTAGCCCGCAGCAGAATGCAATGCCCAGATAGCCAAGAACGGACATAAAATCATCACCTGTCATTCCTACCTCCCATTCTTTTATAGCACGATTATTGGGTCAATTCAACGAGTGGAAAATCAATGGGGCGGGAGAACCCGCCCCGTTCCTTCATTTGGATTCTTTTTTCTCTTGCTTCTTACGCTCAGACGGTTTCGTCGTCTTTCTGGCTGATGAAACCGACTTTTTCTCTGCCTTCCTCTTCCCTCTTTCCTTCTTCCCTTCTTCCTCCTCACTCTTCCCTTCTTCCACCTTTGTCCCAAACATTTCATCATACTTCGCCTGCACTGACTCCACACCCGCGCCGTTCAAGGCTTTATAGACCATTTCCCACTCGCTGGAGTTTACGAATCGCCAGTCCATCAATACGTGGCACTGGTAAGCACCCAGTTCCGCGTAGAATCCCTTCTCGACCAGTTCACGGCAGGGGCGAATGTGCTCCAGGTGGGTGACGTAGTCGCGGAAGATGGCATAGCCCTCGGCAGGTAACGCCAGTCCCTCTGCCAGGGTTTTCTGCACCAGTTGACCGGTGTTTTTATCCATGTACGCGCAGGAGGTCTTGATCCAGCCGCGCGTGGAGGCGTATTTGTTGTGGTAGATGACCAGACTGCGCTCGTCCTGGAAGCGGTTTGAGTAGGCGAACACATCCTCGTTGACGTGTCCTGCGGGTGTGAAGAAATCGTAGAGCAGGAAATTCTCCACTTCGGCAAAGGCGCGCCGCCGGTGCAGGAGCGGGAAGATTTTCCACTCGTGGCCCTTGATGAGACCTTCGTTTGGCCATTCTTCCCACTTGGCGCGGCGGTACTCCATCCCGTATTTTTCGCGGTACCCCTCAATTTGCCCGTGACCGAACATCGGCAGGCCGGGCAGGGTGGACATCATGGTACAAACGCCGAAGTACTTATCCCCGTCGCCAAATTGCTCGATGGCGGTCTTTTCGTCGGGGTTATTCATGAAGTTCACGAAACGCTTGAGCACCTGCGGGTCGAATTCCAGCACGTTTTTCATTACGGTGCGGTATTTGGCGTTGTCTTCATCGCGCAACATGTGCATGAAGGCGGAGTTATAGACCCGGTGCATGCCGAGGGTGCGGACAAAGTAGCCCTCCATCAGCCAGAAGGCTTCGGCCAGCAGAAGCGTATCGGGGACCTCCGCCGCGACCCGGTCCACGACCTCGCGCCAGAACTCCTCCGGGATGGCAGCGTCGAACTCGGCCTGGGTCATGCCGTGCTCGGCCCGGGACGGGATAGCGCCGCCCTGCCCGGGCAGCGGGAACCACAGCCGCTGAATGTGCTTCTTGGCGAGCGTCATGGCGGCGTCGAAGCGGATGATGGGGAAGTTGCGGGCGACGTGCAGAATGGTCTGGATGACGGCCTCGCGCACCTCCTTTTTCGAATAATCGAGTTGGGCGGTATCGTTCCACGGCATGGAAGTACCATCGTTGCCGTGGTAGATATAGCGGGTGTCGCCGGTCCAGCGGTCGAAGCGCTTGAAAACAACGGCTGCGTCGGTGTGGTCGTAGTAGTGATCTTCCAGGTAAATGCCAATGCGCGGGTCCCCAGACAGGTCGGGACCGTTGAAGGTGTAGTTAGGATAAGGAGAGTAGGGCAGGGAAAGGAACCAGTCAGGGTGTTCGATGACCCAGCGCGAGTCAATGCCCATGTGGTTGGGGACCATGTCGGCAGAGAGGCGGATGCCGCGCTGCCAGGCTCGATAGCGCAGGTCTTGTAACGCTTCCCAACCGCCCAGGTCGGCAGCGATTTGGTAATCCATCAGGGAGTAGGCCGAGGCAACGGCATCGGGTTGCCCGGTCATTTGTTTGATGCGTTGACTGGCCACGCTGCGTTCCCAGAGGCCGATGAGCCACAGGCCGGTGAAGCCGCGTTGCTGGAGGAGGTCGAGTTCTTCATCGGGGATGTGGTTGAGGTGGATGATGGGGCGCTGGTATTTTTTCGATAACTGGTCGAGCCAGACGTAGGTGTTTTTGGCAATGAGGACCAGGCGAGGCATCCAGTCGCGGTCGGGGCTGAAGCGCTCGTACTCGGTGTAGTCGTGCCCGCTAAAGGTCAGGACGGGGGCCTGCCCGCCGAATCCGCCCGGGCCGGTGGAGCGGATGGCTTCTTCGCGAACGAAATCTATGCCGCGCAGGATTTTCATCACGAAGGATTCTCCCAGCAGGCCTCCCCAGCGGTGGAGGAGGAAATCTAGTTGGGCGCTCAGGGAGTGGGGAGCGACGCGGGCGGGCGCCAGCAAGGCGTCGAGCAGCGATTCTCCCTGACGGTTTTGATCGGTCGCACCGAAAGGAGGTTCTCCCTGGAAGAATTGTTTCAGCCTGGCCATGGCCTGTTCGTAGGGGGTAGCCTGTTTGAGCGGTTCGTCGTCGAAGAGGTCCTTATAGGGGGCCGCAGCAGGGTTCAGGTTGGTGATGTGGAGGATGAGCATTTCCTCCAGGGTGGACTGGCGATGGGGTCGGCCGTCAGTTTCCAGGTCCAGGTAGTGGCGAGGAGACATGCCGCCTGGGTACACGGCGCGGGGAGGAAATTCTTCGGTGAATTTGAGCAGAGCGGCTTCGACATCTTCGCCGGCGGCCTCGAGCGCCCGGCGCATTACGCCCGGATTCTGCTTCTCGTACTGGCGGATGAGGATGTGCAGGATTTCGTCAATCAGGCCCAGGGCGTTGATGTCACTGGCCGGGACGACGTAACCGCGCAGGCGGGTCATGTTTTCGGCCAGGCGGCGGGCGGCAGCGAAATCGGCCACAACCACACGTCCATCCAATCCAAAGAGGGCATCATCAAAGTTGTATTTGCGTCGGGCTGTCAGCGAGATGTGGAATTCGAAGCCAATCATTGGACTCTCCTGTAAGTGTTTTGAGATGTGTTAAGCATACTCGATTGTGAACTTTCATATTATACTTCTGCCGTATGACTTCAGAATTGAGGACTTTTGTTTCAGTCTTATTGGTTTTGGAGACACTGGCGTTTTTCTTTTGTGGGGGGGCAGTGTTTCGCAAACGCAAGAGCCAGGAGCAGACTGCAGGCTGGATGGTGGGATACGCGGCAGCGGCTGGCGTGTTTGCGCTGCTGGATGCAGTCATGTATGCAGGGGGGCTACCGGTCCTCGCTGAGGAGAGGATTGCTCTTCACTGGTTGGAGACGTTTGTACTGGCGGCGGGGTTGCTCTTTTTGATGCGCTCTTTCGTCAATGCAGGGGGAAAGCGGTTGTGGATGGGAATTCTGCTTTTTTGGGCTGTTCTTGTGGCAGCGACCTTTGTTCCTTTTACAGGGGGAAAGACGGTCTTATGGTCCACAGACATGGCCTTCTTCACGCGCAATGATTTGCGCCTTCTGGTGATTTTTGGAGGCTGGTCAATCTTGATGATGGGGGCGATGTTCAGTGTGTATCCGATTTATTTGCAATCGCGCCAGCCAATGTATCGCAATCGACTGGCATTCTTGTTGTTTGCGCTTCTGCTTGTCGGCTTGAATGATCTGTTCCACCTTTTCGGTGTGGAATGGCGAAACGATTTTTTGCGTTTGGTCAGCACAGGAGTTCTGGCGTATGTGATGACGCATGTGTCCCTGCCGGATATTCGCCAGGTGTTCCGTCATCTGCTGTTTGGCGTGTTGATTTTGGGATTGATTGTAGGGGGATATTTTAGTGCGCAGGCGATGATTCCGACGGCTGCACGGCTTTGGCCAATGTGGGATTCAATTCGGCTGGGATTGTTGACCACGATCGTCGCTGCAAGTGGTGCGCTGGCGCTGTATGTGTTGTTGCGCCGCCTGATTATTCGTTTGATCCCCATTCAGAGTTACAACCCGAGTGTAACGCTGCGCGATTATTCATTGGCGATCAGTAATATCATTGACGTTGAACGCCTGGCAACTGTGGCGATTGGGCTGATTATTGAAGCCATGGACATTCGCCGGGGCTTCTTGTTCCTGGTGGATAAGGAAGTGGCGCCGAATGGGGGAGCATTTTATCGCCTGCGACCTGTGCGCGGGGCGGGGGAAAAACCCGGACGGACGGGTACTCTGAATGCGAATAGCCCGATTGCGCTTTTCTTCTTACAAAACCGGCGCCCGTTGTCTCAATACGAAGTGGATTTTGACGCGGTTTTTCGGCAGGCGCCAGCGAATGAGTCTGACTTTTTGAAAAGCCTGAATGTGGAAGTGTATGCGCCCATTTATGCCAAGAATGAATGGATTGGGATGTTGGCGCTGGGGGCAAAGGCTTCGGGTCAGCCCTACACCGAAGATGACTTGAATGTGTTGACGACGATTGCACACCAAACGGCGGTGGCGCTTGAAAATGCGCGCCTGGTGGACAATCTGATGCGCTTGAATCGCGAGATTCGTCAGGCCTACCAGGCGCTGGATACTGTCAACCGCAACCTGGAGCATCTTGAGCGAACGAAGGCCAATTTTATCAGTATTGCTTCGCACGAGTTGCGCACGCCTCTCACCGTATTGCGCGGTTATACCGAGATGCTTTTGGAAGATCCTGATATTCGCGCCAATCAAAACCATCTGCGCACGATCGAGGGCATTCACAAAGGAGCATTACGGTTAAGTGAGATTATTGACGCAATGTTTGATATTGCCCAGATAGACGCTCGCTCGATTGAGTTGCATATGGAGACGGTGGATCTTTCGCTCTTGATTCAGAGCGTCTGTGCCGAAGTTTCCAAATCAGTGAAGGAACGCCGTCAGACCTTGAGCGTTGAATTGGAGATGATGCCCACCATTAAGGCGGATCCCAAGACGCTGCGAAAAGTTTTCTATCACTTGATTACGAACGCGATTAAATTCACCCCAGATGGCGGGAAAATTACAATTTCGGGCCATCCCGTGCCACCGAATCAGCGCGATCTGCCCGAGGGCGGTGTGGAGATTATCGTCGCCGATACGGGAGTGGGGGTGGACCCGAACGCTCGGGAACTTATTTTTACGAAGTTCTACCAGCCCGAGGCAGATTTGAACAAGCACTCGACCGGCAAATCGAAGTTCAAAGGCTCTGGCTCCGGGCTTGGGCTGGCACTCTCGCGGGGCATTGTGGAGGCCCATGGGGGGCGTATCTGGGTCGAAAGCCCCGGCTATGATGATTTGACTTTCCCCGGAAGCCAGTTTCATGTGGTGTTGCCGCTGCGCCGGCAGGGAGAAAGCAACACGATTCGCATCAGCAGCGCGGTCAAGTTGAAGTTATAAGGCAAATTGATGAGAAAAAACAGGTGCTGGTCAGGCGAGCGCTTTCCGGTAAAACCGATAACGCTTGTAAATTTTCGCGCCCATGTGATGGGCAAGCGGAAACGTGTCGGCGTTATTCTCGCCAGTGACCGAGAGATCCACCCATTCATAGCCTTTGGCCGCGGCACGACGGGCCATTTCGTCAAACAATAAGATTCCTACGCCGGTATCCCAGTACTCTGGCACCACTGCCACGCTCTTGACCGCCAGACTTTTAGGCTTTTGATGCCTGTATTTCAGCAGACGCAAATAATCCCATGGGTAGCGGAGACCGTTGAGGTGGATCAGAATCTCGTTCATATTCGGGATTCCTGGAAACCATCCCACGGTTTTGCCATCTACTTCTGCAAACAGGACCAGATCGGGGTCAACAATGTCCAGAACCGGCAGGATCATTGCCTCAATCGAGGAGCGGGTGTAAGGGGTAAAGTTGGGGAAATGGGCCAGGGCGCGGTTTTGTAATTCCAGAATGCGGTCAATCTCTCCATCGAGGTCATCGAGCCGGCCACCGCGCACGGTGATATGTTTCCGTTGACGGATTTTTTCTGCCAGGCGCATCAGCCGTTGCACTTGTGGGGTATTCAGGTTGACATCTATCGCATAAGCCAGGCCGTCATCGCCATCTTTTTGGAAACCATAACGTTCGAAAAATTCGGGGTAGTAAGGCGGGTTATGTCCGCAGTAAATGGCTGGGGGGCGGTCGCGGCCTTCGATGAGAATGCCGCGCGAGTCTTCGCGGTCGAGATGAAATGTGCCATACAGGCTGACCATGTTGCGTTGACGTGCCCAGGCGGTGGCATGGTCGAACAGTGCTTCGGCCACGGCGTAATCATTCACACATTCAAAAAAGCCAATCATGCACTCTTTCCGGCCTTTGGATTGTGTGTTGTTGAAGTCTTCAGCACAGGCGATTGTCCCCACGATTTTTTTGCCCCGGCGGGCCAAAAAGAATTCAGCGTAGCCGTTGCGGAAGAAAGGATTGTGCGCGGGGTCTATCTTTTTCTTCCTTTCGGAAAGAAGTGGCGGAACCCATAGCGGATCATGGCGGTAAATGGTCCAGGGAAAAGTTAAGAAAGCGCGCTGTTGGCGCGCGGTGGAAACGGGGATGATTTCAATAGGGGTCATTTTCGGTAATAGGGAGATAGTTTGAGCATGCTGCCACGGGCGAAGGGACGCGCTAGCGGAACAAAGATTTTCCGCCAGCCCAGGCATGCAGCCACTTCCTGGACGATGTCTTCAAACGAATGTTGTTGATACTGAAGCAACCGTTGACTTTCTTCGGTATCCAGCCAGTCGGTGACATATTCCTCGTGACCGAAGGCTTCCTCCGGTAAGGGGCCAATGCCCATGGCGGTCAACAAACTGAACAGAAATTGCCGGTACGTGACCTGGCATTTGCTTCCGCCGCCCACGAGGAGTAAACGGCCCTGGCCCCATAATTCGGGGGTGTGCAGGGCGTTGACGGTGGCCAGAGCGCCGTCAGCCGGGTGCATGGTCTCGAGGCGCGTATCAAGCGGAATCCGGTACATGATAGGGTGACCGGGCCGCAGGCCGATGATGGGCATGTCAGAATAACGAAAGATGAGAAAGTCGAGGCCCGAAGAGCGGACAATTTCCTCGGCGGCGGCTTTACTCTTGGTGTAAATATCGCTGATTTCGATGGGATCGCTGGCGCGACGCGGCGGGGGGAGTTTTTGGGTGTGCCCGAACAAGTCGAAAGTGGAGGCCAGGAGAAGGCGCGGCGATTGGCTTTGTGCCTGGCAGGCAGCAATCAGGTTGCGGGTCCCCTCTACGTTTACTGCCCAGGCAAGATCGGGGGCCTCGTCGCTGGCTGGCGGGATGATGGCTGCCAGATGGATGACGGTATCTACCCCTTGCACGGCACACTTTACGTCGTCAATTTGGCGAATGTCGCCCCAGACGATTTCAATTTTGTTCTCGAACTGCGTTGCTTTTTTACGATTTTTGGGGGTCTGGATGTCGAAAGCACGAACGGCATATCCTTGTCGCAGTAGTTCTTCGAGAACATATCCGCCAAGGTTGCCAAAGGCTCCGGTGACAAGAACGGTCATAGGGTTTCCTCGATGGCAAAGATGGATTTATTTTACTGTTTTTTGCTTTTCGAGTTTAGACAAAATTGTGGGCGGTCTTGCCCTTGAGCAAAACCGCCCTTTGGTAGAAACTTGGAGTTGTGAACACGCCAACTTCTACCAAAGAGAACATTAACATTCTTATCGAATTTCGTCAAGCGGTTTATGAGCACGTCTTTCGGAAACGCCGCGATGCCCTGTTTGATACGCTGGATGCTTTGCTGTCCAGCGGGACATTTGCTTCTTTCGCCTACTTGAGCCAGAGTGAGCGTTTTGAACGCAAATGGCCGAGCCTGTATGCGGCAGTAGAAGATGGGCAGATAGATTCTGAAGCCATGCACCAACTACTGATCAGCCAACTGCCACAGAAAGGCATCTGCGTCTTCCCGCTGNGGGTGTTTTACCGCCCTGCCGAACCTGCCCCTGGCAAACGCGGACGTCCATCCAAATATGGCGAGCGCTTCGCCTTCAAAGACGAACAGACTTGGGGCGA
>JGI24187J35170_1000948_pt1 | contig 13048 bp, 14 predicted proteins | sample YNPBryBLVA2012_FD_35170 | JGI IMG/M metagenome (IMG submission 35170)
CGGCTGCGGCAAAAAATCGAGGCCGACCGCTGGCGCCGCCCTACTTGTTGACCGAGCGGGGCATTGGGTATCGCTTCGAGGGCTGACTTTTACAGAATATTTATACCGACCTGCTGTCTTTTTAGTCGAAATTTGCGCGCTATGGGTACACTAAAAGCAAGCGCGTTGCGTTGACGCGCTGGGGTTGCGTTTGTTCGATGGGCGAACAANCCTGCCCCATTCCTGTTTCTTTTCACTGAAGGAGGAGTATCCCCATGAAAGTCAAGTTCGTCCAATGGTTTGCCCTGTTGCTGATTGGCGGTTTGCTTTTGGCGGCTTGTGGTCCGCAAGCCACGCCGACCCCGACCGAGGCGCCGCCGACCGAGGCCCCGGTTGCGACCGAGGCTTCTGCGACCGAGGCCCCAGCGCCGGTGGAGAAGACGGTTGTGGTCGGCTTCACGGCCTCCTTGACCGGCAAGTTGAACGTCGAATCCACCCGCCAGAACAATGGCTTCAATCTGTGGATGGAGCAAGTCAATAGCGCAGGCGGTATCACGCTGGCCGATGGTACGGTGGTCAAGTTTGCCTCCAAGTTCTACGATGACGAGTCCAACAAAGACCGCGTGCAGGAACTGTACACCAAGTTGGTCACCGAGGACNACGCCGATTTCCTCATCAGCCCTTACTCGTCTGGCCTGGCAGACGCTNCGGCGGTCATTGCCGAGCAATATGGCAAGGTGATGATTACCACCGGCGCGGCTTCGGATGGCACCTACAAGAAGGGTTATACCCTGGTCTATCAGGCCTATACGCCCGCCAGCCATTATTTGACCGGCGCGGTGGACTTGCTTGCCAGTTTGGACGCGGAGGCCAAGAAAATCGCCATCGTTCACGAAAACGACAAGTTCTCCACCGACGTTGTGGCGGCGCTGGAACAATATGCNATCGAGAAGGGGTATGAGGTCGTCTTGAACGAAGGCTATGACAGCGGTACGACCGACTTTGCGCCCATCATCAACAAAATCCCGGCCGATGTGGATGCGGTCATGGGCGGCGGTCACTTTGCCGACGGTCAACAATTTGCCAAGGCCATGTTCGACAAGGGCATCAGCGCCAAGTTCGTGGCCCTGCTGGTTGCGCCGCCCGAACCCACCTTTGCCGAGATTGGCGATGCGGCTTTTGGCATCATCGGCCCCAGTCAGTGGGAGCCGCTGGCTGCTTTCACGCCCGATTTCGGCCCGACGGGCGCCGAGTTCATCGAAGCCTATAAAGCCGCCTACAACGAAGATCCCTCCTATCATGCGGCGGGCGGCTACGTGGCCGGCTTGATTCTGCAAAAAGCCATCGAGACGGCTGGCTCGCTGGATACCGAGGCGCTCAAATCGGCTTTGGACAGCATGGACATGATGACCTTCTATGGCCGCATCAAGTTCGATACCACGCCTGAAAGCCATGGCTTGCAGATTGGTCACTCCATGGTCTATGTCCAATGGCAAAAGGACGCCGGCGGCGCGTTGGTCAAGCAAGTGGTTTGGCCGGCAGAGGGTAAGACCGCCGAGCCGGTGTATCCTATCAAATAATTTTCCTTTTCGTCCTTCCCTGCAGGCGCCATGCGCCTGCAGGGAACTTATAGGATTACCGCTCGACCTTTGCATCGTTCGCGCAAATCTGGCTTGCATCGAATGACTGGCTTGTTTCACCCGCAGTTCAACTGCGGGTGAACAGGGATGTAACGCCAGTTTAGTTGCGGCTTGCCGCGCTATAGCATTGCTCTTGAAAATCTATCACGATCGTAAAGATTTTGTAGCGAGGCTTTCATGTCGCGTGGGGTTGCGGGATAAATCCCGCGCTACGATTTGGAGAGGCCATCACGCATGGATGCAATAACTATTCTTTCTTCTCTGCTCGACGGTTTGCTCATTGGGTTTGTCTATGGGATTGCCGCTATGGGGTTGAATCTCATCTGGGGGGTGATGCGCGTCATCAATCTGACGCATGGCGCGCTCATTGCGTTGGGGATGTTCGGCGTATACCTGTTGTTCAGCGGCCTGGGTTTGAATCCTTACCTGGCGCTCATCCTGGTTGCTGTGCTGGGCTTGTTGGCCGGCATTGCGATTTACTATATCGCCATCGAGCGCGTCATCAATGCGCCGCATCTTTCTACCCTGCTGGCGACTTTCTCGGTCAATATGATCATCATTGGCTTGGGAACGGCAATCTTCACCACCACGCCGCGCGACACGGGGTTTTCGCTTGGCAGCATTCAGGCCGGGCCAATCACGCTGCTGGGAACGCGCATGGTGGCTACACTCATCACGCTGCTGGTCACAGGTCTGTTGTATGCTTACTTATATCGCACGCGGGCGGGCAAATCTATCCGCGCCGTATCGAACAACCGCGCTGCCGCTGAACTGATGGGCATTCCCTCTACGCGCATCCTGGCGCTCAGTTTTGGCCTCGGCACGATGCTGGCGGCCATCGCGGGCGGTTTGATTTCGACTTTCTTTTCGTTCACCATTCTCTCTGGCAGCGTGTATGAGTTGAAAAGTTTCATCATTGGCGTATTGGGCGGACTAGGCAATCCCCTTGGAGCATTGCTGGGCGGCCTCATCCTCGGCGTGTTGGAAGGGGTGCTGCCGTTGGCTATGCCGAACACCTGGGTGCCTGTCATCGAGTTCTTGTTGTTCATCCTTATTTTGTTGCTCAAACCCAATGGCCTGCTTGGAGGCAAACAATGAAACGCTGGCTTAACCCTGGCTTTGGGTTGGTTTTCTTGTTCGTGCTTGGCATGGGGCTGGCGCCGGTCTTCTCCAAAGATGCGGCTGCGCGCGAGATCGGCTTCACTGTGTTGCTGGCCATCAGTATGGCCAGCAGTTTGAACATTATCACCGGTTACACGGGCTATGTCTCGTTTGGACATGTGGTCTTCTATGGCTTGGGGGGATATTTTGGGATGTACTTGATAGACCAATGGGACACGCCTTTACCGCTGGCAGTCTTGGGAGGCGGCGCCATCGCTGCGGTGTTGGCCTTCTTGCTCGGCAAAGCCATTTTGCGTTTGCGCGGCGCGTACTTTGCGTTGGCAACCATCGGCATCAACGAGGCTATGCGTACTTTTGTCTCGAACTTCGATCCATTTGGCGGGCCGACCGGCATCGAATTACAATTCAGCGTGTACAAGCCGTATGGCGGCGCAGCGCAGGCGCTGTGGATGACTTACTATGCTGTGGTGGGTATCGCGGTCTTTTCGGTGGTCTTCAGTTACTTTCTCAAAAGCAGCAAATTTGGGTTGGGATTGATGGCCATTCGGGAGGACGAGGACGCTGCCGAAGTGGTGGGCGTGGTCGCGCCCTCTGCCAAGACATTGGCTTACGTTCTTTCGGCTTTCCTGCCGGGCATGTTGGGGGTGTTGTTCTTCTTCAAGAACGGCAACGTGGAACCGGGCGACGCCTTCCGTTTGCACTTTTCCATCGAAACGCTGGTGATGATGATGCTTGGCGGGCAAGGCACGGTCATGGGACCCGTCATTGGCGCGCTTGGCTATCAACGTCTGCGCGGCATTCTGCTCACCAGCGATGTCAAGATTGGCGCGTTGCCTCTCAAAGATTTCCAACTGGTCATTGCGGGCGGGTTGATGCTGCTCATCATCCTGTTCATTCCGGCCGGTTTGGTTGGCTGGCTGCGCCAGCGTTTTGCGCGCCTGCGGAGGTATTTGGTATGAGCATTCTTCTACAAGTCCAGGGTGTGACCAAACGGTTTGGCGGTTTGCAAGCGCTGACGCAAGTCACTTTCGACCTGCCTGCCGGACAAATTCTGGGGTTGATTGGTCCAAATGGCGCAGGCAAGACTACGCTCTTCAACGTGATCAATGGCGTGTATAGCCCGGAAGAAGGCCGTATCCTGTTTCGCGAGCAGGACATTACCGGCAAAAAACCGTATGAACTGGCTAAAATGGGTATGGCTCGCACACATCAAATCGTGCGTCCCTTGAACGAATTGACGGTTCATGAAAACGTGATGGTGGGTGCTTGCTTTGGGCGCGAAAATCAGCCGCTGGGTCGCGCCGCTGACATTGCGGCGGAAATCCTGCAATTCGTTGGGTTAACCGTCAAACCCGACCAACTCGCCGGCAGTTTGAACGTTGCACAAAAGAAGCGGCTGGAGATGGCACGCGCTTTGGCAGCCCATCCCTATCTTCTGCTGCTCGATGAGGTGCTGGCTGGCCTCAATCCCTCTGAAATCAGCAATATGGTAGAGACCATCCTGAAAATTCGCGAGCAGGGCATCACCATTATCATGATTGAACATGTGATGAAAGCGGTGATGAACGTTTCTGACCGCGTGATTGTGCTGGATTATGGGCAGCAAATCGCCGAAGGCACACCGGCGGAAATCTCGAAAGACGAAAAAGTCATCGAGGCTTATCTAGGCGATCCCAGGTTGGCCGAAAGACTCTTGCAGGAGAATTGACATGGCGCTCTTGGAAATCAAAGACCTGGTCTCTGGTTATGGAGAAGTGCAAATTTTGTGGGGGGCGAGCCTGGAATTGGCGGAGGGCCAATTGACTTGCCTGGTGGGTGGTAACGGCGTGGGTAAAACCACCTTGTTGCGCTCTTTGATGGGATTGTTGCGTCCGTGGCAAGGCTCGGTTACTTTTCAAGGCAAAGACGTCACTCACTTGCCTGCTTATACCAAAGCAGAAATGGGTCTCGTGATGGTTCCAGAAGGCCGCCAACTCTTTACAGAGATGAGCGTCTATGAAAACCTAGAAATGGGCGCCTCTAACAAACGCGCCAGGCCGAAACTGAAGCACAATCTGGAACGGGTATACGAGATGTTCCCCCGTCTCAAGGAACGGCAGGCGCAAAAGGCCGGCACGCTCAGCGGCGGGGAGCAACAAATGTTGGCGGTGGGACGCGGCATTATGGCCGACCCTGTGGTATTGATGATAGATGAGTTGTCGCTGGGGTTAGCGCCTGTGCTGGTGCTGCAATTGTTCGAGAGTCTAAAGCAACTGCGCGAGTTGGGCATCACCATTCTGCTCGTCGAACAAAACGTCCAGATGGCGCTGGCAGTCAGCGATTATGGGTATGTGCTGGCCGAGGGGAAGGTGGAGTTGCAAGGCCCGGCCCGCCATCTCATCAAAGATCAACATGTACGAGAGGCTTATCTCGGTTTATAATTACAATGGTTGGCTGCGCTTATCTACAGCCTGTAGATACCGAGAAACGTGGCAATTTCCTTCTGTACCCAAAATTGGAGGTCTCTCATGTTAGTTGGCGAAAGAATGTCTCACCCTATCATTTCCATTGCTCCTGATATGCCGGTGCATGATGCATTGAACTTGTTCAAGCGTGAACGCATTCGCCGCGCTCCGGTGATCAAGGACGGCAAGTTGGTCGGTATCGTTTCGGACAAGGATCTGTTGAACGCCTCTCCTTCTCCTGCGACAAGCCTCAGCATTTGGGAAATGAACTACTTGATGAGCAAGATTACCGTCTCAGAAGTCATGACCAAGAAAGTGCTGACGGTTAAAGAAGATACCCCCATCGAAGAGGCGGCCCGCATCATGGCCGATAACAAAATCGGCGGCTTGCCTGTCATGCGCGATGACCATGTGGTGGGTATCATCACCGAGACCGATTTGTTCAAGATTTTCCTCGAATTGATGGGTGCGCGCGAGAAGGGTGTGCGCGTGACCGCTCTCATCGAAGAAAAACCCGGTCAATTAGCAAAAATGACCCAAGCCATTGCCAAGGGAGGCGGCAACTTTGTGGCTTTTGGGCAGTTTGCCGGCGAAGATCCTTCCACTCGCCTGGTGACGATGAAAGTAGAAGGCATGAAACCAGATGCGGTCAAACAGGCCCTCGCCGACATCGCCAGGGAAATTTGGGACATCCGCGAAGTTTGAGTTTTTCAGGTCAGGCAACTGGCCTGCTCTATTTCCCCTTAATGCAATACGTCCCGAGGGTTGGCGAACTTCGGGACGTTCGATTTTCACTGCTCCGCAACCAAAGACTTCAAACTGGCAACCTCCTCGCGTGTGAGATACCGCCATTGGCGAGGTTTCAAGTTTCCCAATCGTAGACTTCCAATACGAATGCGCACCACGCGCACCACCGGCAAGCCCAAAAGAGAGCCGATTTCGCGGATTTGCCGCTTGCGCCCTTCCCTCATAATAATCCGAATCCAGGCTCCCTTGCCAGAAACAGCCTCGAAGCGCACTTGCGCCGGCGCCGTCCGATAACCATCTTTTAGCACCACACCGCGCCGCCAGGTTTCCAGAAGCGTCTCGTTGGGCCGGCGCGCCAACAACACCCGGTATTCCTTTTCGTGTCCATACCGTGGATGGGTCAAGCGGTTTGCCAGATCGCCGTCGTTGGTCATCAAAATCAACCCCTCGCTGTCGAAATCCAAACGTCCGACCGGATACAGCCGCTCTGGCAAGTCTACCAGGTCATGGACCGTTTGGCGGGTATCGCCAGGCTCGGCCTCTACGGTAGATAAAACATAACGCGGCTTGTGCAGGGCAATGTACGTGAACTGAGCGACCGCTGGGATGGGTATGCCATCCACAGCGATCGTGTCTTTGGCTGCGTCTGCCTTCTGTCCCAATTGGGCTGTTCGGCCGTTGACGCGCACGCGCCCGGCTTCGATCATTTGCTCGCAAGCGCGCCGCGATCCATATCCCGCTTGCGCCAGAATTTTTTGCAACCGTTCTTCCGCCATCTTAACTCTTCAAAACACCAACATCTTGTTCGGTTTGCTCTGCCAGGTGCAAGGGAGGCAACTCGGCCAGCGAATTCAAGCCAAAATGCTGTAAGAATGTTGTCGTCGTGCTATATAGGATGGGACGCCCCGGCCCTTCTGCGCGCCCGCTCTCTTGAATCAAGCCTTTGCTCAGCAGACTTTTCATCACGCCGTCGCTGTTGACGCCGCGCACCGCATCCACTTGCGGACGGGTGACCGGTTGCTGATAAGCGATAATCGCCAGCGTCTCCAGGGCGGCGCGGCTCAAATGACTGGTGGCCTCCAGACCCAGGAAGCGCTCGATGGCCTCGGCCGCTTGCGGAGCAGTCGTCAGTTGCAGGCGTCCGCTGAAGCGTTGTAGACGCAGGCCGCGGGTGCGGAGCGAAGCGTCCAGTTCCTCCAAAGCGTTTTCCACCTCGGAGACAGACGTCCCCAAAGCAGCCGCCAATTGGCCGCTTGTCACCGGTTCTGCCGCCACGAACAGCAAGGCTTCGACCTGCGCTGCCAGAGGCAATTCTGTCTGATTTTGAAAGTCGCTCATGCTATAATAAATCCGTTACGCGGAATTCATCCCGCAACCCAAAATGATATGAAATCACACCGTCTCCTTGCACTTTTATCCGTGTTGCTCTTGTCTACGCTGGCTTGCTCCATTTTCGTCGGCGGGCCAGATTATCCTCAAGAACGCATTCCCATTTCGGCTGAAGCAGTGACCGACCTGAAGGCGCAGTTCGAACAGGCTTTCCTCGCCGGCGCCCAGAGCGGAACGGTGACGCTGGAAATGACCGAGGAACAACTGACCTCCATTTTGGCGCTCGAAACGGTTTCTCAAAAAGACCCGTTCTTCACCGACCCGCAAGTGTACCTGCGCGAGGGTCAGATGCGCATTTACGGACGGGCGTACCGCGGCTATTTCAACGCCAATGTGCTTATCGTCCTGAACGTCAGCGTGGACGAAGGGGGAAAGCCCAGCATCGAAATCGCCTCGGCTGATTTTGGACCGTTTCCGGCTCCCGAAGGGCTGAAACAAAGTCTTACGGCTCTCCTCACCGAGGCCTACACCGGCTCGCTTGGCCCGGTGGCGACCGGCTTCCGCCTGGAAAGCATTGCGATTGCGGATGGGGTCATGACGTTGACGGGACGCATCAAATAGCCGTTGGATTATACCAGAGTCATCATGTTACGCCCAATTCGCCTCGTTCTACCCGTTGGCTTGCTCGCCGTTGTATTGGCCTTGCTCTTGACGATGGGCGGATGCCGCTCCCCCCAGCAAGACAGCGAGCGTATGACCGTGCAGGTGCTTGCCGATGGGCAAAGCCGGGAAATCGAAGTTGCAAAAGGCAGCACAGCCGGGCAAGCCCTGCAAGCCGCCGGTTTGCAGATTTCCGATCTGGATCGGAGCGAACCTCCGGCTTATGCCGTTCTCAGCCCAGGCGACCAGGTTCATTTGGTGCGCGTGCGCGAGGAGTTCACCACCGAGCAGGTGACCATCCCCTTCGAGCAGCAAATCGTCCGCAACGAATCCCTGCCCGAAGGCGAGCGGCGGCTCATCCAGCCTGGCTCGAACGGGCGGCAGGAACGCACCTATCGCATCCTGCTCGAGGATGGGGTAGAAGTCAGCCGCTCTATCGTGAAAACCGTCACCTTGCAAGAAGCCGTGCCTGAGATTATCATGGTGGGGGCGCAATCGGCCTATGCGCCGCTCATCATCCCTGGCAAATTGGCTTACCTGGCGGCCGGCAATGCCTGGATGATGGAAGGTACCACCGCCAACCGCCGCCTGCTGGTCAACTTTGGCGACCTGGACGGGCGGATTTTCTCCATCTCGCCCAATGGCGAATGGCTGCTCTTTTCTCGCAAGTCGAAAAAGGCCGCCGACGAAGAAATCAATAGTTTGTGGGTCGTCAGCCTGACGCGCTCCAACATGTCGCCCTTTGCGCTAGGCGTCAAGAACGTGGTTCACTCGGCGGTCTGGACGCCCAGTTCGGCCAATGTGGCCTACACCACCGTCGAACCGCGTTCCACCGCGCCGGGCTGGCAGGCCAACAACGACATCTACAAAGTGGTCGTTGGCCCGGGCTGGGCCGGCACGCCTCAGCGCGTTTTGGAGGCCAACAGCGGCGGCGTATATGGTTGGTGGGGTATGAAGTTATTTTATTCGCCCGAAGGCTTGCTCACCTATGCCCGCGCCGACCAGGTTGGGCTGGTGGATCAACAGAATGGCGAACTCGACCCCCTCCTCGAAATTACTCCCCTCCAAACGCACAGCGACTGGGCGTGGGTGCCAGGGCTGGTTTGGGGCGCAGATAGCCAAACGCTGTACCTTGTCACTCATGCGCCGCCTCCCACGTTGGTCAACGAAGAAGAATCGCCTTATTTCGATTTGATAGCCATTTCTATGGCAAACAAAGCCGCTGTGCGCCTCATTCAGCAGACCGGCATGTTTGCTTATCCATCCGCTTCGCCCTTGCGCCAGCGCGGCAAGGAAAAATCCTATCAGGTGGCTTTCTTGCAGGCCATCTTTCCCGAACAGAGCGAGACCAGCCGCTACCGGGTGATCGTCATGGACCGCGATGGCTCGAATCAACGTCTCTTGTTCCCGCCTCCTGATGCTCCCGGCCTCGAACCCCAAACGCCGGTCTGGGCGCCCTTGCCGCTCGAAGGTCAAAGCGGCGATTTTTTGGCGCTCATCTATCAGGGCAACTTGTGGCTGGTGGATTCGGGGAGCGGGCAGGCCTTTCAAGTCACGGGCGATGGACTGATTAGCCTCATTGATTGGAAGTAGATGATCGAAAAAATACGAACCCCCCTTTGGCTTTCGAGGTAGACAATGCGAATTCTCATTACAGGAGCCGCTGGTTTTCTGGGCTCTCACCTGTGCGATCGTTTGCTGGCAGATGGACACGAAGTCATTGGCCTGGACAACTTCATTACGGGCAATCCAGGCAATATTGCTCACCTGGCAGGCAACGAACGCTTTCGGTTTTACAAGCACGATGTTTCCAATTATATCTATGTGCCTGGCAAAGTGGATGCCGTGCTGCACTTTGCCTCGCCGGCCAGTCCCAACCCTAAATCGCCGGTGGGATACTTCAACTTGCCCATTCAGACCATGAAGGCCGGCGCGCTTGGCACCCACAACACGTTGGGCGTTGCCAAAGCCCACCAGGCCAAGTATCTGTTGGCCTCCACCAGCGAAATTTATGGCGATCCCCTCGTTCATCCGCAGACCGAAGAGTACGCCGGTAATGTAGATCCGGCCGGTGAACGCGCCGTGTACGATGAAGCCAAACGTTTTGCCGAAGCGTTGACTCTGGCCTATCATCGCGTCCATCGTGTGGACACGCGCATCGTGCGTATCTTCAACACCTATGGCCCGCGCATGGACCTGGAAGACGGGCGCGCTTTGCCCAACTTCCTCAAACAGGCTCTGCTAGGCCAGCCTCTGACGGTCTACGGCGATGGCAGTCAAACGCGCAGTTTCTGTTATGTAGATGACCTTATCGAGGGTGTCGTCCGTCTGCTGCATTCCGACGAACACATGCCTGTCAATATCGGCAACCCCCATGAGATGACCATCCTGGAATTTGCTGAAGCCATCAACCGCATTACGGGCAATCAGGCCGGTATCATCTACCTGCCGGGCGAGCGCTCTGCCCGCGATCCCCAGCGCCGTCAACCCGACATCACCCGCGCGCGCCGCATCCTGGGTTGGGAACCGAAATACAGCCTGGAAGAAGGTATCCGCCACACCATACCCTACTTCCGCGAGAAATTGGGACTGGCATGATGCTGAACAACGCCAAAGAACGCGAGCGTTTCTTGAAATTTACCGTCGTCGGCGCCATTGGCGCGGTGATTGATTTTGGCGTGATGAACCTGCTCACCCAAACGGTCGCCATGCCGCTGGTTGCGGCGGGAACGATTTCTTTTATCTGTGCGGTCATCAGTAATTTCATATGGAATCGTTACTGGACCTACCCTGAATCGCGCTCCCGCGCCATTGCCCATCAACTGGCGATGTTCTTCGCCGTCAACGTGGCCGGCGTAGGCATCCGCATTCCTATCCTGCATTTTGTCGAGCCGCCCCTCTTTCGCTTGCTCGAACGCCTCGAATTTCGTCTGCCGCTCAGCCCTGACCTGATTGCCAAGAATCTGACTTTGGCCCTGGCAGTCGGAATTGTCATGCTTTGGAACTTCTTTGTCAACCGCTATTGGACGTATAATGATATAGATTAATCTTTCGAGGCCATTATGGATTCACCTGCTCGAAAATTGATTCCTATCTATACCTCCCGCGGAGACGCTGAAGCCTTTTTGCTATACCCTCACCTGTTCAACCGTCTGGGCGAATGGATTGGCTTCGTGACGCCCAAACGAGAAGTCTACTCTGTGCTGGGCTACTATGTCGGATATCTGACCGACGACCGGCGCATCCTGCGGAAACGCTCTACCAGCACGCTCAAACCACGCTTGCAGCCGCCTCCGTCTCCGGGCAAGGTCTCCCCCCCGGCCACCGTCCCGCTGCCCCCGATGATGCGCGAATTGACTCTCGGTCAGATAGATGTCTTGCTCGACGAACCGGAACGCCTGCACACGTTGGATAGCGGTGAATTCCGCGAAGACCTGGATTGAAATGTCTACATCCTTGAAAGCCAAACCCATCCGCGCTTCGCGCATCAGCATTGCCCAACTCATGCAGCCAGAACACGCCAACAGTCAGGGCCATGTGCATGGTGGCTGGATCATGAAACTGGTGGACGAAGCCGGGGCCCTGGCTTGTATGCGCCATGCTCAGCGGCGGGTCGTCACCGTAGCCATCGACTCGATGGTCTTTCGTCAACCTATCCGCATTGGCGATCTGGTCATCCTCACCGCCGAAGTGACTTATGCCGGGCGCACCTCGATGGAGGCCGAGGTGCAGGTGGTAGCCGAAAATCCGGTGACCGGAGAGCAGACTCACACCAACACCGCCTATCTGGTCTACGTTGCCCTCGGCGAGGATGACAAGCCGGCCCCGGTTCCGCCGCTGTTTGCCGAGACCGAGAGCGAAAAATGGCGGCTCGAACAAGCCCAAAAACGGCAGGAATATCGTCTTTCCAAAAAGTAACGCCATGAGTGATACCGAAGAAGTCAACTCCAAGGAACCCGTTGCCCATCCGTTTCGTACCTTGCGCGAACTGGTCGAGCATGTTTCTGGCAAGGCCCTGACCGAACTGCCGCAGGAAGACAGCGGACTGGCCGAGCCGCTTCCCTTTCCTTTCCTGGCTATCATTGGGCAGCGAGAGATGAAACTGGCGCTCGTGCTTGGGCTGATCAACCCCAACATTGGCGGCATCTTGCTCATTGGCCCACGCGGTACGGCCAAGACCACCGCCGTCCGCAGCCTGCTTGACTTGCTGCCGCAAGTGGAACGCAGCGCTTGTTACTATGGCTGCCTGCCTGAAGATATAGAGACCGGTGGCATGACCGCCGTCTGTCCCGACTGTGCCAAAAAGTATGCCGAAGGGCGCCCCCTCACCATCACCGACCGCGTGCGTTTGGTGGAATTGCCGCTCAATGCTCAGTTGGAAGATGTCGTTGGCGGCATTGACGAGCGGGCTGCCCTCTTGCATGAGCGCATGAAAGTGCGGCGCGGCATCTTAGCCCAGGCAGATCGCAACCTGCTCTACATTGACGAGGTCAACTTGCTGGAAGATGCCATCGTAGATGCCATCCTGGATGCAGCGGCGCAAGGCTCTTACACCGTGCGGCGAGGGCCGGTCAGCGCTACCTATCGTGCGCGCTTCTTGTTGATCGGTTCAATGAACCCCGAAGAAGGCCGCCTGCGCCCGCAGATATTGGACCGCTTTGGGTTGCGCGTCCTTGTCAAAGGCCTGGAAACGCAGGCCGAACGTCTCGAAGCCTATCGCCGCGTTCAGGCGTACTTGACCAACCCGCGTTCGATGGTGGCCCAATTCAGCGCAGAAATGCAGGTCGCCAGCGCCGAGGTCGCGGCGGCGCGCCAGCGTCTGCGGCAAGTGACCCTTTCGGACGAGGTAGCCAACCCTGCCATTGCCCTGGTGCAGAAAATGGGCATCGACTCACTGCGTGCCGAAATCACCTGGTTCGAGGCGGCGCGCGCCTATGCTGCCGCCGATGGTCGTACCGACGTGACGCTGGAAGACTTGAAAACCGTTGCCCCCATGTGCCTGCGTCTGCGCCGCTCGCCATTCATGACGGAGTACATCAACAACCAAAAAGGGGAAGAGACCGAACTGGCAGAACTGCTCGATGAACTGAGCCAGAAAACACCTGCTCGCCGTGCCCGCAAGAAACC
>JGI24187J35170_1000952_pt1 | contig 13023 bp, 15 predicted proteins | sample YNPBryBLVA2012_FD_35170 | JGI IMG/M metagenome (IMG submission 35170)
CCCGCAGCGGCGGCATCCCTATGCCGCCACTGCCTGACCCGCCGGGCGCCCCATAACCCCGTAGCCGACGCATCCCTATGCGTCGGCGGGCGACCTGCCAGCCGCCGCCGGCCTCACCGCGCCGTCAGCGTGAAGCGGTCCAACTCTTCCCCCTGCGGGGAGACGGCGACAGCGGTGAGGGTAGGACCGTCCACGGTGACGAGCAGGGCGTGGTAGGCCACGGCATGAGCGACCAGGTTAGGGTGCAATTGGGAGAGTTCATAGAGCGGCGCGCCCCCGCCCGCGCTGACCACGTAGGTCACGCCATCCACCACCAGCCGCTGGTAGCCGTGGTCGTGGCCAGAGAAGGCCACCTGCACCCCGTGGGCGGCCAGGATGGGAGCCAGCACCTGGCGCGTGCGCGGGTCGTTCTGCTCGCGGAAGAGGGAGGAGTAAGCCGGGACATGGAACACGGCCATCTTCCACAGCCGATCGCTGGCCACCAGGTCCGCTTCCAGCCAGCGTACCTGCTCACTCTCAGGACTCAGGTCGGCGAAGTTGTCCGCCTGGAGGCAGACGAAGTGGGCGTTGCCGTAGTCGAAACTGTACCAGCGCTCGTTTCCGGGCAGGTAGAACAGGTCAAAGTACAGCGGGCTGTTTCCCTCGTGGTTGCCCAGGATGGGGAAGAAAGGCGTCCGCGCCAGCAGTTCCTGCTCGATGGAGAAGAAAGTCTGCCACTCGGCAGCCTCCCCGCCGTGCTCCACCAGGTCGCCAGTGTGGATGGCGAAGTCCGGCTGCCAGGTGAGGATGCGTTCCACCACCGCGCGGTGCACCTCGTGCTGGGTACGGGTGTCGCCGAAGAGGACGAAGGTGAAGCGGGACTGATCAGGGCCGGCGGCGCTGCGGAAGGTGAAGTCGCCACTGAGAGGAATGGAGTCAGCGCCAAGGGGGATGACGTCAGCGAACACCTGGTAGTGGTAGAGCGTGTAGGGAGTCAGGCCCGTGAGCGTCACCACGTGGCGGGCGGTCACTTCGGGGTCGGCGGCGACCCGCTCGCCAGCGGCGCTCTCCCCGTAGGCCACCACGCCGGGGGCAGGATCGGCGGTCTCCCAGGCGACGATGACCGAGGTGGGGGTGACCGACTGGAGGTAGGGGCCGCGCACCAGGGTGGTCTGCACCGGGGTGGGGAGCACCGTCACTGGCAGAGGGGCAGTGGTGCAGGCGGTCAGCAGGATCAGCAGGATCGGAATCAACCGTTTCATTGCGGGAATTATGCCACAGAGCATACAATACCGCAAGCGGGAAAGAAGGGACAATCAACGAATGTATTTGCAATATTTCACTGTTTGGTGTATAATGGGACATATTGGGATGGAAGTGTGCGAAGGCCCACATACATCCTACAGGAAAGGAGCAAAATGTTCAGAGAGCGGATTCGGCAGGCCTACAACGGATTGACCCCCAGTTTCAGGCGGTTGGGGGAGTTCATCCTCAACCACGAACTGGACGCGGCCTTCATGACCGCCACGGAACTGGCCCAGGCGCTGGACGTGGACGCGGCCACGGTGGTACGCTTCTCACAGACCATCGGCTACAGCGGCTACCGTGAACTGTCCCACGAGGTGCAGCGCATCGTGAAGGGAGACCTGACGGCTGCCTACGCTTCCTTCCCCGAAGCGCAGACCGACGCCGAACGGCTGCGCGCGCTGGTGGAGAACGAGCGGCACAACATGGAGATGGCCATCGCCCAACTGACCGACAAGGCCGCAGAGGTCGTCGAACTCATCGCCCGGGCCGGGCACGTCTGGGTCGTGGGCGACGCCACCGCCGCGCCGCTGGCCAGCCTCTTCGCCGACCTCCTGCGCACCGCCGGGATCAACGCGATGGCGCTCGACGCCAACCCGGCCACTGCCGCCCGCGAGGCCCTGAACTGGGGGGCGAACGACCTGGTGATCGGCCTGGGTGTGGAGGGGACAGGACTGGACACAGCAGCCGTCTTGCGCTTCGCCAAGGAAAAGGGGTGCGAAATCGTCGCGCTGAGCACCTCCCCCGTCGCTCCGCCGGTCCAGGTGGCCGAGCGGGTCATCATCTGCCCGTCCAGCACGCCGGTGGGCCTGACCTCCGTCGCCAGCCTGGTGACGATGCTCTCCGCGGTGTGGCAGGCGGTGCTGGCCCGCGACAAGGCGCAGATGGAAGGTCGCGTGGCCCAGATCCGGGAGACGACAGACCGCCTGGTGGCCGCCCGCGCCGGGTGATATGGTCGTGTGATGGCGGGGCGCGGCCCATCTTCCCCGTCAGCCAGAGCGAGCCGCGCCCTACCCGTTCTGCCTGCCTTGTGCTACAATAAGGGCGGAGGTGCCTATGGAGGTGCTTTCCGCCCCTCTCCCTCGTCGCTCCGAAGCCCTCCGCGCCTGGAAAGGGCGCGGAGGCGGAGTCGCGGCCGTCTTTCCCATCCATTACCCCCGCGCTCTGTTGCGCGCCTTCGACCTGCTGCCGGTGGAGGTGTGGGGGCCACCGGGGGTGGACCCCTCCCACGGCGCGGCGCACCTGCAGCCCTACGTCTGCTCCATCGTCGGCAACGGCCTCTCTTTCCTGCTCTCCGGTGGGCTGGAGGTGGCCGACCTGCTGCTCGTCCCCCACGCCTGTGACTCGCTCCAGGGACTGGGCAGCATCCTCCTCGATTTCGTCCGTCCGCGCCAGCCGGTGCTGACCCTCTACCTGCCGCGCGGCCGCCGCGCCAGCGACCTGGACTTCCTGGCGGACGAACTGCGCGCCCTCTACCGCCGCCTGGCGGATTACACAGGGCGGACGCCTGGAGAGGATGAGCTGCTGGCTGCCATCCGCCGTGAGGAGCAGGCCGACGCGTTGCTGGCCGAACTGCACCGCCGCCGGCGGGAGTTGCCTCTGGGGACGCTCAACCTCTACCGCCTGCTGCGCAGCCGGGAGTACCTCCCTGCCGAGACCTTCACCGACGTGGCCCGCGCGGTCCTGGCGCAGGCCGGCGACGGCACACCGCGCGGCGTGCCGCTGCTCCTCTCCGGCATCCTCCCGGAGCCGATGGCGCTGCTGGACGACCTGGAGGAAATGGGGGGATGGATCGCCGCGGATGACCTGGCAGCCTGTGGCCGGCGCCTCTACCCGCCCGGCAGCAGCGACGATCCCTTCCAGCGTATGGCCCAGAGCCTGCTGGCCGCGCCGCCCGACCCCACGCGCGGCAGCCCCATCGCCGACCGGCTGGCCCACCTGCGCCGCCTGGCCGCCGAGAGCGGCGCGCGCGGCGTAGTCTTCTATGACGTGAAGTTCTGCGAGCCGGAACTGTTCGACCTGCCGCTGCTGCGGAAAGGGTTGCAGGAAGCGGGTTTGCCTTCCACCTGCATTGAGATGGACCTCAATGACCCGCTCTCGCAGCAGAGCCTGACCCGCCTGGAGGCGTTCCTGGAGATGATCCGATGAGCGTGGGGGGCCGACTGCAGTACGCGTTCAACGTCAACCTGCTGGGGCCGGCGGTGCTGCGCTGGCAGCGCTGGCAGGCGGAGCGCCGTCCGCCGCGCCGCCTCAGCCCGCACCTGGCCCCGCCGCTGGACATCTCGCCGCGTGGCAAGGAACTGGTGGCCCGCCACTGGCTGACCGGCCGCTACGCCAACCTGCGCCACAAGGTCGCCTGGGTCACTTCCGGCGCGCCGGTGGAACTGCTCAAGGCGCTGGACTTCTTCGTCATCTACCCTGAAAACCACGCCGCCATCTGCGGCACGGCCCGCGTGGCGGTGGACATCGCCGCAGCGGCGGAGGATGCCGGCTACTCGCGGGACACCTGCTCCTACGCCCGCACCGACATTGGCGCGGCCCTCTCCGGGCGCACGCCGGTGGGCCGCCTGCCCCGCCCCGACGTCCTCCTCGCCTGCACCAACATCTGCCAGACGGTGCTCTTCTGGTATCGCGTCCTGGCCCGCTATTTCGACGTGCCGCTGGTGCTGATTGACACACCTTTCGTTTACGGCGAGGAGGCTCCCGACCACGCCATCGCTTTCGTCAAGCGTCAGATCGAGGAGGCGGTGCCGCTGCTGGAACGGATCGCCGGCCGCGCCCTCTNNCGANCGNCGCCTGCGGGAGGTGGCACGGTTGAGCAAGGAGGCCTCGCAACTGTGGCTGGAGATCATCGAGCGCGGCCAGCATCGCCCGGCCCCCATCTCCGCCTTCGACCAGTTCATCCAGATGGCCCCCATCGTCGAGATGCGCGGCGACGCGGCCACGGTGGACTTCTACGCCGCGATGCTCAAAGAAGTGGACCGACGCATCGCCGCTGGCGTGGGGGCGGTGCGTGAGGAGAAGAAGCGGCTGCTGTGGGACAACCTGCCCATCTGGTACCGCCTGCGCTACCTGGCCGAGTTCCTGGCCGAGCACGGCGTGGCCATTGTCGTCTCCACCTACACCAACGCCTGGGCGGAACTGGCCCCGCTGATTGACCCCGACCGGCCCCTTGAGTCCGCCGCGCGCACCTACATCTACCCCATCCTCAACCGCGGCACCGGCCACAAACTGGCGACGATGCGGCGCATGGTCGAAGAGTATGGGCTGGATGGGGTGATCCTCCATTCCGACCGTTCCTGCAAGCCCTACTCCATCGGCCAGATGGACCAGCGGGATCGGCTGATCCGCGAGGTGGGGGTGCCGGCGCTGCTGTTGGAGGCGGACCACAACGACCCGCGCGCCTTCGCCGAGGAGCAGGTCGCTAACCGGCTGGCGGCGTTTGTGGAGATGCTGTAGGGGGCCAGAAGGTTCAGGTGACAGTCACCTGAAGTCGGAGGGGGCGAATGGCAGAGATCTGCGCTCTGGGCCTTGACGTTGGCTCGACGACGATGAAGATCGTCGGTGTGGATGGGGCGGGTTGCCTGGCCTGGCACTTCCTGGAGCCGACGGAGCCGCGCATCGAGGAGCAGGTAGCCCGCTTCCTGACCCGCGCGCGCGACGAGGGCGGCGCTCCGCCCGACGTGCCCCTTGTCGCCACCGGCTACGGACGCCAACTGGTGCGCACGGCGGCGCGCCGGGTGACGGAGATCACCTGCCACGCGCGCGGCGTGTACCGCGAACTGGGCCACGGCGGGACGCTGGTGGACATCGGCGGGCAGGACAGCAAGGTCATCGCCATCACCCCCGACGGGGGCGTGGCCGACTTCGCCATGAACGACAAGTGCGCCGCAGGGACGGGCCGTTTCCTGGAGCACACCGCGGCCAGGCTGGGCGTGTCGCTGGAGCGGATGGGTCAGGAGGCGCTCGCAACGGGGGAAGAGGTAGCCATCTCCAGCACCTGCACCGTCTTCGCCGAGTCGGAGATCGTCTCCCTCATCGCCCACGGAGTTGAGGTAGGGGCCATCCTGCGGGGGTTGCACCGCGCGCTGGTGCGCCGCGTGGTGAGCATGGTGCGCGCCGTGGGCCTGACGCCGCCGCTGATGCTCTCCGGCGGCGTGGTGCGCAACCCCGCCGTCTGTCGGATGCTGGAGGAGGAGACCGGTCAGCGGGTGTTCCTGCCCGATCACCCCCAACTGATGGGGGCCTACGGCGCGGCCCTGCTGGCCCTGGAGAGCGGCTGATCACAAGAGGAGGCGAGATCATGGAACGACCCTGGTTCAAGTTCTATGACCCGGTAGTGCCCCCGCACATAGACTACCCCCGCATCCCCCTCTACCGCCTGCTGGACGACTCCGCCGCCCGTACCCCTGACGCTCCCTGCACCTGCTTTTTCGGCCGACGGGAGACCTACCGTCAGATCAAAGACCTGTCCGACCGCTTCGCGGTGGCGCTGCGTCGCCTGGGGGTGCAGAAGGGCGACCGTGTCGCCCTGTTGCTGCCCAACACTCCGCAATTCATTATCGCCTACTACGGCATCCTGAAGGCCGGCGGGGTGATCGTCCCCTTGAACCCCCTCTACACGGAACGGGAACTGACGTTCCACCTGAGCGACTCCGGTGCAGAGACCCTGGTCACCATCCCGATGTTCCTGGAGAAGGTGGCCGCGTTGGAAGGGAAGACCCCCCTCCGGCGGGTCATCTTCGGCCGCGTGGCGGACTTCCTGCCGTTCCCGCTGAGCCTGGTGCAGGGGATGCGGGAGGGGCGCCTGGCGCGCCAGGCAGTACGCCGTGCTGGTAACCTCACCTGGGTACGCTTTCGGGACATGCTGCAGACACCAGCGCCGGCGGACTTCCAACCTGAGCCGGTGGAGCCGGACGAGATGGCGGTGCTGCTCTACAGCGGCGGCACGACGGGGGTCGCCAAGGGGATCATGCTCTCCCACTTCAACTTCGTCGCCAACGCCCACCAGGTGATGGCCTGGGGCGCGCTCACCGACGAACAGAGGATCCTCGCCGTCCTGCCCTTCTTCCACGGCTTCGGCATGAGCGTGACGATGAACGCGCCCATCCTGGCCGGTGGCGAGATCGTCATCCTGCCCCGCTTCAACGCCCGACAGGTGGTCCAGACCATCCAGAAGTACCGGCCCGACTTCTTCATCGGCGTGCCGACGATGTTCGTCGCCCTGAGCAATCTGCCCGACATCGGCCGCTATGACCTGCGCAGCGTGAAAGGCATCTTCGTCGGCGCTGCGCCGCTCACGCGCGCCATCAAGGATGACTTCGAGTCCAAGACCGGCGGCCGGATGATCGAGGGTTACGGGCTGACCGAGGCGGTCACCGCCATCGCCGCTAACCCGTACCACGGGCTGCACAAGGTCGGCAGCATCGGCATCCCCTTCCCGGACGTGGACATGAAGATCGTCAGCCTGGACGGCGCCTACGACCTGCCCCCTGGCGAGCAGGGAGAGATCGTCCTGCGCTCCCCCACGGTGATGTTGGGCTACTATCGGATGCCGGAAGAGACGGCGAAGACCGTGGTGGATGGATGGCTCTTCACTGGGGACATCGGCTACATGGACGAGGATGGCTACTTCTACATCACCGACCGGAAGAAGGAACTCATCATCGTCGGCGGCTTCAACGTCTTCCCGCGGGAGATTGACGAACTGATCTACCAGCACCCGAAGGTGAAGGAGGGCATCTGCGTGGGCATCCCCGATCCCTACAAGGGGGAGCGGATCAAGGTGTTCATCGTGTTGAAGGAGGGCGAGACGGCGACGGAGGAAGAGTTCCTCGCCTACTTCCGTCAGAACCTGACCGGGTACAAGGTTCCCTCTGAGGTCGCCTTCCGGAGCGAACTGCCCAAGAGCGCCATCGGCAAGATCCTGCGGCGGGCGTTGCGCGAGGAGGAGTTGCGTCGCGCCGCCGGTACTTGACGGATCGAGGAAAACGCGGTATTCTTGGGTTGCCTGGGGGTGGTTGGGTCCCGGTGGGCTCCCCGGTCTTCAAAACCGGTGGCGGGTCGCGCAGAGCGGGCCGCGGTGGGTTCGACTCCCATCCACTCCCGCAAGAAAGACCTCCGAGGTCTCCAGGACCTCGGAGGTCTGGTTTTGTGTCGAAGTCCGCGGGGGTACAGGGTCACCTGCGGTCGCCGCGCAGGCGGGTGCGCACCTCACGGCAGTGAGGGCACTCCGCCCCCACGTACTCTTCGCCGCAGGTGTGGCAGGTCTTGGTCGGCAGCGGCTTGTCATCCTCCAGCGACGTGATGATCAGCGCCACCTCCTGACCGGCGAACCGCTCCAGCAGGGTGTCCAGCGGCGTGTCCCGCACCATCCACCGGCCATCGGCCGGGTTGCGGTGCAGCAGGCCCTGAGAGACACCGGCCTCCAGTTCGTAAGCCTCGGTGACCATTTCCAACGCCCGGGCACGACGGGTTATGCGCATACTGTTTTCCTCGTAGCGGGGCCGCGCCTCAGCCGCCGCGCAGCGAGCGAAACGGTCGGCGGCAACTCCCCCTGGCTGACGCGGCCAGCCTTCCAACCGGATGAACGAGCAAAGCACAGGTTCTTAGCAGCCGCGGGTTGGGCGCGAACGGCCTGAAAGCGAACGCCCCATCTTCAGGAAGCATGGGAAGCCGCCGCTCTGACCCCCAGAACCCGCACCTCTTGCTCCAGTCGCTCTCCCAGCCGATCCTTCTCTACCTCCAGGTCGTACCGGCCCTGCAAATTCAGCCAGAACCGCTCTGTCATTCCGAAGTACCGCGACAGCCGTAATGCCGTATCTGCGCTGATCCCGCGCTTCCCTTGTACGATCTCATTGATCCGTCGTGCCGGTACCCCTATGTCTTTCGCCAGCCGATACTGGCTGATCCCCATCGGCTTCAGAAACTCCTCCAGCAAAATCTCCCCCGGATGCACCGGCGCAAACCGCTCCTCACTCATCCTTCACCCCCGGTGATCGTCTGTCACCTCCACCTCATAAGCGTTGCCGTCCTCCCAGCGGAAACAAAGACGCCACTGCTCATTGATGCGAATGCTGTATTGTCCCTCTCGATCCCCTGCCAACTGCTCCAGGCGGTTTCCAGGTGGCACTTGCAACGCGGAGCGAGCGGAGCGTGTCGGCTTGATGCGCGTGCTAGCCGCCAAAACGTAAATCTGCTCAGTCCGAGGGCTGGAAATGCTCCTCGCCATATTTGGAAAAGTAATAAAGCACAGCTCTTTCGGCTATTTGCTTCATGATATTTGCCATCTCGTCAATAGACCATTGCTGCGGTCGGAAGTAGAAACTGCCACGATTGAACCTTCCATTTCCTTCATTGTACAGGTAAATCGTATTCAGCTTACCAAACATAGCCATGGTTGTTACTCGGTCCAGAATCGAGGAACTCTCCTCGAAATCGCATCCGTAGCCGAAACACACGAAGGGGAAAATGCTTTCTCGCATGAGCGCGGTACGAAGACCGATCAAATTCTTGCCAAGACGCTCAATAGCATTCCCTCTCGCCTGTCTTGGCAACCCCTCGGCGATGCGAAGTTCGTTTGTTCCCTGATTCTTCACTTCGGCGATCAGTATAGGATAGGTCAATTCATCACCAGACTTCCCGCGAATATAAAGGATTCCCCCGTCTGGACGAATAGAGCTGCTGTCAAAGTGATAATGGAATTCGATTTCTGGATAGGTTCGCTGAAGCTCTGCCACAATATCTTTCAGATACCACTGGCTTTCATGCACGAGAACTATTCTTTTGCCGAACTTTTCACCGAGGTAGTCAACAACTTGTTGCAAGGCCTGTATGATGTCTGACTCTTGCTTCTTCGATGTCACGTTTATGACCGTACCAGCCCGTTGCTTTCGAAGTTGATGTTTTCGTGCCACAGTCCCCTACCTCCGTTCAACCAGAAACAAATACTCGGTCACATGAATTGACCGATTATTGAAGTTTCTGCTTCCCCGAAACGCATTATAGGGCAACTCAATGACTTCTACTGGGCCAAGTTCGTCGAGTGCCCTGCGCATTCTCTCTGGCGGGATGAACCCTTCATTGTTGAAAGANACCAGCAGAAAAGAAGCGTCAATACTGTGCAGTAAATCCTTCAGCAATGGCAAGGCNTTACTCCTAACGTTATAGCCAGAGCGTCGCCAATCGGTAGGGATTCCTGAGACACGGCTAATATGCGCAGGGCGCTGGTAACGGACNATGAGGTTAAGCATAAAGTAATTGGAACCATAGGGATGCTGATTGTAGGGGGGGTCAATATAGGCCAAATCTAACCCTCTNAGTTTGTGCACCAAAGCGTTCGCATCTTCTTGAAACACTTCGTACTCACACTCAAACAGACTGAGGACGGGAACTTCGAGCACTATCCGGCCCAGGATTCGCGTGAGAGCATCGGACCCACTGCCACCGAATTGCCCAACCCCAGTGTGGCGGTTCTTGTAGAAACCCTTGAAAACCCCTGCTGTATTGGCATGAACAGACGCCTCACTCAAGAGCGGCCCGAGAAGCAAATCTTTCATTTCTGAAGGAACCCGCTCTATCAGACGACGATAGTTGTCTATCCTCCTGGCATTCTCGCGGGTGTAAAAAACCCGGTCTTCCCTCGTTATATTGGCCTCATCTCTTGGGGCATACAATTCTTCGATGAACCCCGGTGGAAACGGTTCATCGGTAACCTTGGTATTCAGCTCGAAAACCATCTCCGAAAGAGCACGGAAGTCGACCGTGCTCCGGTTGCGCAAATAACAGCGTGAAATCACAGCTGCATAGTCTTCGATGTCGTTGCTAATGAGCAGCGAGGCATGTGCCTTCAGGTAGCGAGAAACGACGCCTGAACCACTAAAAAGATCAACCACTCGTAATTTGCCCTTGCCAAGCCGCTGCTTGACTCGTTCGACCGCAATGCCGATGTGACCCAGGAGAGTGCGTTTGTTGCCAATGTAGGTGATGAGCTGCCTTGTTAAGTAGTCAGGGTCCTCGGCAATCGGACTCTCTGCCCAGAGCGGCATCTGTCTGCTATTTTCGACAAGCAGGTGGTGATTTTCAGTCACCGTATCCTCCGTTCGTATCCTGTTCGGCGCCCAACTTCCGATTATACCCTGCCGCCACCCTGTGGCAAGACAGCATCAACCCACCTGGCGGGTAATCTGGAGATGGTCGAAATCGTGGGCGATCTCGGTCTCCGGGAAGGCGCGGCGGGCCTCCTCCAGCACCTCCCACTCCCGGTAGCGGCGGGAGATGTGGGTGAGTACCAGACGGCGGACGTTGGCCTCACGGGCCAGGGTGGCGGCCTGCAGGGCGGTCAGGTGGCCGTACTGACGGGCCATGTCCGCCTCCTGTTGCAGGTAGGTGGCCTCGATGACCAGCAGGTCGGCGTCGCGCACCGCCTCGACCAACCCATCGGTGCGGGCGGTATCCCCCACGTGCGCCAGGCAGGCGCCGCGACGAGGCGGGCCCAATACCTGGTCGGGGCGAATCTGTCGCCCATCGGGGAGGGTGACCGGCTCGCCGGCCACCAGCCGTCGCCGCTCCGGCCCCGGTGGCACACCCAGTGCCTCGGCCTTCTCCACCAGGAACGGCCGGCGGGGTTTCTCGCGGAACAGGAAGCCGAAACAGCCCGGCCCGCGATGCTGGACAGGGAAGGCGATGACCTCGAAGTCCTCATCCTCCATCACCGTGCCGGCCTCGATCTCGACGTAGACCAGTTCCATCGGCGGCATGGCTTCCCGCAGGACCACACGCTGGATCAGGTCGCGCACGCGCTCCAGAGCCCACCGCCCGCCGTAGATCTCCAACCGATCTATGGCTTCCCACCGGGCAAAGGTGGAAACCAGACCGCCCAGGCCCAGGATGTGATCCAGATGGCCGTGGGTCAGCAGGACGCGGTTGAGCCGTTTGAAGCCCAGGCCGCTGTGCAGGATCTGCCGTTGCGTCCCCTCGCCGCAGTCCACCAGGAAGCGGTGTTCCTTGTATAGCACCACCTGTGCCGACAGGCCACGGTGGATGGAGGGAGCCGAGGCGGAGGTGCCCAGAAAGACCAATTCGATCATAGATGAAGCCCTTTCTCCTGATTCGCCGACAGGGCGCTGCCGAGAGCGCCGTCGTGGTTACGCGGCTGCACCGGCACCCCTGTGATCACAAGCGTGCCCGGCCCGCCCACGCTTCCCTCGATGCGGGCCTCGATGGGCAGGAAGGCCTGTACCACCGCCAGGTTGGTCAACAGGTGCGGGGTGATCCGCGAGGTGGTCACCTGTGAGCGACCGGCAGCCAGGGCCAGCGGCAGCACCAACTGGTCGGCCAGATAGGGGTCCACCGGCGCGCCGCTACGATGGTGGGCCAGCAACTCCTCGACCGCCGCCTGAGCCACCTGGTCGGCCGGCAACCCCAGGCGACCGTAGGCGGTGAAGCCAGCGCTGACCCCTTCGTACTCAGCGCAGAGGAAGATGCCCGCGCCGGGACCTGCCCCACGTGCCCGCACTGGCTCCAGGTCAGCCGGGAGGCCGGCCTCGCCCAGCAGGTTGCGCGCCCGGTTGACCATCCGCTGGGGGATGTGCGCAGGCAGTTCGGTGACGACGCCGCGCCCTGTCACCCGGCGCAGCCGTCCGCGCCCGGTGAGCGTCAGGGGGCACAGCGGTGCAGGGCGGCCAGCGATGCGCACGTGGATTTCCCCCTGGCCCGCCGGGTAGAAGCCCCAGCGCCGCAATTCCACCTGGGCGACGATCCCTGCCTGCGCCACCGTGGGCAGGAAGACCCCTTGCAGGTAGTCCGCTGACGGGGCCCAGGGGACGTGCGTGCCGCCGCGCAGGGTGAGGCGCGACTCGCCGTCGGCCAGCGCCAGGGGCAGGAGCACCGTCTGCAGCACCAGGCCCACCGCGCCCGCGCTGCCCCGCCCGGCGATCTCGGCCACGTCGCAGGCGTAGTCGCCGGGGCGGGCCGGGCCGCCGGGGACGAAGCGCAGGGTGTCGCTTCCCAGCGCCCCCCCGTCCACCTGCGCCGCGCAGATGGCAGCGGCCGCCTGGACGGCGGCGAGGTGCTGGGGTTGCAACCCGGGATTGGACCGTCCGGCGCGGATGTGGTGGACCTCCATCGGCTGGCCCGTGATGACCGCCAGAGTCAGCGCCGAGCGCAGCACCTGTCCCCCACCCTCGCCAGCAGAGCCGTCAATCGAGATCATCCTCTCCCCCAGTCTCGATAGGATTATACTCTGGCGGGCCTGCACAAGCAAACGTTTGCGAAAACGTTGTTCTATGATATAGTAGGGCGGGCTCTTGCCACAAAGAGGGAAATGCGCTGAAGTACGGGTGAAATGAAATTCTTGGAAGTTACGCAGTTGATCTCTTTTGCCACGAATTGCACGAATTTCACGGATGGGGAGGGAATGAAATTCGTGTCCATTCGTGAAATTCGTGGCGAATTTCAAAGGCTTATCCGCCAGCTGCGCAAGTCCCAAGTCTATCTGGACATGTGTGCAATCCAGCGACCGCTGGACACGCCGGGTCAGGGGTATGATCAATGTGACTGCGGGGTAAAGGAGAAAGCGGGTCAGTTCTTGGGGCAGGGGTAATTACCCACCCGGCTACCCGCCGCCATGCGTCGATTGGAAATCGGCCTTTTGGGCGCCTGCGGCGCCGGGCGTCGGCCTTACCCTCACCCCTTCCCCTGCCCTCTCCCCTCTCCCGCGCAGCGGGAGAGGGGAGAGGG
>JGI24187J35170_1000955_pt1 | contig 12999 bp, 8 predicted proteins | sample YNPBryBLVA2012_FD_35170 | JGI IMG/M metagenome (IMG submission 35170)
CAAGCCCAACCAAGCGACAATCGCGTGGGGTGACAGACCCACGGCCTGCATCAGGGCCGTTTCGGAGCGTCGGCTGAGCACCCTCCTGGCGGTTGTCGTGGCGCTCCCAAAGGCGACCAAGAAAGCGGCGGCGAGGCTAAGGTAGAGGAACGCCTCGAGGTACCGTCGCTGCACGGCGGCGATCTCGTTCCAGAGGCTCTGGGTCGTGGCGACCTCCGGGCCGAAGTCTGCCAGCTCGCGACGGAGCGCCTCCGCGATCCGGTCCTCGGCCCCGTTGGGAACCTCCAAAAGGAACCAACGATTTTTCGGGCCTTCGGGAAACAGGCTCTCCCACGTGTCGACGGGCACGACGACGTAGCCCGCGAGGATGCTCGGCTCCAAGAGGCCGCTGACGATCAGTTCGCGGCCGATCCCCGCGGGCTGGACGGGTTGGAGCAGCCCGACGTGGAGGATCCACTGGGCCGTTTCTGCGTCGATCAACGCCCTTCCCGGAACGACCCGCCCCTTGGCGAGGCGGAAGCGCCCCTTGGCGAGCAGCTCCGGCGGAAGGCCCACCAGGCCCGGCCGAACCGGGCGGGCGGCGTTGAGACAACCGGCGTCGTCGCCTTCCGCGAGCGGCAGCTCGTGCCATCCCACGTCCCTGAAGAGGCTCTCGCTGGCCGGATCGAAGCCGAGCCGCCTTCGGCCGCTTTCTGTCGCTGGAGAAACGGGCAGTCCGACCGCCAGCTGCACCGACAACTGCGTGCCTCCCGTTGCGGCGCGAATCCGGTCCTGGCTGTCCATGCCGCTTGCGAACGAGGCGAGAACGCCTACCAGGCAGGTCGCGACGGATGCCAGACCCGCCTGCAGGGCCAGCGAGCGGCGATTCTGGGCCGCCGAGGCGAGCGCCAGCTGGAGCACGCCGCGGATAGGCCCCGCGGTGCGCCGGAGGCCGGCCCCGAACGCAGCCGCGCTGGCGAGCAGCCCTCCGACGGCTCTCAGCGTCGGATCGCCGCCTAGCAAGGCGAGGCACCCGCCCAACAGGAGGATAGCCCAGGGGACGATGGAGCGCTTCTTAGGGGGAGTCCCGGTTGCAGGGTTCAAGCCTCCCTGCAGGAGTCGCAGCGGCGCTTCGCGCAACAGCGCGCGAGCGGCTTGGTCTCCCATCAGCGCTGTGGCGCCGGCGACCAGCAACACGGCCCAGAGGACCTCGGAGGGAGCCATGGCGGGGCGGAATGCGACGCCTGGTGCGACGGCCGCGAGCGATGGTTCCAAGAGCGGCGCGCCGGCGGACAGCGAACAGGCCGCACCGAGCGCTCCGAGCGCGGCCCCGAGCACGCCGACCGTGCAGATCTCCATCCGCAACGCGGTCCGTAGGCAACGCGGATCGACGCCCATGGCCAGGGCGACGCCCAAGGATTGGCGCCTACGATGGAGCGACAACGAGATCGACGAGCCTGCCAGAACCAGGCCCGCCATCGCGACCACGGCGGCCATCCCGGCGAACAGCGCGCGGAAGTCGGAGGAACCCTCCGCGGAGGCGAGCGCGTTCCGCCGGAGCGGGATGGCAGCCAGAGCGGAAGGGTCGGCGGCCTCCCGAGCGACGCGGTTCAAGACCGATGGATCGAGCGCCTTCCCCCTGGGAACGATCAGCAGAGAGTGGGGCCGGGCTGGAAGGCCGTGCCGGAGGGCGGCCGCGGAGCCGACGATGAGCTTGGGTGCGGCGCGATGCTCCCGCCAGTAACGCTCGTCGTCGTCGGTGACTCGGGCCGGATCGAACGGGAAGGGGGCCTTCCAGTCGGTGATGCGAGCGGCGTCCGCGAGACCCTCCATGGGCGGAGTCCAGCCGGGATCGCCCAACCACGTGCGCTCGTCATAGATGCGCGCAACCCGGAACTTGGCGCGCACGGTGCGGAACGTGCCGTCGGGGTTCGGGGCCAGAAAGTCGGCTTGGAGAGGGTCGCCCTGTTTGGCTCCCAGCCGCGTAGCGAGCCACCGGGACACGGCCGCGCCGTCGTACGACAGAGGCCACAGGTCTAGGCAGGCCGCCGTGGCATAAGCGACTCTGCCCGTCGGACCGGATGCCGAATCCGCGAGCAGGAGGGAGTAGGGGTGGACGGGGACTGGCCAGTTCTCCCGCTCGGGAGGAGCAAGGCGCAGGTGCACGAACCCCACCCGATTCTGGCGTGAGAGCGTTGTTTGAACTCCAAGCGCGCTCGGCGGGAGGCTCGTGGCGAGGCTCCTGCCGAGCGGCTCTGGATTGGCCTCGCTGGACAGCAGGGCGTTCCAGCGGTCCGCGGCCCCTGACCATGCGAGGCTCGCATCGGACCGGCTTAGCACCAGCGTGGGCGTGCGTCGCGACCCGGTTTGAAGGGAGAAGGAACCCAGCCCCTGGTCCGGGTTGATGCGGGTGACGGTCAGGCGGACCGTCTCCAAGGACGCGTCGGTCTCGGTTCGCCGGAACCAGGCTTCCGCGGGTGAGTTGGCGAACCTCGGCACTCCGGCGAGCACGTCGTCGCCGACCCGAACGCGAAGGCGCTTCGCCGCGCGTTCGGCCAGCCAGCATTCGCCTGGTCCGGGCGCTCCCGGCAGTCCGAAGAAGCGGCGCGTCGAGTCCACCTCCAATCCGACGATCGTCACCCGGGTGGGTAAGGGGCTTGCGGAATCGGCGGCTTGAACGGAACCGGCCAGCAGGACGGCTGGCGAGGCCTCATGGAGCTCCGAGGGAATGTGCCGAATCGGAACCGGCACCGTGGCCACCATCGCCGACCCGACCCTGCCGAGGTTCTCCAGCGCCTGTGCCCGGATGCCGCGCTGGAGCGAGCCGCCCAGGCCGAGGGCGAAGCCCACCACGCCGCTGGAGACGCAGAGGCTCAGGACGACGGCGGCGCTCTCCGCGGCGTGCGCGCGGAGCCACTGCCAGCCCAGCTGGGCAGGCCGCAAGCCGTCAGGAGTCCGCAACCAGCCTCCCATCCCTGAGCGTGCAGGCGCGGCGACACTTGGCCGCATGCGCGGCGTTGTGGGTGGCTAGAACCACCATCGCGCCCTGTTCGGCGGCGGCCGACAGGATGGCGCTCACGACGCTGTCCCCGGTGGAGGAGTCCAGGTTGCCGGTCGGCTCGTCGCAGAGCAGCAGCGCCGGTCGGTTGAGCAGCGCGCGGGCGAGGGCGAACCTCTGCCGCTCGCCACCGGACATCTGCCAAGGGTAGGCGTCCAGACGATGGGCGACCCCGAGCCTGTCGGCCAGTTCGCGCGCCCGGGCGATCTCGGCAGGGCCGACGCGACCCAGAGCCGGGAGCAACACGTTCTGCAGTCCAGTGAGTTCTGGCAGCAGCAGGTGCTCTTGGAACACGAACCCCACGCTCTGCGCCCGGTAGCTCCGCAGCTCCGGCTCGGAGAGCCGGACGATGTCCCGGCCATCGAGGCGGATGCTCCCGCAATCGGGTCGGTCGAGGCCGCCCAGGAGGTTCAGCAGGGTGGTCTTGCCCGATCCGGAAGGTCCCATCACGGACAGCGATTCACCGCCCTCCAAGCGGAGCGACGCCTCGTCCAACACCGCGCGTCCCTCGTAGGCTTTGCGCAGACCCTCGGCGACCAATTCACTCATGGCCCTTTGCCCCTTTGGGCCACACCCGCAGGCTCAGCGCAGAGGTTGGGCAGGCCTCCGCGCACCGTCGGGCGGTCTCGCCCAGCGCGTCCGCCAAGCTGAAGCCGATCGGCGGACCGATCCGGAGGTCGAATCCCCGTCCCAGCGGCGTGAGGCCCACGCCGGCTCGATCGTTCTGAGCCAGCCGAACGCAGATGCCGCAGGAGATGCATTTGCCCGGTTCGAAGACGAGGTCCGGGTGGCTGTCATCGATCTCCGGTTTGCGCCGCTGGCCCCCATAGCGGTTGGGCTGCGCTCCGTACTCGATCGCCAAGCGTCGGAGGCGGCATTGCTCCTGAGTGGCGCACGAGCAACGCAGGCATCGCAGGGCTTCGTTCCTCGCCTCGTCCGGCGTCAGCACGGAGGCGGCCTCGTCGGCCTTCGGGTTTCGCCGGGAGGGGCTGGCCAAGGCCGCGTACTGGTTCAGGCTGGCGGGATCCATGCGCCCAACGTGGACGCTGAAAGGATGCTCGCGCGCGCTGCGGCCCGTCAGGGCGTGGTGGATGGCCTCGGCGGCCCTGCGCCCCGCAGCGATGCGGCGAATCACCTNCTCTGCCGGGNCCACCGCCGAGCCCGCCGCGTAGACGCCGGGTTCCGACGTGGCGAGCGTCTCTCGGTCCGCTTGGAGGCCCTGGGCGGTTCGAAGCAGCTCGGGGAACTGTTCCGAGGCCTCTGCCCCACAGGCGACCAGCACGGCGGCGTGATCCTGGAGCAGCGCCCTCAGCCCCTGCGATCCGCTGACGCCGAAGCCGAGGCGCGTCCGGATCCTCTGTCGCAGTCGGAGGAGATCGGCTTCGAGGGCCTCTGACGGCAGCAGGTCCGGCACGTGCCTCCACAGGCGGCCACCGAGCCGCTCCGCGCCCTCGAACAAGGCCACCCGGTGCCCGAGCCGCGCCAAGTGGTGAGCCGCCGACAGCCCCGTCGCTCCACCGCCGACCACCGCCACCGGTGGGTGCGTCGCCTCCGCCGACTGGTCATCGACATCCCTTGCCATGGCTGCGGCGAACCGCTCCAATGCCCGGATGCCGAGTCCGCCGTCANGCTGGCTGCGCCGGCAACCNTGCTCGCACGGCTGGTGGCACAGATGACCCACCACACCGACCATCCCCGTAGCCTCGTGGAACACGCGGAAGGCCCCGGCGTGGTCCCCGGATGCGATCAGCCTCAGGGCTTCTGGTATCCGCACCCCGGCGGGACAGACGGTCTGGCAGGGGGCGACGCAATCCCCGGCGTGGTCGCTCAGCAGCAGCTCCAAGGCGGCGCGGCGTACTCGGCGAACCTCCGGCGACGAGGCGTCCACGACCATGCCTTCCTCGACGGGGGTTGCGCAGGCCGGTGCCAGGCGGCGGCGTCCGTCGACCCGCACCACGCACACGAAGCAAGACGGTCTGGGCTCCAACCCAGGATGGTGGCAGAGGGTGGGGACTTGGACTCCGGCCATTCCGCACGCTTCGAGGATCGTGGCCTCTGGCCGTACCTGGACGTCCGTTCCGTCTACGACGACCCTCATGGACCTCTCCTTGGGCTGAGGCGAACGACCGCGTGCTCGGAGCACACCGTTCGGCAGGCGTCGCACCGAACGCACAGATCGTCCTGCACCGTGTGCCGCTGGTGGGGCGCGGCCTGAATGGCGCCCGTGGGACACGCTTGCGCGCAGAGCGTGCACCCGACGCAGGTGCGATCGATGTGGTACCGGATCAGTTCGGGGCAACGCCGTGCGGGGCACTCGCCCCGCAGGTGGGCTTCATACTCGTCGCGGAAGTAGCGCAGGGAAGTGACCACCGGGTTGGGCGCGGTCGTCCCGAGCCCGCACAGGCTGCCGGCGGCCACGTGGCTCGCAAGCTGCTCGAGGGTATCGAGGTCCGTCGGCCTCGCGGTGCCGGTGCAGAGGCGATCGAGCACTTCGAGCATTCTCAGAGTGCCGATGCGGCAGCTGGTGCACTGGCCGCAGGATTCCCGCTGCGTGAACCGCAGGAAGAACCGGGCGACGTCCACCATGCAATCGGTGTCGTCCAGCACGACCATACCACCGGAGCCCATGATCGCCCCGACCTTCTGCAGCTCCTCGTAGTCCACGGGCGTGTCCGCGAGGCCGGCGGGGACGCATCCCCCGGACGGTCCGCCGATCTGCACGGCCTTGAAGCGCCTGCCCTCCGGAACACCGCCGCCGATCTCCTGCACGATCTGGCGGATCGTCGTGCCCATCGGCACCTCGATCAGCCCTCCGCGACGGACTTTGCCAGCGAGCGCGAACACCTTGGTGCCCTTGCTCCGTTCGGTGCCGATGGCGGCGAAAGCCTCGGGACCGTGCTTGAGGATCCAAGGCACCGGGCTGTACGTCTCCACGTTGTTGACGCACGTCGGCTGCCCCCAGAGCCCCCGTTCCGCCGGGTAGGGCGGTCGGAGCGTCGGGGTGCCGCGTCTGCCCTCCAGCGCGGCGATCAGGGCCGTCTCCTCGCCGCACACGAAGGCCCCCGCACCGCGAACCAGCCGCAGGTGGAACCTTCGGCCGCTGCCCGCGAAGTCCTCTCCCAAAAGGCCGCGCGCCTCCATAGCCCGGATCGCCTGCGACGCCCGCTCCACCGCATGGGGGTACTCGGCCCGCACATACAGCACCCCTTCCTCGGCACCGATGGCCAGAGCCGCGATCGCGGCTCCCTCCAGCACCCGGAAGGGGAAGCTCTCAAGGAGCATCCGGTCCATGAACGCTCCGGGGTCTCCCTCGTCGCCGTTGATGATCAGGTACCGGCGTTCGCCCGGAGCCTGGCGCACGGTCCGCCACTTTCGACCGGTAGGGAAGCCAGCCCCGCCCCGACCCCGCAGCCCCGAGAGCTCCACCGCCCGGATGATCTCCTCGGGGTCCATCCGGCTGGCCTTGCGGAGGGCCTCGAAGCCTCCCAACTGCTCGTAGTCCTCGATGGACGCCGGATCGCCGGAGCCGGAGCCCTCCGTGGCGATCCTCAGCTGCGGCCCCACGAAGCGGCAGATGCTGGGTTCCTGGGGGTCGCGTTCGAACCGCTTCCAGGGCGGCGGCTCCTCCGGTTCCACCACCCGGTCGAGGCAAAGGCGGATCCCCCGCAGAGCCTTGGAGAGGATGGACGGCGGGCGGTCGTGCCGGAGAACGATGGCCTCGGCCTCCTCGGGTGCGACGTGCGCGTAGATGCGTCGTTCTCCGCTTGGCTCCACAGCCTCTACGAGCGGAATCTGGTGGCAGAGTCCCGTGCAGGACACGGTGCAGACGCTCACGGCCGCGCCGAGGCGCCGCTGTGCCTGAAGGAGCGCCGCATGCACCGCGTCAGCCCCGCCCGCCGCGCAGCACGAGTCGATCGCGATCCGCAGTTCGGTGGCGTTGCGGCTTGCTTGGGGCGCGCCAACGGGTGCGCCGTGCCGCGGCCGACGCAGGTAGTCCTCGAGCGCCTTTGGGGCGGTGTCTGGCTTCAGCTGGCCGTACGTGACGCCCTCGATGCGTACGACCGGGGCGAGCGTACAGCACCCGAGGCACGCCACCCGCTCGATGGTGAATTCGCCGGTCCGGTCGGTATCCGCTCCGTTGGCCAGTTGGAGGTGGCGCCGCAGGGCGTCCTCGATGAGCTCGGAGCCCTTCACATGGCAGGCGGTTCCGTGGCAGACGCTCACGATGTTGCGTCCGACAGGCCGGAGGCGGAACTGGCTGTAGAACGTCGCCAGACCGTNGAGGTCGGCCAGAGAGGCATCCGTGATCTCGGCCACCCGCTTCAGGGCCTCNTCAGGAAGCCAGCGGAGCCGGTCCTGAATCTCCTGGAGGATCGGGATCGTGCCTGAGGGATCGGTGCCGTGCCTCGCGACGGCCTCGTCCGCGACTTTCGCCGCGTAGCCCGGGTCGACGTGAAGGAGGCTCATGGTCCCAGACAGAACAGGTGGTCCTGCCCCCGCACGTACACGCGGTCTCCGACGAAGGCGGGCGAGGCTCGGACGACCTCGCCCAGCTCCATGGCGCCCAGCTCCCGGTAGGCGTCACCAGGCTGGAGGACGACGAGCCTACCGGCATCGGTGACCAGCCAGATGGCGTCGCCTACGGCTGTTGGGGATGCCTTGGTCAGTCCGATCCGGTGCTCCCACACCAGCGAGCCGTCCTTCGCGCGCAGACAGGCCAGCGTGCCGTCGGGGCCGAGCAGGTAGACGCTCTCGCGGAAGGCCAAGGGGCTGACGATGTCCGGCAGGTAGTCGCTGGTGTCCCAGAGCACGCCGGTGCGCGTGATGTCGCCCTCGCCGGACGGGTTGATGGCGAACAGATAGCTTCCGAGATTGCCCGCGTAGACCCGGTGCTCGTCGAACGCGGGGCAGGGTGCCGGTTCCCCGCCGAGGCCCTCCACTCGCCAGACCTCCTTGCCCGTGTCTGGGTCGTAGGCGCAGACGAGAGGCGGGGCCATGGCGACCAGCAACTCCCTGGTCCCCGCTCGGAGCAACAGCGGCGTGGCCCAAGAGGCCGCGACCGCGCGATCGACCTGCCAGACGTTTTTGCCTGTGGCGCCGTCCAGAGCGACCAGGCGCGACATCTTCTCCTCGGGGTTCGATCCTTGGTCGAGCTGGGCGATCACGTTCTTGCCGTGGCAGAGCAGGGAGGAGGCGTGGCCATAGGGGTTCTCGAACGGCCCAAAGGACCGCGTCCAGAGCACGACGCCACCCAGATCCAGGCCTACGAGCAACCCATCCGGGAAGATCGCATACGCGCGCCCCCCATCCGAGGCCATGGTGGACGGCGCATAGCCGGTGTCTTGAGAGACCTTTGGCAAAGGCCCTTGGTAGGGAATGGGGGTGCGCCACAGCAATTCGCCCGTCCGAGCGTCGAACGCGGCCACCTCTCGGCGCGTCGAGTCGGCCATCGCCAGAAGCACGCTGCCCTTGACGACGATCGGGCTGTTCCATCCGGGCAGCGGAACCGCGACCTTCCACAGGACCTTCAGCCCCTTGCCGGGCAGCGGCGGGCGGGCAGCGGCAACCCCGTTGCCCGCGGGACCGCGGAATCTGGGCCAGTCCGCCTCCAGACCCGCCGGCAGGCACGGCTCCAGGTCCGGAAGCGCGCTCTTGCTGGGGGCTGGTCGCACCGCAGGCGAAGAGGGTCTTTGGGTGCCCGCGCCCGCGGGTGCCTCCGGCTCCAGGCGGGTGGTGGGCGGAGTTGCAGGCAGGGAGCCTGCCAAGGGTGGCTTCCCAAGGGCTAGAGGATCCGCCGGAGGCAGCGAGCCCTGCCCGACCGGTGGCGCGGGAGGGGCGGAGCCCGAGGCCTGCCCCGGGGCTTCCGTGGCGTGGGGCTTCATGCCTTCGCGGACGTAGGAGCCCAGCGGGTCGCTGCGGCCGAGCGTGGCCAGGACCACGAGAATCCCGCCAAGCGCCGTGGCAAGGACATACGCCCCCTGAGCGGCCTTGGCGCGGGTCTGCGCCAGAATCTCGGTCGCGTCCGGTTCCGCGCTGTAGGAGCGGGGCCGCAGGGTCTCCGCCGCGGCGTGAGCCAGGGCGAGCAACGAGGCGAGGACCGCGAGCAACGCGAGGCCCTGCAGCGCCACGCGGCGGTGATGGAGGTAGCGCTCCCGAACCTGACGGTCCAAAGTACGGAGCTGGTCTCGGAGGGCGTCATCCTTCGGGTTGGCGGCAAGCCTCAGCTGCANCTGCTCGAGCCGAGTGGCCTCCAGCGGATCGTAGGACCGGCTCTGGACCAGGTTCCAGGCGAGCAGGCCGAGGACCAGGGCGGAGGAGATCGCAAGAACGAGACGGAATCGGCAGAGCAACCGGTATGCGCTCATGAGCGGTCTCCGTTGGGCAGGACGGGACAGGAGGCGAAGCACCTCGCACAGGCGAAGCAGGTTCCCGGCTCGGCAGCGTACTCGCGCCGCCGACGCCGGAGGACCAAGGAGACGGTATAGGCGGCTACCACGACCCCAGCCCACGCGCCGAAGGCGGTCCCACCGAACCGGAAGGACCTCTGGATGGCGGCCGCCTCGCGGAACACCTCCTCGTCCGAGCGGCCCAGCCGGCGGTGCGCCTCCACCGCGAGCGTCTTCGGGGCTTCCGGGCGATCCAGACTCAGCGCCAGCTCGCGGGCCAAGGTCACCTTCGGATGCACGCGGGCCATCGCGGGACCGGCGAACCATCCGAGCACAGCGAGACAGACGACCAGAGGGACCGCCACGGCCAAGCGCCGAGCCAGGGTGCGACGAAGCTGGTGCAAGGGAGCTCGATCGCCCTCGGCGGAAGGTGGCAGAATGGCCCCGTAGGGGCACTCCTTGGCGCACAGGTGGCAGGAAATGCACGCCGCAGGCGCGATCCTCGCCGGCTTGCTCGCGAGCCAGGAGGCCACGCGCAGAAGGGCGCCGTAGGGGCAGAGGAACCGGCAATAGGGCCGTCCGATGAAGAGCGAGGCCGCGAGGAACATGCCGGTGAGCCAAGCCATCAGCGGGCTGGAGCCGAGACGGTACAGGGCGATGAACGGATCGTACCGGCACACGACGAACCCTGCACCCGAAGAGGCGTACAGCACCGCCAAACCCAGATAGAGGAACGGCACCAGACCCAGCGGCCCGGCGATCCAGTCGGGAATTCGGAGCGGCTTCACCAGGACCAGCTCCTGAATCGCGCCGAGGGGGCACACGCCCGAGCAGAACACGCGCCCGTAGAATAGGGCGAACAGCAGTGGAAGCAGGAAGAACGCCGCCACCGAGAGGCCGAGGCGGTAGGCAGGCTCGGCGAAGGCCAGGACGACGTTCTGCACGCTTCCGACCGAGCAGACGCATCCGAGTCGGTAGAACCCGAAGTAAGCCGCGCTGAACGCGGTCAGAACCAGCAGCCAAGCGCGGGAACGGCGGGAGAGCACGATGTAGGCCGCCAAGACCAAAGCGAGGAGCAGCACGCCGACGTCGAACCAGGCGAACAGCGCCTCCTTGGGAACCGGCGTCGTTGGAGAGGGAAGCTGGTAGCCCGAAGTGAAGTCGGGCGGAGGCTGGCGCTTCTGCTCCTGGCCCATCGCGAGGAGCGGGGCTAGCAATCCCGTCAGCGCCAGCGACGTCCTCTTCAACGCGTTCCTCCCCGCTGCCGGAGCAGATACGGCCGGCTTGCCGGTACCCTCCGGATCGCGTTGCTGGGGCAGTCTCTCGCGATGGAGCACTCGTTGCGTCCGATGCATCGGTCGTGCCGGATCTGAAGTTGGAGCGATCGGTTGCCGAACAGGCCGCACCCCTTCACGCAGATCCCGCAACCGATGCACAGGGCCTCCTCGATCGTGATCTCGTAGTAGGGATCCTCCACGAACCTGCGCCGGATGGCGTCGGTGGGGCAGCGCAGGTTCTCCGCATGGAGGTCGTTGCCGGCCCTTTTGTCGCGGAACAGGCCGAAGCAGAGCTGGCAGTATCCACAGAGGGCGTAGCTATGGACGCACTTGACGGCCGACGGCGTGAGGACGCACGAGGTAGCGCACTTGCCGCACTGGGTGCAGAGATCCGGGTCGATCTGCCACACCATGTTGCGAGCGTCGCTCTTTGCGGCGAGCGCCCCCAGTACGCCGCTCGTGGCCGCCAGACCGAGCAGACGCACGCCGTCGGCGAGAACCGCCCTCCGGGACTTAGGCTCGTCGGCCATGGTGCCGTTCCTCCTTAGGTTCGGACGGTGCCGCCTGCAGCCTCTGGGGGAGCTCGCAGGAGGCGAACAGGGCGCAGCCTTGGCAAGCGCCCGCGGAGCAGGATGCGCTGCCGTCGGTCCGCCGAGCAACGGCCGTCACCAAGCCGCCCATCGCGGCCGTTCGGAGCAGCAGGCGCAGAAAGCTTCGGCGGGTCACTTGGCCTCCTCCCTCGGCGCGAAGCGACGCAGCTCGCCGCGCTGGCGATCCAGGAACCAGATCCGGCCGTCCTCCGCTGCGGCGAGGTCGCCACCCAGCGTGGATGGATGGAAGGCATCGGTGCCGGCGACCAGGCGCAGCATGCGTCCCTCCAGGTCGTAGATCTTGATCCGCGGAAGGCCTTTCTCCATGGTGGCGATTCCGTTGCCCCGCAGAACGGCGATGTCCGTCGGGTTGCAGCATCCGCTGAACTGCTCCACGGCCGACCCACCCTCGCCGATCGCACGAAGCAGCCTGCCGTCCGGCNCCCGGAGTTCGATGCGGCGCAGGCCCGGGTTCACGTTCGCGAAGAGACCGTCGGTCAGTGCGGCCACGTCCAGGTGGGGGCTCGGAACGACCAGCCCGGGATAGTCCTTGGTCTTCGGGCCGAACGAGCCGACCAGCGCCCCGCTGCCGTCCAGAATCCAGACGCGCCGGTTGCCCGCGTCTCCGGCCCAGACCCGATCGTGGCCGGCAGCCAGCGACACCAGATCCGACCGCCGGGCGTTCCCAGGCCGGAACACAGCCTCGGCGGCGCCTTCGGTCACGCGATAGACTGTGCTCGGGCCCGCGGCCCAGATCCGACCGTCCGGTCCGACGGCGACCGCCACGACGTCCTCGTGGAAGTCAGCGACCTTCTCGAAGCGTGCCTCGGGCGTCAGCCTCCACAGACTGGCATCCGCGCCGACGAGCGGCCCCCGCGGCGAGAGGCACAGCGCTCGGGCGGCCCACCCGGCGGGCAGGCGGATCGGTTGTTCCTCTCGGAACGCGCCCCGATCGGCGCCGAGCTCCGCGAGGCTCTGGTCCGCCATGCGGACGCGGCTCGGCACGCTCCGGTCGGGGCCGCAGGCGGCGCCGAGGAGGCACAACGCGACTAGGACTTGGAGACCTTGAGACATACCATCTCGTTTTGGTCGCGAACCAGGAGCAAACCCCCGGCGAAGGCGGGCGGGCCCCACGCGTCCGGACCTTGGAGGACGCGCGCGCTGGCCAGCTCGCGATAGCCGCTGGGGTCGGCTCGAAGCATCGTCAGCTCGCCCCGATCGTTCAGGGCGTAGATCTTGCCGTCGGCGATGGCGTAAGCCCCAAGTCCGAACCGCCGCTTGGAACCGGACGTCCACAGGACCCGCCCGTTGAGGTCGAGGCATTTCATCTCCCCGCCCGGCGCGACCCCGTAGAGGTGCCCTTTGTAGAAAACCGGCGTCTGCTGATCGGAGCCGAAGACCGATGCCGGCAGACTGAAGAGGGTCCGCGTGCTCCACGCGCCGCCGGTCCTCGAGACTTGAAGCATCTTGGCCCCGGCGTTGTAGCCGCCCGTGAGGAACAGCCGGTCGTTGCCGACCGGAACAGGCGTGGGAACGGTCGCCGTGCTGATGACCCAGGAATCGTCCTTCCAAAGCAGGCGACCGTCCGTGGCGGAGACGCCCGCGATGCCGCCCGAGCCGCAGTAGACGTAGGTGTCCTGCCCGGCGAGCTTGACTTTGACGATCGACGAGTGCGTCATGCGCCAGCCCATCGGATTGGGCGTGCGCCA
>JGI24187J35170_1000965_pt1 | contig 12920 bp, 12 predicted proteins | sample YNPBryBLVA2012_FD_35170 | JGI IMG/M metagenome (IMG submission 35170)
CTATAGCAATCCTACTTGATTAGTGAACAGAGATTCCCCAGAACCAAGGACGGGGGCGGTGCCCCTGCGACCCCTATTCTATTCTCATTTAGGACTGCTATGTTTATTGCCACCACTGGCAGATTACTTCGTTAAAATGCCCATATTAAGGCTATCGAGAACCAGGACGGGGGCTACGCCCCTGTGACCCATTTTTAGAAGTGCCCTTAATTAAAATTGCAAAATAACCCAGAAATTTCGCAACCAAAAGGTATCCTGAATTACATGGGGCAATAGGGGACAAATTGAGTGCATTTTTAATAATTTCTGGTGGTTCATCTACGGTCATTTTCGGGAGTTGTTTTTGAGTTTATTTATAATTTGGTGGCAATCGCTATGATAGAAATTCCAAATGGGTAATTGATGTATGGCAATAAATGTCGTTCAGAAGCAAAAATAAATTTGAGCATTGAGTTTAACCACTCAGAAACCTTGGGAATTGTTACCCTGGGGTCAGCCGCTTTATTCCTGTCCATATATTTTTTGACCATCGCTGGCAGAAACAAAAAAGTATTATAAAAACTCATTTTTTGGATATGGAAACCACTACATTGCAAAGCTCTTTTTAATGAACTAGGAGTATAACGACGATAGTGATGATTGATGACATCATGCTGGCTCCATAGCCAACAATAGGCTGGAACTGTAATGACGACCGACCCTTGCGGAAGTAAATATTCATGTACTTGCTTGAGTAACATAATGTCATCTTCCACGTGTTCAATAACATCGAGTAATAGGGCAATTTGAAAACTTTGTTTATTGGCATCTAAATCAGTTAAGTTACTGCAAAAGACCTTCTGTAATCCCCTTTTTTTGGCATACTCAACTGCCAGGGCAGAGCTATCAATTCCTACCGCTGAGCATAGGTTATTTAATTTTTGGAGCATCATCCCTGTACCACAACCAACATCTAAACCTTGTCCCTGTTTATCAAGTACGCAAAAATGCTTGATTAAATGTAAAACGATCACAGCACGTCCTTGAAACCACCAGTGTTCATCTTCCAATTCATAATGCAAGTGATACAGAGCTTCATCCATGTTTAGTACACCTTTATTACTTTTTAGAATATAACCATCCGACTTGATTAACGAATAGAAACTCTCCAGAACCAAATACGGGGACGGTGCCTTCCATTCTCATTTAGCATNGCTCTATATTATCGCCATTTACCCATCGTCTTGGATGAGATATTTATCAATGGTGACACATCATCCCTTAAAATATGATTTGGCAGGCATTTATGGATAGGTGCTACGTGACAGAATCCCTTGTCCTAGCGGCTATAGACGTTGGTACCAATTCAATTCACATGGTGGTGGTGCGGATTCAACCCCAGATTCCCGCCTTTACCGTCATCGCTAGGGAAAAAGAAACCGTGCGGCTCGGGGAACGCTGTCCTCAGACCGGCAATCTCACCCCAGAGGCAATGGCAAGGGCGTTGGAGGCTCTGCGACGTTGTTTGACCCTCTCCCAAATCCATCGGGCGGAAGTTACCATTGCCGTTGCTACCAGTGCGGTGCGGGAAGCCCCCAACGGTGCGGAATTTTTGCAACAGGTCGCCGCCGAAACCGGTTTGATAGTGGATTTGATTTCTGGGGTGGAGGAAGCCCGCTGTATCTATCTCGGCGTGTTGTCGGGAATGGAGCTAGATCGGAAAAATCATATTGTTATTGACATTGGCGGCGGTTCAACAGAATTAATTTTGGGCGATGGGGGTGAACCTCAATACCTTAGCAGTACAAAAGTCGGGGCAGTACGCCTTACCCAGGAGATGATCACCACCGACCCAATCAGCAATGCGGAGTATGACTGGTTGCGTGCCTATTTGCAGGGGATGTTGGAATGGCCGACCCATGACCTACGCCAGCGCTTACGCCGCCAAACCGTACCGATGATCGGCACTTCCGGCACCATTGAGGCGTTATTTCTCTTGCACGCCCAAATCACGGGTTCCCCACCGCCGCAACCATTACAAGGGCAAAAACTCAGCCGGACGCAAGTGCAAAACCTGGTACAAAAATTACGTTATTTGAATGATCAACAACGCCGGGAGCAGTTACATATACCCCCCAAACGCTCAGAAATTATCCTGGCTGGGGCGATGATTTTACAAGAAACTATGTACCTGTTGAATTGCGACCACATTATTTATTGTGAACGGGCATTGCGGGAAGGGATTATTGTCAATTGGATGCTCAATCACGGGTTGATCGCTGACCATTTGCGCTATCAAAGTTCTGTACGTCAACGCAGTGTTTATAAACTAGCGGATAAATACCGAGTGCGTTTAGACCATAGCAAACAGGTAGCGGATTTAGCCCTAGAATTTTTTGACCAAACCCAAGGGATTCTTCATGCGGGGGACAGTTTAGAACGGGCTTATTTATGGGCGGCGGCGATTTTGCACAATTGCGGGCATTTTATTAGCCATGATGCCCATCACAAACATTCCTATTATTTAATCCGTTATGGGGAATTGCTGGGCTATACGGAAAATGAAATTGAAATGATTGCCAATATTGCCCGGTACCATCGCAAAAGTCCCCCGAAACGCAAACATGAAGGCTATGCCCGTCTGGATAAGTCGAGCCGCGGGATTGTGGAGCGACTGAGTGCTTTTTTACGCATTGCTGTTGCCCTGGATCGTCGTCAAATTGGGGCAATTGAGCATCTGGAATGTCGGGTAGAACCTCCCACGTTACACTTATATTTGTATCCCCAAGAACCAGGGGATGACTGTGCGCTGGAATTATGGAATTTAAGTTATAAAAAAGCCTGGTTTGAATCCCTGTTTAATCTGAAAGTCAACCCCCATCTGGCTACCCCAAACGTCACCAAACAGAAAAAATTATCAGGGCATTGGTGACAATATATAGCAATCCTACTTGATTAGTGAACAGCAATTCCCCAGAACCAAATACGGGGGCGGTGCCCCTGCGACCCGTGTTCTAAATTCAGTTAGGATTGCTATATACCCTAGGGTACTTCCCCCATTTTTTGCATCTTGATCGGATCATATCAATCTGCCGGTGAGATAATTGCGATAACTTTATCCCCAAGGACGGCTATCCCTACTGCCTCTTGACGGTAATTTTCTTACCATAAAAGTAGCGATGTTCTTCAACAATGACCATGTTTTATTTTGACCCGTTGTATTTCATTCTGGCGATACCCGGTTTGCTGTTAGGGCTGTGGGCGCAATTTCGGGTACAGTCGGCTTTCCAAGAATACTCTCAAGTGGGAACTCGTCTGACCGGTGCCCGTGCCGCCCGGATGTTGTTAGACCGCTATGGGTTACAGGGTGTCCGAGTGGAGCGGGTGGATGGTTTTCTGAGCGACCACTATAACCCCCTCACCCGGGAATTGCGCCTGAGTCCGACGGTGTATGATGGGGCAACGGTGGCTTCGGTGGGGGTAGCGGCACATGAGGCGGGTCATGCCCTCCAACACGCGGAGGAGTACATCCCCCTGCAATTTCGGTCGGCGATTGTCCCCGGCGTGATCGTGGGGAGTTGGTTGGGACCACTGCTGTTTTTTGTGGGGTTCATTTTTAGTTCCCTGCGGGTGCTGGCTTGGGTTGGCGTGGGGGTCTTTGCCCTGGTCGCCCTGTTTTCCCTGGTCACTTTGCCGGTGGAGTTTGATGCCAGCCATCGGGCGAAAAAACTGCTGGTGTCCGAAGGGATTTTAGATACCCAAGAGATGACCGGGGTGAATGCGGTGTTGGATGCCGCCGCTTTGACCTATGTAGCCGCCGCCGTGCAAGCGGTGATGAACCTGCTGTACTATGTCATTCTTTTAACCGGGAATCGGCGCAACGATTAACCTTGGCAAAGTTGATAGAGGGCTTGGGCAATTCCTAACGCACCACCGCCCCTGCCCACCCGTTCTTGACCATTCCGTTGACATTGGCGCAGGTACTCCGGGTTCTCCATTGCCCGTACTGCCCACTCGGCGGCTAACCGTAACTCAGTTGCTCCCGCTACGCCCCGCCCGACCGTCTGCACAGAGCAACCCAACAAACGCATCTGCGCCTCGGCAAACCGATAGGTAAATTGGGGACCCCGCCCAGGAATTTGGATCACCGGCTTGCCCAACCCCNCCGCCTGCTCAATCGCTGTTCCCGCCATGCCCACCACCACCCGACTGGCTTGGAGAATATCCACAAACCGCCCCCAGGCGCAATGCACGACCCCCGCAGGACAACGTAATTCCCCCGATTGATACTGCCAGCCCCGTTTTTTCGCCAATTGCCCCAATAATTCCTCCGTAAAACCGGACACCAACGCCGCCCACACCTGCACCTGCGGACGTAGGGTGAATAAATACTCACAAAAACCTAACAAAAGCTGGAAATTGTCCTCGGCTTCTGGGAGGCGACTGCCGGGCAATAGGGCGATAACGGGGTGATTCTCATCAGCATCTAACAATGTGCCCGTCGGTTCCAGTTCATCCATGATTGGATAACCGGCAAACACCGCCTTGTCCATGCCCCGTTTTTGCAGTTGGTGCGCTGTGAATTCATCCCGGGTAAACACCTGTAAACAGCGGGATGCGGTCAACCCCCACCAGGTCAGCCCCGGCAATTTCAACTCCCCCTCGTAATAACTCGAAGTGGATACGATAAACGCCGCATAGGGTCGCCCCGACAGGCGAGCAAAACCCAAGGGCACCCCATCCCCCACCGCCACCAGCAGGTCACAGGTCGCCGCCACCCGTCGTAACGCTTGCCATTGCCGCCAGGTCAACGCCAACAACCCACCGCCCACATCCCGCATCAGCAACCAGGGATTCATGTAAAAAATCCCCCCGGACGGCAGGCTACGGGTCGGTGCAATAATTGGGATGCCCAACCGGCGGTAGGCTTGTCCCTCCCCCACCATTGGTAAAGCGAGTACCTGTGCGCCCAAATTTTGGCAGGCTTGGGCAATCAAACTGGCATTCACGTCCTCCCCATGCCCGTTGCTGAGAAATAAAATGGTGGTCATGGGTGCAACATCATCTCCTTCATTTATACTAAAATCCATTCTGGCTCAAGGAATCACCTATTCCTGTAAAATTTCACTTGATAATACCGGGGGGGGTAAATCCATGTTCAGAAGCATCAACAATTCCTATCCTAAATTCAATAATTCAATTAGGCTTGCGCCATGACCTATTTTCCTCCCCAACAACCCGCTTTTAATTATTTACACCATCTGGCACTCATGTATGGGGATGCCCAACACCCCTGGACCGTAGATGACTTGAGCTTCTATGTCGCCCATCAATCCGCACCGGGCATCTGGCAGGATTGGTTATTTGATTCTTTTTTGTTTTTGAATATCGCCAGTAAAAATAAACGGGACTACCGGGCAGATATTAATTTAGGTACGACGATGAGTGGGGAAGGGGATTTTTTTGCCGCCTGTTCTCCCCAACCAGCGGGGGTCGCAGAATGGGAAGAATTACTAGACTTTTACAGCGATGCGGTGCAAACCCTAAACCAAACCATCAAACAACTCATTCCCCACATTAATACTCCCTTGACCCATCAACGGAATGCGGTGTTGATGATCCCCTACCCCCACATTACCCAGGTGAATTTTGGTCGTTCCGGCTGGAATTTTTCCACCCAAGGACAGAATTTAGACCAGGCTACCCGCAGTCGTTTAAGTGCCTGTCAATGGTTTATTGAGGAATTACAAAAACGTTTACCCATCTGTGAATATGTGCATATTTTGGGGGTCTATTGGATGTTTGAAACCGTATTTCGCAGTTGGGAAGTAGATGACCATTGGTTGTTAAAAGAATTACGTCCATTCATTCACAAAATGGGATATAAATTTCTTTGGATTCCCTTTTATAGTACCTATAACATCCACCTGTTAGATGATTATCAAAATTATTATTTTGACTTGGCTTTTTTGCAACCCAATTATATGTTTTATCAACGGGGGGTCAATTTAGCCCAAGCCGCCCAAGCCGCCCAAAAACGCCAAGCCGGTTTAGAAATTGAATACTACTTAGAATTGGATGAACCTATTGCTGTCCAAGGGGAACGCCACCAACGTTTTCGAGAATATTTGGATGGGGGAGTGACCTATGGGTATATCCGAGAATCCGCCTGCGCCTATTTTTTAGGTCAAAAATCCTTAGAACGCATGGTCAGCCATCCTGACCCCCAGGAACGGGAATTTTATCAGGATATTTATCACTTTATCCGGGGCACCTATACCCCCAAATCCCTACGCTAAATTAGAAACACTGATTATTCCTTGATCATGGCACCAGAGTCCGTCCCCACCGAGATTTTACTCAACCAGTCCGCCCAACCCTTGGGGGAATTTTTACTCCCCGACCGTCCCCAACCCGGCAGTCCGGTGGAGGTGAACGGGCAACTTTATACCGTCCTCGAACGGCGGCATCGCTACCACTACCGGGGCGGTCGTTACCAACTACACAAGATGGCACTGCTGGTACAGGTCGCCCACCCTGACCGGAATCGTTGGCAGGGACGCTGGATCATCGGGGATGGTCGTTGTCAGTATAATGCCCTATCAGAATTAGTACGTTGTGCCGTCAATCCCTCTGGTCCTTGCCGGGGCTGTCCGAGTTTTGTGCCCGCTTCCGATACAATCAGGAATGGTGCAGAGGGGAACCATCGTGCTAGACCTCAAACTGATCCGAGAACAGCCTGAACTGGTGGCGGAACGATTGGCGACCCGGCACGGGGAAGTTAATGTGCAACCGGTGCTTGACCTGGACGAACAGGTGCGTTCCCTGGAGAAACAACGCTCCCGTCTGCAAGCAGAAAGTAATGACATTGGCAAGCAAGTTGGGCAACTTCTGCGCTCCGGCGGTGCGGAAACCACTGTGGCAGACCTGCGGCAACGGGGGCAAGAACTGAAACAAATTTTGGCAGACCTGGAGCAACAGGAACGAGAACTGCGGCAAAAATTAGAAACATTACTATTACAATTGCCGAATTTGCCTGCCCCGGATGTGCCACTGGGCAAAGATGAAACCCAAAACATTGAACGCTCTCGTTGGGGGGATGAATATAAATCAAAAATAGACGTTTTACCCCATTGGGAAATTGCAGAAAAGCTGCGCCTCTTTGAAACGGAACGGGCTACTAAAATTGCCCAAAGTCGGTTTGTGACCCTGTGGGGGGCGGGGGCGGCGTTGGAGCGAGCCTTGATTCAATGGATGTTACATCACCATATTCAACGGGGTTATATTGAAGTTTTGCCCCCTTTTTTAGTGAATAGTCAAGCCCTCACGGGTACGGGACAATTACCTAAATTTAGCCAGGAAAGTTTTGCCTGTCGGGAGGATGATTTATGGTTGATTCCCACCGCTGAAGTGCCCGTCACTAATTTATACCGGGATGAAATTTTAAGTGCGGTACAATTGCCCATTTATCACTGTGCGTGGACTCCTTGTTTTCGCCGGGAAGCGGGTAGTTATGGACGGGATACTAGGGGCTTAATTCGATTACACCAATTTAATAAAGTGGAATTGGTGAAAATTGTCCACCCGGAAACCTCTGCCCAAGAACATGAACAATTGGTGCAGGATGCGGCGACTCTTTTGGAAGCCTTGAAACTGCCCTATCGGGTGGTGGAACTGTGTACTGGGGATTTGGGATTTGCGGCACAAAAATGCTATGACCTGGAAGTCTGGTTGCCCGCCCAGAAAACCTATCGGGAAATTTCTAGTTGTTCCAATTTCGGAACTTTTCAAGCCCGCCGGGCTGGGATTCGCTATCGGGAACCGGGGAAAAAGGGTACAGAATTTGTGCATACGCTCAATGGTTCAGCCTTGGCGGTGGGACGAACGATGGCGGCAATTTTGGAACAGTATCAAACGCCCGATGGTCAGGTTAACATCCCGGAGGTATTGCAACCCTTTCTCGGTCGGGAAACCCTATGAAATTGGGAGAGTGGTTTGGCTTATTGATCCTCATCATTGCCCTTTATATTCTGTGGGAAATTCGTTATCTTTTACTGTTAGTTTTTGCCGCAGTTTTAGTGGCAGTAGCGTTGGATGGGGTGGTTAATTTTCTGCGCCGGTGGCGGATTTCCCAAGGAATTGCGATTGGACTGACCCTATTTGCGTTACTGGCAATTGTTATTACGCTGATTAGCTTAATTGTTCCGCCCTTTAGTAAGGAATTTGAAGAACTGATTAAACTGTTTCCTAAGGGGTTCCAATCGGTGGCTCGTTGGTTAGAAAAGTTACAACTGCAGATTTTTGGGGAATCCCTGTTCAATTTTGCGACCAATGGGGATTTGCTTCGCCAGTTACAAGCCTTTGCCAATCCCTTACTCAGCCGGGGAATTAATTTCTTTTTTGATACGTTGGGTGGGGTGCTTTCTATTCTATTAATCTTGGTGTTGGCTGTCATGTTTCTCTCCAATCCAGCCGCCTATCGCCAGGGCTTTATTCGCATCTTTCCCTCGTTTTATCGCAATCGGGTGGACACGATTCTCAAACGTTGTGAAGTGAATTTGCGGGCATGGATGTTGGGAACACTCACGGCAATGTCGGTGGTGGGGATTCTCAGTTTTATTGGTTTATCCTTACTAGGGGTGCGTTTGTATTTTGCCCATGCCTTAATTGCCGGTTTATTTAATTTAATCCCCAATATCGGTCCAACATTGAGTTTAATTCCCCCGACGGTGATTGCTTCTTTGGATGCCCCTTGGAAGGCGATTGCAGTGGTCGTTTTATATTTTTGTATCCAACAAACGGATGCTTATTTTGTTACCCCCTATGTGATGTCTCAACACCTGGAATTGCCCCCAGCATTAACCTTGATGGCACAAATTTTTTTCACGACTTTTTTGGGATTACCGGGACTCATTTTAGCCTTACCCTTGATGGTCGTATCCCGGGTGTGGATTGAAGAAGCTCTGATAAAAGATATATTAGACCGTTGGAAATAAGGGGCATATTATTTCGGTGTAGATTGCCGTAACCAGGCTTCAATTCCTTGCGCTAAAGTTTGGGCAAGTTGGATTTGGGCAGTGGGGTTGACAATCCACTCAAATTCCTGGGGATGGATCATAAAACCCAATTCCAAAAGCACTGCCGGACAGACGGTGGGACGGGTCAGGGCAAGGTTATTCCAAAAAATTCCGTAGCTGGGACGTTGGGCATTTTGGGTTAAGTAATGATGCAAAAATACGGCTAAATCATGGCTTTGCTGGTGATACCAAAAGGTGCCAATTCCTTGGGTACCCCAGGTATCTCCCGCATCGGGCAAAGCGTTGTAATGAATACTTAAAGCCAGGTGGGGTTCCTGAGTTTGAATCAGGCGTACCCGCTCTGCCAACCCCACATCCACATCGGTGGTACGGGTGAGGATGACTTCTGCGCCCCGGTGCCGCAAACGCTCGGCTAACAACAGGGCAATCTGCAAATTCACCTGCTTTTCCGGTGTGCCATCGGGTCCCAAGGCTCCCAAGTCTTCGTTACCCCCATGACCGGGGTCGAGCAGGATTTTGATGCCTTTGAGGGAGTTGGCGGCTAATGGCGGTGGGTGCCGGAGAGCTAAAATAAGTACATTGTCCTGATAATGAACCCGGTAGCCCCAGGACTGATCCCCCTGCAAATAAAAGCTGTAGCGAATCTGCCCAGGGTGCGTTTGTTGCCAGGTAAAACTGCGAACCGCCGCCCCGTCATCCAGGCGAATCGTATCCGTTTGGGCGGTCGTGTGCCAGAGGGTCAGATGCACAACCCCCGGCTCCTGGTGAATGGTAATGGGAATCGGGGTGGTCAAAGGGAAATGAATTTCCGTCCAGTCCCGTCCTAGCCGACTCCGTACCCCCCGCAGGATGGCTTGGGGCGCATCGGTGGTGACATGGGTGGTCAGGTGCCGCTGGTGCAACCAACCCCCGTACCGCAGTTGTACCCACTCCCCCGCCTGGGCAATCACCTGGTCCTGGGTGCCCGCAGGCAAGGGCGTTAGGCGGGAATAATCCGTATTTGGACCGGTACGGGCAATGCCTTCTTCGGTCAGGGTCGCCACCACCAGACGATTGGGGTCAAGAATCCGCACCCGCCCCGGACTGCGCCAGGTTTGACTGCCGTAAATCAATTCCGGTTGTCCCCAGTCGCCCGGTTGTCCAATTCGCAGACATCCTTGGTATTTTGTACTATTATTAACTGGGGAATTACCAGATGGGTTAATCAGTACGGCATCATTACCCAGGGGGGGCATGGTGGGCACGGGGAACAGGTCGGTTTGCCATTGCCCCAAACGCAGTTTTACCCCTTCGGTGGGGGGCAGTGCCGCCTGAAAGCACAGGGGTTCTCCCGGTAGGGAAGCCACATCCACCACCGGCACCAGGGGCGTGGCTGGTTCGGGGGGCAAAGTACGGCGGATATGCAGGGTGAGGGTTTGCGTCCCGGCTTGTATCTGCACCCGATTCTCCCCCAAAGCCAGGGGGATGCTGGGGGCAAAATGACCGGCGGGGGAGCGCAAAATCACTTCCCCATTCACCCGCACCGGTTCCGAGGGGTTGTGCGTACCGATGAGAAAAATCTGCGGGGCGGTGGTTTGGTGCCCATCGGGGGGATAGACTACCTGGAGCGCCGCCACCGGGGTTGCCCCCACCAGCAGGACTCCCGCCGCAATTAACCCACGGGTCACTACCGCCGCCGGGGCACTTTCGCCAGGAAGTCCAGTTCGCTGACCGTTACCACCGGCTTGGTTTGGGGGCGGGTGTCCACCGACCGGGCGAGGGTGCGGTATTGTTGGGGGTCACCGGCTTGGGGGAACAATTTGACCCGTTCCTGTGCCCGTTTTTGGTAGTAACGAATCATGACATGGTTCCAGTCAATTTGACCGATGCCTTCCTTCGCCCGATAATCACTGCCGTAGCGGGGGGTGACCAAATTGAAGGGACGACCTGCCATGCGGCGACGTTGGTAGGGTACGGTTTGATCCCCGAAATTTTCCGTGTATTCGTCGCTGTCCACCAATTCGTTGACAAAGCCATTGAACCCCTGGGTGGCGATGCGAATGGACCAGGCAATGGTTTCACTTTGGTTGTAGGCTTGACGACCTAAAATCCGCCGTAAGCACACATCCACCAGCCGATAATTATTGTTCACTGCCACCACCAAGCGGTAAAACGGGTCGGACTGCGCCAAACCCCGGATGAAATCCCGCACCGTGATCGCCCGATTTTTTAACTGGGATTCCAGCGTCACTTGGCGACAGGATTTGAGGAGCACGTGTTCGCTAAAAATCTGCCGGTAAGCCGCCCAAATCAGCCCGGACATCTCATCGGCACTGCCCACATCCTCCAGGCGGTAAATTCGGGGGCTATCTTCGTTCAATTCAGCCCGACCAAAGTTCCGTACCCGATGGTTTTGGGTCGTGGGTCGGTAGGCGAGCAAAGGTAAAGTCATGATCACCAACTCCATCTCAGGGGTTTCCTTCAGCGTAGGCTAAGGGGTTCCCTCTAGTCCTCGAAAGTAACGTAATGTTAAGTTTTTTCTCAGTCGGGGGCACACCACCGTTGATTAATCACCAGTCATCTGTGACGACGGCTCAGGCAATTCCACCTCTTCATAGACCAACGCCAAGGGGCACTGAAAATCCAGACTCACCAATTCTAAAATGGGATTTTCTTCATTCTCCACATCGTCCGGGTAACCAGTCAGTTCCCATTTGCCCGCACGGGTTTTGCGATAACAGTCTATGCCCACCTGCTCGGAGTCAATTAATACATATTCCTGGAGGGTGGCAATGCGGCGGTAAAATTTGAATTTGTCGCCCCGGTCAAAACCAGCGGTACTGGGCGAGAGCACTTCAACAATTAACTTGGGATATTGCAACACCTCTGTGGCTCGGTGGTCCCGTTCATCACAACTCACCACCAAATCGGGATAAAAATAGGGACCTTTTGCGGCAACTCTAACCTTGACATCTGTAGCATATACTTTACATCCAGTGCCTCGTAACTTACTCCGTAATATGCTAATGAGATTGACGGTAATGGCATTATGGGCGAGTGTCCCGCCCGCCATCGCATAAACTTCACCATCAATATATTCATGTTTGATGGGTTGTTCCCTTTCCCATGCCAAATACTCATCCGGTGTTAAACCTCTCGCTTGCGGGTTGGCAATCATCCCTGACCTCCATTAGCGGTGAAGTTCTCTTTCATTTATTTATTGTCTCAATTTTTGCAAGATATTGCTCAAGGAAAAAGGGATCGTTTCAGTTCCATAGTCATGCTAACAATAATCCTATCAGATACCTGTGAAATGGGCTATCAACAGGGCAGTTCTAAAAATGGGTCGCAGGGGCACTGCCCCCGTCTTGGTTCTTGATCATATGGGCATTTCAGGGAAATAATCTGCCAATGGTGACAATAAATAGAGGTGCCCTTATTTTATTTCCATACCCGTGCGGTGGATAATGTATCTAGGATGGATGGTAGTTTTTTCCCATGCCGCCGTTAACCCCGCCCGAACGATTGGCACCCATGCCCTATTCCCATCAGGAGAATCCTCATGCAAGATAAGTACGTTTTAATTACGGGGGGCACCGGGGGTTTAGGGAAAGCCGTGACCCGGCTGGTTTTGGAAGCTGGTGCCGCTGGTGTGACCCTCCCCTACCGCAGTCAAGCAAGTGTGGATGAATTGAAAACGGAATTGACCCCCGAGGCATTTCGCCGCTTGCAATTGGTGTGCGTAGATGTGAATGATGAACAGCAAGTGACCGCGATGGTGGATGCCATGCCCCGCACCGATGCCCTGATCCATTTGGTCGGGGGGTTTGCCTCTAGTCGGGTTTTTGCTGAAAGGTGCTGAACTTTAGCTAACACAATCTCTTTTTTCTGCGCTATCATATATTTGGCTTTTGCCGATTTAGT
>JGI24187J35170_1000974_pt1 | contig 12823 bp, 8 predicted proteins | sample YNPBryBLVA2012_FD_35170 | JGI IMG/M metagenome (IMG submission 35170)
GCTTTACGCTGTTCGACTTTTTTCAGGATGTTTTCCTCGTATCGGAATTGCCAGCCCTGTCTTCCTTCCATGGGATAGAGATGCCAGCAAACACCCAGCAGCCGATCCAGCGCTTCGCGGGCTTCGGGTCCAGCGTCGTCCGGTCGCAGCACTGCCAGCGTCAGGTCCTGATAGTTCATGCCACTATTGGTCTGCAGCGGCAGGCTTTCCAGCAGCAACGCAGAGGCGACTCGGCGGTGAATGCCATTTTTTGTCCCGCCATCTAATTCGAACGCATGCTTCTCAATATCCGCAGAAATAGCAGCACTGAAATTGTCGCGATTCAAACGGTTCAGCAAGTCGGCACGAATTCGCTGGCTGGACCAGTCAATGTCGCCAGCAGTGATCAGATCGACATCGGTTTGGGTCTCCCAGATGTCACGAANTATCCGGGCGAACAGCCGCAGTACCCCCCGGCTTTTTTGAAAGTCCTGGATTGCGCCCAGCCGATCTCTGGCGGTATCCAGCAGTCGGGGATGGAAGGGATAACATTCGACAATTCGCTGAGCGTAGTTTTGGGTCGTCGCCTCTCGCAATAGCAGATCGCTATGCTCCTGTGCCACTCGTTGGTATAATTGATGATAAGCAGCCGAAGCTTTTTGAGCTGCGGTGGGATCAATCCATTCAAAGAGTCGCCGGGTAATGACCCGGGCGGATTCTTCGCCGATCGGATCGAAATCCGATACCTTTCGGCTCAAAATCTCATTCAGTTGAATGGCGGCCGGCTCCAATTGTTCTTTCAATTTTTCGGCTTTCTGGGAATAGGCGGCCTGACCTGCGGGATCGGTTACAATGACCACCATCTGCGGTCTTTTGTTGCTTATCGATGCCAGCTTGCTCAAGAAAGCCAGCAAGTTCCCCTGTCCCCGTTCTGAAAGTTGAGCCATGTAAATGACCAACTCATCCAGAAGAAACAATAGCGGGCCGTCTGGCAGCATAGCTTCGATTTGTGCTTCGCTGGGAGAAGATTCCGGGTGATCCGCCTCGCCAAGCGCTTGCAACGCTTTTTCGCCGCCAAGCTGGTAAAAAATTTCTCCCCATAGACTGTGGGTTTTTAATTTTCCGTGGTTCATAAATTCGGGCACGCCGGCTTTCTGGGCATCGATTGCCACCACGGTGACCGCAGCGGGCCTGCCGGCAGCTGGCAACAGTTCGGTGCCGATAGTCAGATCATCAATATTTTTTGCCAGGTGCCAAAGCGCCATTAGAGTATGTGTTTTTCCACCTCCAAAACCAGTGCTTAAGCGAAGTATTGCCCCGGCTTCCTTTCTATCAGTCAGCCGCTCAAAAACGACCTGAATAATTTTTTTAAGCTGTGCCGCCGGATGAGTATTCTGGAAAAAAATATTCACATTTGCATATACTTCCGGCGCCTTCCCTTCAATGAGGCTGCCAAAATCCGCTGCAAAAATCGCATCTGCTAAATCACCCTTAAGCACTTCCGGGCGAGGTCGACAAGATTGTATAACTCCCATGGCGCTCTCCTCTGCTTTTGTCGATTTAGTTAATATTGTCTGATTGCTGTTCAGCGCTCAATAAGATAAATCTTTTCATTTTGTTTTCTGGTTCTCGGCCATCATTGGCAGTTAAAGTTTATCTATGGCAGAATCTTCTTCCGACTTACGTACAAATGCCATTTGCATGAATTAGACAATCTTTTTGACCGCCAATTCCGCCAATTCACCCAATTTCGCGAATGGATTTAACCCGTCAGGGTCGGATTTAACCCGTCAGGGTTTTATTCCAGAGCTGATTTAACCCGTCAGGGTTTTATTCCGAATTTAACCCGTCAGGCTTTTATTCCGGAGTTCACCCGTCAGGCTTTTATCCCGGAGCTAACCCTTAAGGTTCTTACTCAGAGATACTTTCTGAACCATCTTCACAAAGCTATTGTAATCGGGCAAACCGCCAGGGTAGAATCGACAGGCCATCCTGGGCTCCTCTGGAACTGGTTGCTGATATAAATCTTGGCCATCGATCAGAATGGTCGGGGAGCCGCGGAAGCCGATACGGGCGGCATGTTCGTCATCGGCAACCTGGGTGTAATGGATTTGCACTTCGGGATGCTCATGCCGATAGTGTTCCACTAGCTCCTTAGCTTTGGCGACATGAGGACAGCCGTCGAAGTATTGGACCTCGATTTTGGTAATTTTATTCAATTGCTCTCCTTTCGACAATAATGGTTCAAAATGAATGGTAGCTTCCATCTCGAGTTCTTGTTTGATCGCCTCCTCGATCGTCGTCCCAATTTCATGGGCTTGCTTTAGGGTGGTATGTTCAGGAAAATAGACATGAAAAGTAAGCTCAATATTGTCGCCATATTTATGCACGTGAAGGTGATGAATGTCCGTGATGGTTGGGGCAACCTGGCCGACCACATCGAGGATCTTAACTTTAAGCGATTTATCGGCCTGTTCGCCTATGAGGCTGCTGGCAGCGGTCTTCAATATGTCATAGGTGGCGTAGAAAATCAGAAGAGAGACGAAAATCCCCGCCACTCCATCAATCCACCAAAAAATTCGGCCCAATAGGGTACCAATGACGATCAAACCAGAAGCCACCGCATCGCTGCGATGGTGCCAGCCGTCGGCAATCAGCGATTGGGAGTGGATTTTTTTACCAGCCCAGATAGAAAATGAAGCCAGTCCTTCTTTGATGACTACCGAGATCATAAAAACGATGATCGCAAGAGAGCTAAAAGTGAGCCCCTGCTGGGCAAACAATCGATGGATCGATTCCTTTAAAAATGTCGCTCCGACGATAAATAACAAAGTCCCAATAACCACAGCACCAATAGCCTCGGCCCGGCCGTGACCGAAGGGATGCTGCTCATCCGGTTTGCGCCGCGAAATCCAGAATCCAAATAGCACCACCAGTGAAGTAAAGGTGTCGGATAGGGTATGCCAGGCATCGGCCTTCATAGCGATGGAATTGGCTTTAAGTCCAACCCAATATTTCAGGACAAAAAGCAAAATATTGATGCCAACGGAGAGCCAGCCTTCGAGGAATCCCAGGAATTGCTTATTTTTATCTTTAAAAAGTGTTCGCGTCATCAATCGTATCTTTTTTCCCGCTATTGTTTTGCTAGGAAGCGTCACATGGTGCTATCCCTGTTCACGTCCGGTAGCAGCAAGCGCCATCCATATAGCTGTTTCTATGTTTGAAAGAGTCGCTCGAGGAGACAGCGATCAATAATTGAGCCGCATGGTCCTTTTGCTCTTAGCGAATTTTATTTGCGATTTGAACGTTGAAAATCGAAATTTCTATTGCACACAATATTCCATTGTAGCGGATGAATGGGGAAAAATAAAATGAATAAATCAAAAAATCAAGAAATTTTTTGATGAATGTTGGGGGCAATGAAGATCCGCGTGATGCTGGAAGAAAGAACCCAACAGCCCTCGCTGGCATTATTGGGTTCTTTCTTCTCAGAATAGACCCGACTGGCTCCTATCGTGCCAAAGATGATGCTGCCGTGGCAAGTTAGCTATCGAAAGTTCCAGGTCAATTGCAAGGTATAGTTGCGCAGATCGCCCAGATTGCCGGGGGAAATGAAATAGTAATATTGAAAAACGTTATTAACAATGAACATCAAGCGGTAATTAACTTTTTGGATGCCTGCCTGGAAATCGGTGATATAAGCGGGGACCTGCTTTTCCAGGTCGGGAATATTGGTGATTCGATCCACTCGACGAACTTTACTGATGTATCGGAAATCGATGCCGCAGAGCCAGCTATTCTTTTGGTATTGCCCACGGGCAGTGAATAAATGATCTGGGCGATATTTGAGCGGCTTATTGTAATCTGGGTTGGGCGCACCATAAGCCAGCCGAGACAGATCCCGCGCATGGAGATAGGTATAAGCGATATTGAACGTCAGTTGGTTGTTCAGGAAACTCCAGTGTTGTCCAGCCTCAAGGCCAAAGATCCTGGCACGGGTGATATTTTCGAATCGCACGGCTGCTTCCCCGGGCTGGAGTTGCGGGTCGATCAAATTCCAGAAATCGTTCAAAAAGCAACTGACGTCAAAATAGCCGGCGGAATTGAAATTGCGTCGAAAGCCAGTCTCGATCGAGATATTTCGCTCAGGCTGCAGTTGGGGATTGGGCTTGACCATGATCTGGTTGGAGAAAGTGGAAATGAAGCGTTCCGCGATGGTTGGGGCGCGGAAGCCTTTGCCAGCCGAGAACCGCCAGATATTATTGTCCCAAAATTGGTAATTAATCCCCAGCTTGGGATTGAATTGGGAAACTTGGGCGATCTCTTTTCCGCGTTCACCGTCCCAACGGCCGCCGAGGTCGAGTTTTAAATTGTGTCTGGGTTGGATGGAGTACTGGAAATAGAGCGATCCGTTGGCAATCTGCCGGCGACCATAGTGGATCGCCTGCACCCGATGGACCGATAGTTCCCATCCCCAGGTGAAATTATGCTGGATGTGTGGTTGAAAGCCAAACTGCATCTCATGCCCAAAGACCTTCGCAAAAGATTCGCGGATGATACCGACGGAGCTCGGGAGCATTCCCGGTCGGGCAATCTCCCTATCCTGGGCGTGATTGCGTTGAAAATTAAAGCGCAGTCGATAATAAAATCGGCTACTCAATGTTTGGGTCATCAGCGAATTCAAATAAAATATCTTGCTGTCGGTCCGTGCAAAACGGTCCGGCGGATCGCTGCCAGATTGCAGCGCATGATCGATATCCTTCCAATAAATAAAACCGCCCGTGTTGGAGTCCAACCAGCCCGCCTGAATCAACCAGTTATTGCCAGGATTTAGCTGCAGCCGAAATTTGCCATACAAGTTCCAATAATAATAATCCGCATTTTCCTTGAAGCTGTCATTTTTGTGGTAATTGGCCGAAATTGAGCTGGCAATGCCAAGGACAGTGGTAATGAAATGGAGCGCGGTGCCTCGAAACATTCGATGCTTATCGCTCCATTGCCATTGCGAATAGGATGGTTGGCTGTATAGCCCAGAGTAGAGCGAAAGGCTAATATGAGAGGTGTCTGGATCCGGCTTCTTCGTGATAATGTTGATCACTCCGCCCATGGCACTGGACCCATACAGGGCTGAGCCGGCGCCCTTCATCACCTCTACTTGCTCGATTTCTGCAACTGGCACGGCGTTGAAATCCGCACTGCCCTCGTCGCCTGACAACATAGGCACACCATCCAGCAAAATTAGGGTTCGAGTTCCCAGCCCAGCACTGAAGCCAGTTGAGCCACGGATCGAAATGTTATTCCCAGCGGCTTGTACGCCAGGGATGTATTGCAGAGCCTGGTCCAAACTCACGCTGTTGCGGACGGCGATGTCCTCCGGTCGAACCGCATCGATGGTCACCGGAATGTCTTCAATAGCCTGGCTGAATTTGCTGGCTGTGACCACGACATCCCGCAATTGGAGCGCCGTCTCCTCCAAAGCAAATTCTATCTCACTTTTTTGGCCAGGTGAAACCGTGATCGACAGCTCCTGTTTGCGGAAACCAATGGTTGTACAGACCAACAAGTACTTGCCCGGAGTCACCTTTTTAATGACAAAACGACCATCCTGATCGCTGGCTGCACCAATATAAGTGCCATGGATCAGAATGTTGGCATTCCCGATGGGTGCCCCGGTCTGCTTATTGATGACCCTGCCTTCAATCGTCCCATATTCTCCAGGGGCTGCCCGGAGTTGATGGATCAGCAGCAGCAACCCCGCGAACCAGAGCAGACATTGCCAGCCGCTGGTTATTTTTAGCTTCATTTTTTCTCCCTCCAATTGAGATGATCTAAGACCCCTGCCATGCCCAGAAGCCGGTCATTTAAGTTGGCACACCGACCGATGGGCGTGAGAAATCTATTCCCATTTGGAAACCATCCGCTGCGCCAATGCTTCCGGGTTGCAGTGCACGATTGGCACGACTGATTGAGAAGTGACCGATGGCCAAATTGCCATTATGGTGATTGAACGAACATCCAGAACGTCAACCCCAGTCGACCAAGTCTGGTTTTATTGTTTTGATCTTTCCTCTCTATTGCGTCGTTCTCAGAGGACCAAGACATCGTCTTCGTTCGTTCGTCCCTCAGGATCGGATCAGGAAGATCCCGAATCAATTGGGTTGCATTCTGGCACTACTTCACGAAATGAAAAACCAAGTAATATTTCACAAAGCTGAAGCCAGGAAAAGGACCAGGGAGCGTCACCAACATCAACGAGTCCGCGCTGGCGGTAAAACCCAGTGTATCGATCTTAAATGTCTTGGGATGCAGCGGAACGACGATCGCCTCGTCCCATGGTTGCAAATATGTGCCCGCTTCATTGAGGGTGTCGGCAAAAGGCGTCATAGGCATCACCATATTACCTATTTTGATCGTTGGTGTGATTTGAATGATCGTATTCCATTGGAACGATTTATCGGGATTGAATTTGACACTGCCAGTGACCGTGGCCGCCAGCCCCAGACTATCCACCATGCCAGCGATCTGGCTGGGATCGGCCAGGCACGCCTCTAACGAAGCCATGGCTCTGGGCTGCCAGGTACCGCTGAGCTCACCACCTGATACCTGACGCATAAAACCAAGTTCGGCGATCGGCTTCTGTTTCACCTCCGTAGGCGCTGCTCCTTTATTGCAACTTACGGCTACCAGCGATACAAAGACCAACACGATGAAATAGCTCCGCATGATCCACCTCCATGAATTTTATTGGTTGTCGACCAATTGGGTTTTGGTTTTATATGTCGTTATGATTCGGCGTTCCGTGATACCTGCACTAAGGCTATGCAAGACCCCATGCATACATAAATTTTATTGCCATCTGGGTCTCTGTGGCGATTTCAAAGAACAGTCAAAAAGTTTTTCGCCAGCATCATCATTGTGCCGCTGATCAATGCGACGCTGAAATTATCATCGATAGAGGATGGCAATGCTTCGACGATTGTTGCCACGAATGCACCAAAAAATAGCAGTGGAAAAGGTTCTGCTGTTAGGGTGGAGATAATGTACGCCGCGATCAAGCTTGCGCCCAAAAAGGCCAAACTGCCCTCCAGAGTTTTCTCCCAGATCTTTTGGCGACCGTAAGCTAGACCAAAAATTTTGCTGAATAAATCGCCGAAGATCAAAAAAGCCAGGCTGGCGCTTGCGATGATTTTATCGAACAGCAAAATCGTTAAAAAGGCCGATGCCAGAAATAACGACATCGATGAAAAGCGTTGCTGCTCTTTTTTCTTGAATAGCGGTTCGATTTTAGTGATTAAATCTTTATTGATTTTTTCTGAGCGAAGCCGAATCAGATCCACAACGAAAAATATCAGTGTTAGCAAGCCAATGAGCAGCAGAACCGAAGCACGGGAACTGTGCCAATAATACACCACGAAAACAATCGCGAACGGCCGCATCGCAACTCGCCACCAGTGAAGACGAAAGGTCGGGTCCAAAATAACCAAAAGTTTCCGACTGACAATATTATGAATGCCCACGCCCACAATATACAGCGCGATCAACACAAGATAAAAATTAAAATCATCATTCGGGGCCCGGGTCAAAACGGCAAAGCAGATCAATGGAAGAATAATGGTGCTGATGACTTCCCCATGGCGAGCGACGTAAGCGAAGATAAAGATAATGACAGCTAAAAACAACAAGGTTTGGAGTTGCAGAATTCCAGAAATGATGTGGTGAATCAAATAATAGAGCAGTATGCCGGTGGCGCAGGCGACGCCTTGACCACCGCGGAAATTTAAATAAAATGGGAGGACGTGTCCGATCACAGCGGCCAGCCCGGCGAGCTGGGCACAGTCAAAGCTTGCTCCGAATGATAGCGCGGCGTAAATCGCTGCCAATCCTTTCGAAAGATCGAACAGCGCCGTAATAATAGCCGCCTTCCTGCCCACTACATGATAGACATTGATCGTCCCCGCATATTTGGCACCCTCACTCCGAATATCCACGCCAGCCAGTCTGCCAAAGTAATACGCCGGCAAAAGAGACCCGAGCAAATAGCCCAGCGATATGCTTATCAGGCAGATCATATCTTATTTTTGGCTGTGAAAGAGCGAGCGATTCAGTCTAAGCTGATTTAATGGATCATCTGAGCGTTGCCTGTGCCTTGATGTCAGGGTGAACTGCTCACTCGATGTTCATTCGGGCAATTGATAGATCGATCTGGCAACAGTTATCTTGATGCTATCTCGCTGATTATCTCCTTGCCCAAATAAATATATTAAGAAAATTTTCAAAATGCAAGGAATTTCATGGGGTCTAGGCACAATTAGCTATGTACCGGCCGCTTCCTATTATCAACCAGCAACACGTCTTGCCCCAGGGGTGAACTGTCCCAGGAGCAAATTTTGCTTCGCCGAAACGCCAAACGTTGTTTCCACTATTTTCGTGGTTATTAAGATCATAATCTTGCTCCATTTGGAGGCGCAGAGATACAATGCACACCGAGGATTTTTTCTTCTGCGTTTTTGATGCCCCTGTGGCAATATTTCATGAATAAACCTTCTACACCATCTTTCTGTCAACGAGTCGCAACAATCATAAATTCCATTGAGCCAGAGAAAGTATCGAGGTCTCGTTACTAACCGTCAATGCGTTCGATGACCGTGGCTGCAATTTGGCTGGAATCTTAACACAAAATCCAGCAATAGCGCCTTAATCGGAGTTGTACCGATGATCGGTGGACCAGAAATTCGATCCCCGCGAAAGTTCTTGCCCTCCGAGAGGGATGGTCAAAATTGGTCCCAAAATCTGCTGCTATTCCATCCCGCCCTCATGCAGCTTTTTGATGATCTCCTCCTTGGGCAGAAATCCTTCATGCCGCCAGTACACTTCGCCTTTCGTATCGAAGAAGATCTGCGTGGGGATCACCCGCACCCGATATTGCCTTGCCAGGTCACGATGATCGCCAATTTCCAGCAGGATGACATTGGCTTTGCCCTTCAGGCTCTGCTCCAGTTCAGCAAAGATCGGCTTCATCATTTTGCAAGGAATACATGAACTGGCGCCCAGGTCCAATACCGTAGGCAGGCCACTCTTTAATGCTGGCTCCAGCGGATTGGCTGGTTTCAGCGCTCGCTGCTTTGCCAGCCAGGCTTCATTGCGGGTGATGTTCGCCTCATTTTTAAGCTGTTCAATGGTTTGATTGACCAGATCGCCCTGTTTTTGCTGGAGGAGATAGCTTTTGATATTGGCCTTAACCTGCTCCAAACTCGCGCCCTGCATCTCGCTGATATGCTCGTTGTAAAAGCTTTTTATTTCCGCATCAGAGACCTGAATCTGAGCGACCATCTCTTTCAAATATTTTTCGATGGCAATATCTTTCGCCTGCTCCGCATCCGAATTAGTTATGCCTTTAGCAAAGCCCTTTTGTTCGGCGCGTTGAAATAATAGCTCACGCACGATGAGCTGATCCAACAATCCCTCTAGGTCATTTTTGAACTCCTGCTGATATTCCGCGGGCAAAGACTGATAGCGTTGATTCAGATATTGCTCGGTGATGGGAAATTGGTTTACCAGGGCAATGGTTTCTTTATTAAGACTCGTTGAGTTTTGTTTTTTGCCCGGATCAGCTTTTTTCTCTGGCTCAGGGCTGACATCTGATTTCACGCTTTCCGTCGTTTCTTGCGAGGCTGCCCGAGCCACATGCTGGGAGGTCTCTTTTTCTTTCCCGCCACATTGCATCATTAAAACGGCGAGAATAATCGGGAATAACATTCTGACCGACCAAATTTTGAATCGATTCATTTTCATGAAATGCTCCTCAATAAATCCATGATTTTTCAATGTCGCTGTGATAAAACCGAGCAAGCTATTTTGTACCTTCGTAAATTGGCTTTTTTGTGGCAGTGGATAACACCTGCCAATAAATCGCCATCGTCAACAATGAGAGCAAGATGTTCTCAATCAATTTTTTGATCCCGATACGCATGCCCTCACCGGAGACGGAAAAGCAGCCGCAGCTAATATCCAGTCCTTTCGCCAGCGCAGAAATAATGGCAATCAGAAAAACGAGATTGAGCGCCAGTAAAATTAGCGCTGCTCCCGGCAGCCATTTGCCGACGATCAACAGCAAGCCGCAGCATAATTCCAGCCAGGGCAAGATCGCCGCCACCAGGGTGACCAAAAAATAGGGCAGCAGGCGGTAATTGTCGACCTGTGCGGCAAAGGCCATGGGGTTGGCGATTTTACCGATAGCAGCATAAACAAAGAGCGCACCGATGCCCCAGCGTAGTGCCAGAAATATCCATTTCATGCGATCACTTTTCAAATTCACCCGCCTCCTTTCCCTTGATGACCGGATACGATTTCTTCCAATCGTTTACACCGTCCTGATAAACAGCCACTTTTTGAAAACCCCGCAGCAATAGCTCTTTTGCCAGCAATTCACCCAGGTCGCAGGGGGGACCCTCGCAGTAGCAGATGAGCCATTTGTCTTTGGGCAGCTCGTTGATTTGCTGCTCATAATCATAAAGCAAATCGAATGGCAAAAGCATAGCCCCGGGCAGATGGCCCGCTTCGTATTCGGCTGGGGTTCTGGCATCCAGTAGCATTGCCTGCTGTTGCGACACAAGTTGCCGAAGCTGTCCTGCATTGAGGATAATCAGCTCACCACTCGCATTCGGTGTTGGCGGTACAGAATCATTCTGACCTGCGATATTCACCGATGGCAGGTCTTCAGCAAACAGCGAATCAGCGGCATATTTCAGTGGCGGTCGCTTGAATGTGAGCGATACTTTTCGTGGATGAAAACTATTGACACCCAGCCCGATAAGCGTGGCGACCATCAGGATGATAATGCCCTGCCAGAGGGCTTGTTTCGGAATCCATTTCATGGGATAGCCTTTTCATTGAAAATATATTTTTTGCCACAGAGACAGAGAGTTCATAGAAATTTTCTCTGTGTTCTGCGTGCCTCGGTGGCTAATTTATTTTTTGCCACAGAGACACAGAGTGCACAGAGATTTTTATTTTTGCTTGGCCATTCGTATTTCTTTCGCATCAAGGATCGTTTTTTGAATTTGATTGATCATAATACTGTTTTGTGCTGGTAGGCAGAACATGCCAATAGAATGGTATTCTACCCAGCGAAAGAAAAATGTCATCAATCGGTTACCGATTTCAATGTGTATGTTTTTATCAGCAACGCAGAGCAGTCGTGGCAATTATCCAGACGCTATTGAACAACCTACTTCTGTCAAGCTTCCAGCGGATGGTCGCGCAGCATCTCGTTGGGACTTATCCGTCCGTGTATCCAGAAAAGGGTGCCAGGAAATCGGTCGGGTCGAAAATGAACATTGTAAATGTGCCAGATGAAAATCGCCAGCACAGCCAGCACCGCTTCATGGGAATGGGCTTCCTTCATGGCTTCGAAGAATGCGGGCGAAGCGGAAGGGATAATTAATCGGAATATCTCCGGCGCCCATAATGCCAGACCCGAGACGATCATGATGGCGCAGCCCCAGAACACGGCCCAATAATCGAATTTTTCAAAATAGGAAAAACGACCAAATTGGGGACGCTCTTTTCGCAGTCCCACGAACCATAAAACATTATGGCCGAAATCCCGAAAATCTTTCGCTGTCGGAATCATCAGCATAAAATCACGTCGTCCTTCGGGATGAATCAGGCTGTAAATGAGATGATAACAACTGGTGAAAATCAAGACCAGCGCGCCCGCCCGATGGACAAGACGCCAGAATTCCACGCCGCCCAGCGCGCCGGTCAACGCTGCTGCCCAGTTTGCGCCGGAGTAGCGAAGTCCCCACAGAAAAATAGCTGAAATAACCATCAACAGCACGCTGATAATCAGCAACAGATGCTGCGTCAAATAATGGGTATTGAACCGCTGGACGGTTTTCTCTGTTGCTGTTACCGCTAATTCTTCTGATCGATGCAAGCGCAGACGGGCAAAGAAATCAAGAATGATGTGAATGAACAGACCCGCCACAACGATGATGGTTAACCAGCGGAAAAAGCCAGCGGTTGCTCTAGCGGCGCTGCTGTAAATTTTGGGTGTGCCATTGTAGCCGAGCAATGTAAACTGAGGTTCAGTGATTGGCTGGGCATTGCCATCAAAGGGATATTTCACTGTTTTGGCGAAAAAGAAATGGGATGATTTGCTATGGCAATCGCCGCAGCCCTTCGCCCCCAATGCCGCCTTCGCCGGATAAACATCATGACTATATTTATGCACATTAGCATAGGGCGACGCTTCCCATTCCTCCTTCGGAATCGTGTAAAAATCGGTCCCAGAGCGATAAACCCGATCGTTCATCGCCCAGACCACTCGCTTGCCCTGCATCGGGTAATTGGTCGCTTTTAGCAGGGAAGTGACCGCCGCAATCAGGGCATCAATTTCATCGGCACGATTCACTTCGATCACACCATCGCCATTATCATCCTTTATTTTCGCCAGCTCAGCATATTGGGTTGAATCTTTGAAATGGGTCGCCCACATTTTGTAAATAGCGCTCATCAGCGGCTGCATCAAGCCGGGCTTGCCTTCGACTTCGATGCCGGGCCAGGCGCTATGGATTCTATTGACCGGGTAGATCTTTCCTTTGTATTTCACCAGCACTGGCTTGAACGGATCGGTGGGCTTGTCCTCATATCCCATCATCTTCAAATTGCCGTAGTGATTGTAATATTGCATATCAGGGCCATAAAACACCCAAAGGTATTTACCTTTGGCAGGTATTTTGGTGCCAGGGTTGAACACATCACTGGCTTGAAACAGCGCCGGTTTAACCACACGCTCGGGAATGTGGCAGGTCTGGCAGGCGATCCGCTCCAGATGCAACGG
>JGI24187J35170_1000988_pt1 | contig 12762 bp, 12 predicted proteins | sample YNPBryBLVA2012_FD_35170 | JGI IMG/M metagenome (IMG submission 35170)
TCGAAGTGTTGTATGCAGACATGCCCTCCCGCCCCAATGTGCCGGTCAACGTGCTGGTGGCGTTGGAATTTCTCAAGGCCGCCAATGGCTGGACGGACGAAGAACTGTACGACAACGCCTGCTTCGATGTTCAGGTACGCTATGCGATTGGGTATCGTCAGTTGAGCGAGGGGTATTTCGACCTGCGCACCTTGTACTACGCTTATGCCAACGACCGAACCGATGCGCTGCTCCAGGAACGGGGCATCACCCATATTCAAACGGCGTTACGTGGACGCGCTCCCGACGAGAACCGCCTGGCCCTGCACGACTTTGACTTCACCTGCGATGAAAGCGGTCAACTGCAACGCCTCACCTGTCCCAACGGTCAAACCGCCGAAGTCATCTGCTCAGACCAGTCGTCTTCCTTCGTGGCTTGTTTCCCCCAGGAGACCTGTCAGACCTGTCCGCTGCGTGAGAAATGTCCGGTCCTCCCTTACAAGAAACAACCCTTCACCCGCTTGCGTTTCGATCAGCCTGCACTGCGGCGCGCTCTGCGGAGAAAAATCGCCCAAGCCTGCTTCCCTCACGGACACAATCTCCGTGCTGCCGTCGAAGCCATTGTGCGCAGCGTGAAGCATCCTTTCCCCGCAGGGAAACTGCCGGTACGAGGGCTTTTCCGAGCCGCAAGTCTGGTGATTGGTTCGGCCGCCGTAAGCAACGTGCGGCAAATCCACCGTTANCTGATAGCGCAGAAAAAGGGGGAAAAGCAGCAAAATCAGGAAGAACAGAGCAACAATCAGGCAAAAAAGGCCCTGGCGCAGGCTGGTGAGGTTATTTTTTTGCTTTTCCGCCGCCCGCTCCTGCCCCCTTGGCGGCGAGCNGGGTCACTTTTTGGTTGGTAATGTTCAGCCTTCTTGCAGAGGAGTCATCAATAGAATGTCAAGAAAAACACCATCCCACGTTTGCTCAAAAGTTGTCGAGCACAAGGAGTTGCTCTGATGAGCCCAAAACCGACAAAAAAAGAACAGGTGTACGAACGTATCCGCCGCGCGATCATTGCTGGTGAACTTCGACCGGGTGAAATCCTGAATGAGGCTGAGATTGCGGCGCAATTCAAATCGGGCAAGACGCCCACACGCGAGGCCCTGCTCTTGTTGACGCACGAGGGCCTGCTGGAGGCCCTGCCGCGGGTTGGTTATATTGTGAGCAAGCCGACCCTGCAAGACATCCTGGAGATGTTCCATTTGCGTTTGCTACTTGAGGTAGAGGCCATTGGGCTGGCGGTGGATCGCCTCACCCCTGAAGACTTGCGCCGCTTGCAGGAGAATAACCAGCAGGAAGAGGCGCTGGCGGCTTCTCCCACCTCAGCCGACAAGGTAACGGCTTCGGCGCTCAATCGCGAGTTCCATTTGACACTGGCGCGGCTGTGCGGAAATGCCCGCCTGGCGGCGCTCATTCAACAGCAAATTGACGACATGGAACGTATGTTGGCAGATGACCCCTATCTGATAGACCCCGGCCAGCATAGGAAAATCCTGCTGGCACTCAAGGAGCGCGACAAGAAAAAAGCGCAGGAAGCCATGCGCCAGCACATCGAAGAGACTCGGAGGAGGATTGTGAATCGGTATTGAGGGGCAGCAGGTCACGCTTGAAACATGACCTGCTGCCTTCCATACTCTGCGCAGTGCCGAGCCAGAGATAGCCGGTTTGATCCTGCAAGATACAGTTGACCCTCCTACATTCACTCACCCTGCACAGCCCGGTCGGTTATCTCCAGCGCCTTATCCAGCACCTCGAACCCTTCCTGCAACTGTGCCTCGGTGATGATGAGCGGNGGAATGATCAATACTGTATGCCAATGCGTGTACAGGAACAGGCCGTGATCGAGGCAATACTTCCGCAAAGCCGTCATCTCCGGCGATGAACCGTTCCAGGGCGCCATCGGCTCTTTCGTCTTCCTGTCCTTGACCAATTCCAGGATGCCAAACAACCCAATGTTGCGGACTTCGCCAACCGAGGGGTGACTCTCGCCCAGGTCGGTCAACATGCGCTTCAGCACCGCCCCCATACCGGCTGCATGTTCGACGATTTGCTCCTGCCTCATCACCTGGATGTTCGCCACCGCCGCCGCCAGCGAAACCGGATGCGAAGTGTACGTCAGCCCGGACTCGAAGACACGCTCATCGAAAGCAGAAGCAACCTCGGGCTTCATGGCGACCGCCCCCAGCGGCGCGTAGGCCGAAGTCAGCCCTTTGGCCATGGTCATGATGTCTGGCACAACATCCCAGTGATCCACCGCAAACCACTTACCGGTGCGGCCAAAGCCAGACATGACTTCATCGGCGATCATGACAATGCCATACTTGTCGCACAGAGCGCGTACTCCTTGCAGGTAACCCTCCGGCGGGACAATGATGCCGTTGGTGCCGGTGACCGATTCCATCAGAATAGCGGCGATGGTCTCTGGCCCCTCGTATCGAATGATTTCTTCCAGATGGTTGAGGTAATCCTGGGCAAACTCGGCTTCGGAAATATCGGGGTTGGTGCGGTGAAAGGTGGAGCGATAACGGTAGGGATCGAGAAAGTGAACGACGCCCGGCATGGTCAGCGGCTCCCACATGTGACGGCGCGGGTCGCCGGTGGCGGCCATGGCGCCCATCGTTGCGCCGTGATAGGAACGATAGCGCGTGAGAATCTTGTACCGTCCTGTATAGCCGCGCGCCAGTTTGATGGCGTTCTCGTTGGCATCGGCCCCGCCCAGCGTGAACAAGATTTTCGTCAAGGCTCGATGCGGGGTGACCTCGGCCACAGCCCGGCTGGCCAGGGCGCGAATTTTGGTGGTCATGCCCGGCGCAGCGTAGGGCAGTTCGGCGGCCTGTTGCTGCATGGCACGGATGACGGTCTGGTTGCCGTGGCCGATATTGACGCACATGGTCATCGAGTTGAAGTCCAGGTAGCGTTTGCCGTCTACGTCCCAGAAATAGACGCCTTCGGCGCGCGTCACCGCGATAGGGTTCACCCTGGCCTGCGCCGACCAGGTGTAGAAGACGTGTTCTTTGGAAAGAGGGAGAATTTGCTCGTTGGGTAGGTCGAACATAAAACCTCGGCTGGTTGCAATGGGATGGATGAGTACATTAACGCCAGTTCGGGATCACTGTCGCGAAGGCTTTTTGGAGCAATTGTATGGGCAAAATCGAGCCTTCACCCTGCGGGTACTTCGCGGGACGGTTCGAAGGCTTATCCCAAATTCAGGTTACATTATAATCCACTACAAATCAGCCGAATCTTTTGCCCGCAGTTGCACTGCGGGCAAAACAGATGCACAAAAGCCGGTTAGTTGCTCACATAGAGCCTAAACACGCTTTCGAACTCTTCTNGAGAAACATATCCCACCCATTTGTGCAACACCGCCCCCTGAGCATCTAGCAAATAGAACTCTGGCTGATAGCGAAAGCCAAGCGCGCGCTGAAACTCTTGGGTGCGGCTGTCATCCGCGTCGAGATAAGTGAATTGGATTTTACCGGCATATTGCGCTTCTAGCCCATGCACGATGGGCGCCATCGAGCGGCAGGTGCCTCAAGTAAAGCGGAAAAACTCGACCAGTTGCAAGCCGCCGGAGGCCAGACGAACGGAAGCGGGATCGGTGGCCTGCAGGTTGGGACCGCGCGAGGTAGCCGCCACTTGGGGAACAGACGTCGGTGCTTCGGGGACGACCGAGGGAGCGGCTTCCGTTATGGCGGGCGAATCCACCGCCTGAGAGGCCGCCGGCGCGACGGCGGGGGAAGCGGTAGCGGCCGGGGCGCAAGACGAAAGCGCGATAACGGCCAACAGGCACAGGGTCAGGATGCGGAAGCGGGGGTTCATCATCTCTCCTTGACAAAAGGTTGAGGTCTAGGCCGTGGCAGACAGTTGTCCATTAAGACATTTTCGGTCTTCATTATCTTACCTGAAACGGCAGTGTTTTGACGTTTCATTCAACCTGCGCTATACTAAGATTAACGTCAACAAGTCTCTCCTGGAGGAAAAATGGCTGACTTCAAACTCACCTATGCAACCATGTTCAACCCGCCCGAAGAACTGCACACGGGCTTCGACAAGGCGGTCGAAACTTTGAAGAAAAACCTGGGCAAAGAACATGCCATGTTCATCAACGGCAAAGACGTGTTTGCCGACGAAAAATTCGATGACTACTCGCCGGTCAACACGGACTGGAAACTGGCCGTGATGCAAAAAGGGAATGCCTCGCACGCTCATCAGGCCGTGGCTGCGGCGCGCGCGGCCTTCCCCAAATGGAGCCGAACACCCTGGCAAGAGCGCGTCAAACTGGTGCGCAAGGCCGCTTCGTTGATCGAGGAACGCATCTTCGAATTGGGCGCTGCCATGTCGCTGGAAGTGGGCAAGAATCGCATGGAAGCGCTGGGCGACGTGCAAGAAACCGCCGACCTGATGTATTACTCAGCGTTGATGATGGAACAGAACGACGGTTTCATCAAAGAGATGGGCAAAGACCCGCTGGTGGGCTACGAGGCTCGCAACATCTCGGTGCTGCGGCCTTATGGCGTGTGGCTGGTGGTCTCGCCCTTCAATTTCCCCTTTGCGCTGACCGGCGGCCCGACCGGCGCTGCGCTGGTGGCCGGCAATACGGTCGTCATCAAACCCGCCACCGACACCGCCTGGATCGTGCGCCTGTACGCCGAGTGCCTGCGCGACGCCGGCTTCCCCGATGGGGTGGTCAACTTCGTCACCGGGCCCGGCTCCACGCTTGGGCAGGCGCTGGTAGACAGCCCCGAAATAGACGGCGCGACCTTCACCGGCTCGTATGATGTCGGCATGAAGATGTTCCGCGCCTTTGCCAACCGCGATTACGTCCGCCCGGTGGTGTTGGAATTGGGCGGCAAGAACCCGGCCATCGTGTCGAAGAACGCCGACCTGGAACGCGCAGCCATTGGCATCGTCCGCTCGGCATTTGGTCTGCAAGGGCAAAAATGCTCAGCCGCCTCGCGCGTGCTGGCCGAAGAACCCATTTACGATGCGCTGGTGGCTCGTTTGAAGGAATTGACCGAAAAACTGGTCATCGGCGATCCCACCGAGCGCAGCACCTACCTTGGCCCGGTCATCAACGCCAGCGCTTACCAGGACTTCCAACACTACTGCAAAGAGATTGCTCAGGGCGGTGGTAAATTCGTGACCGGCGGCAAAGTCAAAACAGGCGGGCTATTCGACAAGGGCTATTACTGCGAACCGACCTTCGTCACCGACCTGCCCTACGAACACCGCCTATGGCAGTACGAAATGTTTCTGCCGATCACGACCATTGGCAAGGTCAAAAACCTGGACGAGGCGATGAAGATTGCCAACAGCGTGAAGTATGGCCTGACAGCCGGCTTCTACGGCAGCGAAGAGGAAGCCGAATGGTTCTTCGACAACATCGAAGCGGGCGTGACGTATGCCAACCGTCCGCAGGGCGCTACCACCGGCGCCTGGCCTGGATTCCAACCCTTTGGCGGCTGGAAAGGTTCTGGGGCGAGCGGCAAGAACGGCGGCGGCTACTATTACGTCCAACTCTACATGCACGAGCAAATTCGCACGCTTATCAAATAAGACAGTAACCAAAAGAAGGGAAGCGGGGCGTTTTGGACGGGCTGTGTTCGTCCAAAATGCCCCGCGCCTGCTTTATCGAGAGGATGCTAAAGTCTCGCCATCGAGATATGACCCCGGCCTGACATAAATGGGGTTGCTGAAAATCCAACCAACCCGCATCCCCAAGTAGCGGCGATAGGCTTCTACGCGATAGATGCCCGGCTCGGTAACGATATGGGCGCAGGCCTGTTGACGATGCCAGGCTTTGATCGTTTTGCCATCTTTGAGCAAGCGGCATTCAGCCAGGCCCGGAAAGCGCGCTTGCAAGGTCACCCCGCCTTCGACCGAAATTTCCTCGCCCATCATGGCCGTCTTCTCACGCCCCTGAACGGTAAAGCGAAAGCCGCGCGTGGAGGCGGGCAAGTCATATGCAACAAAGCAGCGCCCGGCAGCCAGGGCCTCGTAGATGACCTTGCGGTCTATGGCGGCGTTGCCTGTAAGCGGTTGGGACAGGAATAGATGTGTGTTGACAGCCTTGAAATGAAATTCATAAGGAAAAACCACGCGCGAAAGCGGGCCCAAGCGCAGATGTAGAGCATGCGCATCTGAGCCGCCAACGGCAACCACGCGCTTGCCCTCTAGCAACAATTCATCCCATTTGAGCAAGGTCAGCGGGCTAGGGCCGTGTCCGATGAAATGGGGAAAATAGGCATAGAAAATGCCATGCAACTTGCTCTTCAGATACACTTTGAATTCACTGAAGCCATTCCACAATTCCAGGCCGGTATACCCCTGCGCATCCCACGCTTCCCAGGTAATGTCCGTTTCGCCAAAAGCCGGCGCTGCCATGTCGTGCGGATGCGCCAGAAAGGACAAGCCGCCCGCTTCACGGACTGCATCAATGAGGCGCTGAGGGCTTTCTGCCAGGGTAGCCAGGTCACGCTGGGTATCGAAAACCAGCAAGTGATTCTTTTGCGGGTTGCGCGCCTGGTCGTGAATCTCCTGTCCGACCAAGAGCAACACACGGCTGGAGCCGCTGCGGTAGTATCCTTCTACGCCCTGAACCAGCACATTGTGGTCTGTCACGATGACAGCATCCAGCCCAGCCCGCATGGCAGCCTGGGCAATGTCTTTGTGGGTTCCGCTGCCGTCAGAGTAGCGGGTGTGCATGTGTAAATTGACGACAATTTCGTTCATATCGCCTCAACGTTGACGATTTCCCTTTAGGACAGGTATAATTCCTTCCGCTTACTTAGAAGGAGGCTCGTACATGGAAAAATTTTTGGACATCGCCTTGATTATAACCTCGGTGGCTTTGATTGCCAGCGTCATCCTGCAAAGCAAAGGCGCCGGGTTGGGCGGATTGAGCGGCGCAGATGCCGGCAGCGTGTTCACCGCACGGCGGGGCATCGAACGCACCTTGTTTTGGGTGACCATTATCCTGAGCGTGATTTTCTTTGCGCTGGCCATCGCGTCCGTGTTGCTTGGTCGCTAAGAGCAGCCTGTCCCGGGGAAGGCCGCTTCCGGATTCGGCTTCTGCTGTAACCGGCAAGGCCTTTCTTTTTTGCCTATGAAACAATTGCGCTGGCAAATCTTGATGGTCGTCGCGACCCTTGCGGTGGTAGGGGTGCTTTTGATCACCCAACAACCGGTAGGGCCGGTGCAAGTGCTTCCTCAACCCGTCAGCGGTGGAGTGTATTCGGAGGGGCTGGTAGGCTCGTTGGGACGTTTGAATCCGCTCCTGGATTGGAACAACCCGGCCGACCGTGATGTGGATCGCTTGCTCTTCAGCGGGTTGATTCGCTTCGATGAGCGCGGTCTACCACAGCCCGACCTGGCCGAATCATGGGGGGTGAACGCAGAGGGGACGATTTACAACTTTACCCTACGCCCAAACGCTGTCTGGCACGACGGGCAAGCGGTGACCAGCGACGATGTCATCTTTACCATTGAATTGCTCAAAAGCAACGGCTCGCTTTACCCCCAGGATATCAAGGATTTATGGGCCAACGTCGAGGTGCGCAAATTGAACGACAAGAACTTGAAGTTCACTCTGCCAGAACCGTTTGCGCCGTTCCTGGACTACCTGACCGTAGGTATCCTGCCTAAACATATCCTGGAAACCACGCCGCCAGAAGGGTTGGCGAGCGCAGAATTCAACATTCAACCCATTGGCAGCGGGCCGTACAAATTCGACCACTTGATTTTGAGCGGTGGGCAAATTAGCGGCGTGGTATTGACGGCTTTCGATGCCTATTACGGGAAACCGCCCTTCATCTCTCAAGTCGTATTTCGGTATTATCCTTCTGCGGCGGCGGCGCTAGACGCTTACGAACAGGGTGAGGTGCTGGGCATCAGCCGCATCTCAGCCGATGTACTCCAACGGGCGCTTGCCCTGCCCAACTTGTCGGTGTATACCAGCCGTTTGCCGCAAATCAGCATGGTGATGCTGAACCTGAACAACCCCGAAGTGCCATTTCTGCAAAATGCACAGGTGCGGCGGGCGCTGATGCTGGCGTTGAACCGTCAGCGCATGATTTCTACCCTCTTGCAAGGACAGGCCATTGTGGCGCACAGCCCGATTTTGCCCGGCTCTTGGGCGTATTACGACGGCGTCGAACACCTGGAATATGATCCTGAAACAGCCATCAGCCTGTTGAAAGCTGAAGGTTATGTCATCCCCGCAGAAGGGGGCAGCGTGCGCGCCAAAGAGGGCCAGGCGCTGGCATTCACGCTGTTGCATCCAGACGATGAATTGCATACGCAGATTGCCCAAACCCTGCAAGCCAGTTGGGCGGCGATTGGCGTACAAGTCAATTTACAAGCCGTGCCGTATGACCGCATCGCCTTCGACTACCTGGGTCCGCGCACCTATCAGGCGGCATTGGTAGACCTGAATCTGGCGCGCACCCCCGATCCGGATCCTTATCCGTTCTGGCATCAAGCGGAGGCAACCGGCGGCCAAAATTATGCCCAGTGGGACAACCGCACCGCCAGCGAGTACCTGGAGCAGGCGCGCGTCAACACGGACTTCGGTGTGCGCACGCGCCTATACCGCAATTTTCAAGTCGTTTTTGCCAAAGAGTTGCCCTGCCTGCCGTTGTATTCGCCGGTCTATTCTTTCGCGGTGGATGCGCAAGTGTTGGGCGTGCAGGTGCCGCCGTTGTATGACATCAGTGACCGTTTTTCGGTCATCACGAACTGGTATCTGGTAACGCGCCGCTCATTGGAAAGCGCGCCGCAAGAAACGGCCACGCCTTGAGAAGGGATACGGCGTGACGGCTATCGAAAACGATTGGGCTTTTCTGGAGGCGGGCATTCCTGAATTAGAGGATTACCTGCTTTCCAATGAGTTATATTGGCCGCTCTCGACGCGCGGAATGAGCCTGCCGCGCTTGACGATTGGCGGTTTGCTCTTGTCTTTGGCGCGCCTGGAGGCAGCCGGGCAGGGCAGCCTTGCTTTTCGGGCGCGGATAGACGGAATCCGCTCGAGATGGCGGGTGGCCTGGGAAACGAGAGCAGGCCGCGAGTTCCGAGCCAGATGCGGATTGTGGCAAGCCTATCTTGGCGATTATCGTCACAATCCCGAACAACACGCAGACGCTTATCCGCAGGAGGTTCGCTATCGTGTCATGCTGCATTTGCTGAAGGGAGAACTCCCTGCGCCCCCGGCCGAGCAGGAACTCCTTGTCCAATTGGACAACCTTGTACGGGCAAATTGGAACCCAGGCGGTTTCGTGTGGGAGGCCAAATTGCAGACTGGTTTTCCACGCGAAACCTATTGGTACCTGTATGGAAAGTTGAAAAGTTAGGAGAAGAACATGACGGATACACGCCAAAAAACGCTCGATTACGCCAGGCAACATCACGAGCAGTTCCTGGCAGATTTGAAGAGCCTGATCGCCATCCCTTCGGTTTCGATGCAAGATGCGCACAAGGCCGATATGCAGCGCGCAGCCGAATGGCTGGCGAACAAACTACGCGCACTGGGCATGGAAAACGTCCAGGTTCTACCCACCGCAAAACATCCGGTGGTGTTTGGCGAATGGCTGGGCGCCGGCAAGGGTGCGCCCACCCTGTTGATTTATGGGCATTACGATGTCCAGCCTGTAGACCCGCTCGATTTGTGGAAAACCCAGCCTTACGAGGCGACGCAGCAAGGCGACCTGTTGTTTGGACGCGGCGCATCGGATATGAAGGGACAGGTGATGGCGACCCTGGCGGCTGTGGAGTCGCTTGTCCGCACTGCTGGCCTGCCCGTGAATGTCAAATGGCTGATCGAAGGGGAGGAGGAGATGGGCTCGCCCAGCATGGAAACCTTCTTGCCGGCGCATAAGGACCTGCTGGCAGCCGACTTTTGCCTGAACCCAGACGCCGGCATGATTGCTGCGGACAAGCCCACCATCACGTATGGCTTGCGCGGCCTGGCCTATTTCGAGGTCCACGTATGGGGACCCAATCACGACCTGCATTCTGGCCTGTACGGCGGAACGATCCACAACCCGGCCCAGGCCCTCATCGAGCTGATCGCCGGAATGCACGACGCGCAAGGCCGCGTGACCCTGCCCGGCTTCTACGACGCCGTTCGGCCAGTGAGCGCAGAAGAACATGCCGAAATGTCGAAACTGCCCATGGACGAGGCGTTCTACCAGGCGCAGACGGGCGTCCCTGCTTTGTGGGGCGAACCAGAATACCTGCCGGTGGAACGCACCAGCGCGCGTCCCACGCTGGAAGTCAATGGCTTTCTTGCGGGTTACACAGGCGAAGGCTCGAAAACGGTATTGCCGGCCAGGGCCATGGCAAAACTATCCTGCCGCCTGGTGCCTGACCAGGATGCGCATGAGGTACACCGTCAACTGCTCCGTTACATGGAAGAGAAGGCACCCAAGACAATACACTGGGAGGTTAAACTGCTCAATGCCGGGCCAACCGCCATCACCAACCGCCACTTGCCGGCCGTCCAAGCCATGGCAAGAGCCATGCAAGCGGCCTGGGGGGTGCAGCCCCTGTTCAAACGTGAGGGCGGCTCCATTCCCATTGTGGCTTTGTTGCAGAGAAATCTAGGCGCGGAGTCCATTTTGTGCGGCGCCGGCCTGCCAGAAGATAACGTCCACGCGCCCAATGAGCGTTTGCACTTGCCCACCTGGTACAAAGCCATCGAAGCATACATCCATTTCTTTTACAACCTGGCTTAAAGGCAGGCTGTACGCCTGTCCCGTTTACACTTAGCCCTATCAGGACATTTACAGGTATGGAAGACAGAATCATCACGTATGGCGGTCAGGCTGTCATCGAAGGGGTATTGATGCGCGGAAAAAAGGCGATGGCCATTGCCATGCGCGCCCCCAATGGAGAAATTGTCACCTATCAGGAGGCGCTATCGGGCATCTACCGCTCCACCATCACAAAGATACCCTTCCTGCGCGGCATTCTGTTGTTATGGGATGCGCTGGGACTGGGGATGCGCGCGCTGACGATTTCGGCCAACACCCAAAGCGGTCAAGACGAGAAATTGGAAGGCGCGGCTCTTTATCTGACCCTGGGCCTGTCTCTGACCATCGGCATTGGTCTGTTCTTCCTGCTGCCGGCGGGCATCGGCAGTTTGGCCGAATCCGTGCTGGGTTGGAACGTGTGGTGGAACAACCTATTGGAGGGAGTGGTACGCCTGCTGCTGTTGGTAGGGTATATTTGGGCGATTGGTTTCATCCCCGATATCAAACGGGTATTTGCCTATCATGGCGCCGAGCATAAGACCATCAACGCCTATGAAGCCGGGGCAGAATTGACGCCCGAATCGGTCGCCCGCTTCCCGCTCGAACACGCCCGCTGCGGCACCGCCTTCTTGCTGACGTTGGTTTTGCTTTCCATCCTGGCCTTCACCGCCTTGGGGCCTTTGCCCATCTTCTGGCGCCTGACCAGCCGCGTGCTGCTTATCCCTGTGCTGGCAGGTATAGCAGTAGAGTACATCCGCTGGACCGCCAATCACCTGGATTCGCGCCTCGTCCGCTGGCTCATCCAACCCAACCTGGCGCTGCAATCGCTCACGACACGCGAACCCAGCATGGACATGCTGGAAGTTGCCATCTGCTCATTCAAGACCATGCGCCAGGCGGAGGAAACACAACCAGAAGCCGCCCGACGATAAACCGTCGGGCTATGCGTACAAAGACGGTTCGAGCCGCCTGGTTCGCTTTAACGGGGCTCGTTTGAGGGGGGTAAGGCCAGGCAAATCCGTATGACGAGGAACCGTCATGCTTTTACCAGCGTTCGCTTCCCTCAGAAAATTTGAGTCACGCCCTGTTTGCAGCGCAGGCTTTAGGGCGATAAATATTGGAGTATAATTATTTCCACACGCCCCCGTAGCTCAATGGACAGAGTGCCTGACTTCGAATCAGTAGGTTGTGGGTTCGAATCCCGCCGGGGGCGCTTTTTCATGATGAGCCAGGAAAGCGACCAAGAATTACTACGCATTCTGCTGAGCCGCCTGGAGCGCATCTCGGTTGATTCTTACTGGGCGCATCGCGCCAGCGGCATACGCGGCTCGTTGGTTCGCACATTGGAAAAACTAGAACGAAATATTGCTGTCTCTCACTCTGATTTGAAGCCGTTGCTAAAGCAAGGCTTCTTTGTTTTGGAACAGGCCGCCAAAGAGAAAATACGTAACGAAGACAATTGAGTTTTCGGCTGAAACAAATGAATACCACTGACTATTTACTTCAGAACGCGCCAGACGACGACATCTCGATCATTACTCCCAAACAGGAATATACTTACCGAGACCTAAAAGAGGCTACCAGCAAAGTACTAAGTGTATTTCACTCTTTGGGGTTAGCCACTGGCGAGCGAGTAGGTATTTGGGGAAACAATTCGCTGTTCTGGATAGCCAGTTATCTAGCAGCCATGAAATTTGGCGCCATTGCCGTCCCTCTTGGCACCAAATTGCCTGGAGATGCTGTTGCCGAACAAATTCAAATAACGAACTGTAAGATCTTGTGCATCGAAAAAGGGCTGCAGAAAAGACATGCCAGCCTGTTTCACTCCCCTCTACAATCAATCAACGAAGACGTTTTGACGCAAACTTTGCCCCCCTGGTCCGCTCCCCCCGCCGAATTCAATGAAAACCAGGATGCCGTCTGGATGCTGACCTCTGGCACTACTGCCAAGCCCAGGATCGTGAGAATCACGCATCTCAATATTCAA
>JGI24187J35170_1000992_pt1 | contig 12743 bp, 8 predicted proteins | sample YNPBryBLVA2012_FD_35170 | JGI IMG/M metagenome (IMG submission 35170)
GGCCGCGTTCTCAAAGGTGCTTCTGACTGACGTAAGCCCCCCACCCCTGCTTTTGCCTGCCCTTTCCGCCCACTGCCCGCAGGGTTTGGGAAATTGCTGCCGCTACCCTGGACCGGTTGACCCGCCGGGTGCAGGCTTTCTACAATGAAGGCTGCTTGAAGAAAAGCCGGCGGCCGCAGGCCGCCAGAGGCTTTTCCCAGTCGGGAGGTTACCTGATGGCGAAGATTCCCGTCGAAACGCTGGCCGAAGAGATGTATCAGATGGTGGTCGAATACACCGGCAAGCGCAATCTCAAGGCCGGCGATCTGACCAAGGAGATGATCGCGCGGCACGGCGAGGAGGCGGTCAGCAAGGAGGACTGCAAGCAGGCCATCCGCCTGTTGATTGACTCCGGACGCTGCGTCTACAGTTATCTCGGCGGGTCCTACATCCAGCTTCCGCCCAAAGAGGGGACCGAAGCCTGAGGCTTCCCCGGCCGCCGGCTTGGTTTCCGCACGCCGGATCCCTGCCGTGACGATCAGCCAGCCGCTGCCCCGCCTGGTGGTGGCCGGCCTGTCGGGCGAAGCCGGCAAGACGCTCATCACGCTGGCCCTGATTCTGGGCGCACGGGCGCGCGGCTGGGAGGTGCGGGCCTTCAAGAAGGGGCCGGACTACATTGACGCCGCCTGGTTGTCTTGGGCCAGCGGCCGGCCGGCGCGCAACCTGGACACCTTCCTGATGGGATTCGACGCGGCGGCGGCCGCTTTGCTCCGCCACGGCGTCCGGGAGGGTCTCAACCTTATCGAGGGCAATCGCGGCCTATACGACGGGGCGGACGCGCGCGGCACCCACAGCACGGCGGAGCTGGCCAAGCGCCTGCAAGCGCCGGTGATCCTGGCCGTCAGCGGGACCAAGCGAACGCGCACCGCGGCGGCCTGCGTGCTGGGCTGCCAGAAACTCGACCCGGCCGTGCGCCTGGCGGGCGTCATCCTGAATCCGGTCGGCGGCCAGCGGCATGAGCGCATGCTGCGCGAAGCCATCGAGGCCGACTGCGGCCTGCCGGTGCTGGGAGCGATTCCGCGCGCGCCGGCCGCGGACCTGGTGCCCGGCCGCCATCTGGGACTGATCCCGCCCGAGGAGTACGCCGCCCTGCCGGAATTGCGCCGCACCGTCATCGAAGCCGTGACCGCGCGGCTGGATCTGGACCGGCTGCTCGAGATCGCGCGCGCCGCCCCGCCGCTGAGCGCCCCCGAGGAGCCCGCCGCGGAGCTGCCTGACGGCGCCGGCCTGCGCATCGGCTACCTGCGCGATTCGGCCTTCACGTTTTACTATCCCGAAAATCTGGAGGCGCTCGAGCAAGCAGGCGCCGCGGTGGTCCCCGTCTCGTCGCTGGAGGCTGCCGAGATGCCCGCCGGGCTGCACGCTCTCTACATCGGAGGGGGCTTTCCTGAAACGCACGCCGCGCGCTTGAGCGCCAACGCGTCCTTCCTGACCAGCCTGCGAGAGCGCGCCCTGGCCGGGCTTCCCGTTTACGCCGAGTGCGGCGGGTTGATGCTGCTGGCCCGCGCCATTCACTGGCAGGGGCGGCGTTACGCGATGGCCGGGGTGCTGCCCTTCGAGGTCGAGGTCTGCGGGTCGCCGCAGGGCCACGGATACGCCGTGCTGGCGGTCGAGCGCGAGAACCCGTTTTATCCGGCCGGACTGACCCTGAAGGGGCACGAATTCCATTACTCGCGCATCCTGCCGCCGGAGGCGCCGCCGGTTTGCGCGTGCAGGGTGCTGCGCGGGACCGGCGCTTGGGCGGGACAGGACGGCATCCTCCTCGGTCAGGTCTGGGCCGCCTACACCCACGTGCACGCGCGGGCCACGCCCCAGTGGGCGGCCGGCATGCTGCGCACAGCGCGACTTTACGCCCGACGGCAGGGGGCAGGCTGAGACCGGCGCGGCCGACCCCCGGTCGCCGAGCCCGTGGAAGCCGCTGCGGCCCGCCGCCGGCCCGCTGCCGCCCCGGCTATGATGACCCTTATGCACCGCGCTGCCTTGTCCTTGTGCGCTTCCTCCCTGATGCTCGCCCAGTGGATTTCCCAGCCCCCGCCCATCGAGGCGCGCCAGTTCGCCATCATGGCCTGGGGCGGCTCGCCCTCGGACCCCGAACAGCTCGCCCTGATGAAGCAAGCCGGCCTGAACATTTCCGGCTTCTGTCGGGTGCAGGATCTCGAGAAGGTGCGCGCCGCCGGCCTGGCCTGCTTCGTCTCGGACCGGCGCGCTAACGGCTACGACTGGGAGAAGCTGCCGCCGGAGAGCGAGATCCGCCGAAACGTGGCGGAACTGGCGCGGGAGATCGCCGACAACCCGGCCGTGCTGGGCTTCTATCTGCGCGACGAGCCTCACGCCTCGCTGATGCCCGGCCTGGGCCGGGTGGCCGCCCTGCTGGGGGAGGCCCTGCCCGGCCGCTGGCCCTATGTGAACCTGTTTCCCTACCGGGTGAGCCCGGAGCGACTGGGCGCATCCAGTTATGAAGCCTACGTACGGATGCTGGTAGACGTCGTCAAGCAGCCTTTTCTGAGTTACGACAATTACTCGCTGGTCGGCGGCGAGATGCTGGATTATTTCTATACCAATCTGGAAATCATCCGCCGCCTGTCGCTTGAAAGCGGCAAGCCTTTCTGGAATTGCGTGCTGGCCAACGCGCATTTCAACTACATGGAGCCGTCCGACGCCACCTTCCACTTACAGGCCTACGCCACGATGGCTTACGGCGGCCGCGGAATTCAGTATTTCACTTACTTCACGCCGCCCATCGGCAACTACCGCCTGGGGGCGGTGGACCAGTTCGGCCACCGCACGCGGACCTGGGAGATGCTGCGGCGGATCAATCTCCAGATCCACGCCCTGGCGCCGGTGCTGGTCCGGCTGCGTTCCACCGGCGTCTACCACTATCCCGACGTGCCCGATCAGGGACGCCCCCTGGCCGAGAGCCGCCTGGTGGCGGGAGTCGAGATGACGCAGCGCTACGTGCGCCCGCCGGTGATGGGGCGCTTCTTGGTGGGCGAATTCGAAGACCCGGAAGGCCGGCCCTACCTGATGCTGGTCAACAAGGACCTCAACCATTCCTTCCAGTTCCGCCTGCGGACCAAACCGGAAGGCCGCAAGCTGATGCGGGTTTCGCCTTACTCGGGCCGCGAGGAAACCTTTGGCCGCGAGATGGACTGGCTGGCCCCGGGGGCGGGCGTGCTGCTGCGGCTGGAATGACGGGGCTGCGGCTCAGATCCGGCGAAAGCCCTTCAGGATATCCCGCATCGAGTAACGCAGCGCGGTGGGGCGCCCGTGGGGACAACTCATGGGGCATTCGGTCGCGGCCAGCGCCCGGAGCAGCCATTCCATGCGCTGCCGGTCCAGGGGGGTGTTGACCTTGATCGCCGCCCGGCAGGCCAGGGACGCGGCGATGAGGCGGCGCACGTCCTCGAAGGACATCCGCCGCAGCTCGCGCTCGGGAACCTCCAGGATCTCCAAAAGCGCCTTCTCCAGGTCGCCGGCCGCGATGCCGGCCGGGGCGGCCTTGACCGCCAGCGTGCGCGGGCCGAAAGGCTCCAGTTCGAAGCCGGCCGCCTCCAGCTCGCCGGCGATGCGTTGATATTCGACTTCCTGCGCCGCGGTCAGGGGCACCACCAAGGGGACCAGCAGGCGCTGGGTTTCCAGGCCCTCCTGCCCGCTCCGGCGCAGCAGCCGCTCGAACAGGACGCGCTCATGGGCCACGTGCTGGTCCACGATCCACAGGCCGTCGCGTCCGGCGGCGATGATAAAGCTGTCCTGGATCTGCCCCAGCGGTCGCAGGTCAGCCAAAGCCGACATCGAGGCGGGCGGCTCGCCCAGCCATTCCTCAGCAAAGGCGCCGTGGGTGTCGGGGACGGGGAGCGGTAAGGCCGACGGCTCGCGCGCCGGGCCGAGGGAAATCTCCGGGCCGCTGAAATCCAACCGGGGCGGCGGCGCCGAGGGGGCTGCGGCCTCCGGCGGCCCGCTCTCCCCCGCCGGCCAGGCGTCCTGCTCGAGCCGCTGGGAAAACTCCGAGTAGGGCAGGTTCGCGGCGGGTTGCGGTTGAGCAGGCACGGGGATGGAGGAGATCGGGCGGGACTCGATGAGCGCCTCCCGCACGGCGTCGCGCACCAGATCGTGAACGAACTGGGCGTGGCGGAAACGGACCTCGGTTTTGGCGGGATGCACGTTGACGTCCACCTCCCGGCAGTCGCACTCCAGAAACAGCAGCGCGAAGGGGAAGGCGCTGGGCGGGATCAGGTTGCGGTAAGCAGCCAGCAGGGCGTGCAGCAGCAGGCGGTCGCGGATCAGGCGGCGGTTGACGAACAGGAAAATCGAGTTGCGATTCATCCGCTGGCACTGGGGGCGCGAGACGAAGCCGCGCAAGCGATAGAGCGTGGTCTCGGGGGCGGGCGGCGCCTCCAAGGGCCGGGCGGCCGGCGGGCGCTGCGGGGCGGGCAGGCTGAGCTCGCGCTCGCGCACGCCCAAGTCCACCAGCTCCTCCAGGGTCTGGCTGCCGAAGACCTGGTAGATGCGGTCACGCAGGCGCTCGACCGGAGTGACGTTGAGAAGCTCCCTGGATTCGTGCCGCAGCCGGAAGCTCTTGTCGGGGTGGGCCAGCGAGTAATGCGTCACCAGCGAGGCGATGTGGGCCAGCTCGGTCTGTTCCGAGCGCAGGAACTTGCGGCGGGCCGGGACGTTGTAGAACAGGTCGCGGACCGTGACCGAGGTGCCGGGGGCCAGGGCGGCCTCCTCCGCCCGCAGGATCTTGCCCCCGGCGATTTCGATCCGCGTGCCCGCCGCTTCCTCCCGGGCCCGGGTCTCGAGGGTAAGCCGGGAGACCGCCGCGATCGAGGGCAGGGCCTCGCCCCGGAAGCCGAGGGTGGCGATGGCCGCCAGGTCCCGGGCCTCGCGCAGTTTGCTGGTGGCGTGGCGTTCGAAGGCCAGCAGGGCGTCATCCTGCCCCATGCCGCAGCCGTCGTCGGCCACCCGGATCAGGCGCCGGCCGCCGGCCGCGGTCTCGACGCGCAGCTCGCGGGCGTCCGCATCGAGCGAGTTTTCCAGCAGCTCCTTGACCACGGAGGCGGGACGCTCGACGACCTCTCCGGCGGCGATCTTGTTGGCCACCTCGTCGGAGAGGATACGGATGCGGCCCATCCTCCTTATTGGACCACGATCCNCCCGGAAGGGCCTTCTCTCAGAAGCCGTTCACCACAATGCCGCGTTCGTCGAGCAACTCGCCCGTCACGCGCAGCAGATTCAGCAGGGCCCGCTGATAGGCGATGGTCTGCGTCACCAGCGTGGCCTGGGCGTTGGTCAGACGGGTCTGGGCCTCCAAGACGAAGTACAAGATGCTGACGCCCAGATCGTAACGCTTCTGTTCGGCCTCGAAGTCCTTCTGGGCGAACTCCAGGGCCACGCGCGCCTGCTCGACGCCCGCCTTGGCCGACTCGACCTGGTTGGCGGCGTTGAGCACCTCCAGGCGGATTTGCTGCTCGACGTTGCGCGCCTGCAAGCTGTCGGACTTCTTGCGCACCAGCGCGTCGGCCAGGTCGGCCTGAGCCGCGCGATCGCGCAGGGGCAGGGTCAAGGTGAGGCCGAAGCGGTAGGTGGGCAGGCCGAAGCCGAACAGTTGGTCCAGGGCGTCTCCGAAGCCTCCCGGCACGGTGCGCACGATCTGGGACTGCCCGAACACGTTGGCCCGCTCGTAAAACCAGCCGCCGCGCCCGCGGGCGCTGTACTCGCCGGTGAGCCGCAAATCCGGCTTGAGCCGGTTGGAGGCTGAGCGGATGCTCAGATCGTCAATGTCCAAGCTTTGCAGGGTGGATTTCAGATCCGGGCGCTTGGCCAGGGCGCGCTCGACCAGCGCCTCGCGGTCCAGGGGCTTGCGGTCCATGACCGGGGCGACGGTCTCCGTCAGCACGATGGGCAGCTTGCGAATCTCCGGGTCCAGATCGGCGCCCATCTGCCGGCGCAAGGCGTCCTCGCGCTGCGCCAACTGGTAGCGGAACTGGGTCACCTGGATCTCCGCCGTGGCGTATTCCTGTTGCGGGCGGTAGATCTCCAGGGGCGACAGGGCGCCCAGCTCCAGCTCGCGCTGCGAGCGCTTGAGGGCGGCCTCGCGCAGCTTGAGAAACTCCTCCTGCACCCGCAGGCGCTCGCGGGATTCGATCACGTTCCAGTAGGCCAGCTCGGCCTGCTCGATCAGGCGCATCAACTGGTTGCGCAGCTCGTACTCGCTGCGGCGCAACTGGCTGCGCGCCACCATGATAGGCAGCCGCACCAGGGCGGGGCTGCGATCGCGCAGCAGCGGCTGGCTGAAGCCGAAGGTGAGGGTCGCGTTCAGGGCCGGGTTGAAAGTCGAGAACTGGTCGTTGGAAGCGGCTTTGGTCCCGTTGAATCCCACGTTGAAGGTGGTGCCGCTCTCCAGCCGCTGCGTGTAGCGGAAATCGGCCACCTGGTTGAGCTGGCTGAGCAGGGCGGCGCCCTGGAGGGCGCTGGTGGTGGCGCTGCGGCTGCGCGTGTTGTTGAAGCTGGCGCTGAGCGAGGGATCGAAGCTGCCGAAGGCGCGCAGGATGGCGTTGCGCGGGGTCTCCAGCGTCAGGCGCTGGATCTGGATCTCGGTGTTGTTGGCCATCACCAGCTCCAGATAGTGCCGCAGGGAGAGCTCCAGCGCGCCGTTGACGATGAAATCCTCGAAACGCACGGGAGGCTGGAGCTCGACCCGCGCCGGGGGCCTGGCGAAATGATCGCGGAAATAGGAAGGCGTGGGGAACACCGGCGCTACGAAGCTCTGCGCGGGCAGCAGCCCGGCCGGCAGCAAAACGGCAAACACAGCATGAATTCTCATACGCAAACTCCGCACCGGGACCGGCCCGGTCCATTACTCATAACGGATCGCCTCGATGGGGTCCAGTTTGGCGGCCTGCACGGCCGGATAAATGCCGAACAGCAGGCCGATCGCCACCGAAACGCCGAAGGCCACCGCGATCGAGATGAAGGTGACCACCGTGGACCAGCCCGCCGCGGCCGCGATCACCCGGGAGAGTCCGAAGCCGAAAGCGATTCCGATCAGCCCGCCCACGATCGAGATCAGGACCGCCTCGGTCAGGAACTGCCGGATGATGTCGCTCTGCTTGGCGCCGATGGCCCGGCGGATGCCGATCTCGCGCGTCCGCTCCAGCACGGTGGCCAGCATGATGTTCATGATGCCGATGCCGCCCACCAGCAGGGAGATGCCCGCGATGCAGATCATCACCACGCTGAAGATGAACTGCGTGCGGCGGCGCTGTTCCAGCAGGTGGGCGGGCACCACGACCGTGAAATCGCCCGCGTCCTTGTGCGTGGCGGCCAGGATGGCCCGCACCACGTTGGCGGTCTCGATGGAATCCGTACCCGGCGTCACCTTGATGTAAATGCCGTCTATCTCGTCCTTCAGATAGCTGTTGCTGTCCTCGAAGCGCCGCATGACGGTGTTCAGGGGCGCAATCACCAGGTTGTTGCGATTGACGACCTCCAGCCCCTCGACCTCGGACTCGGCCGCCGCCTGCTGCGAGAGCACCCCGATCACCTGCAACCAGACGTCGTTGATCTTGACGTACTTGCCTACTGCGTCCTCGTAACCCAGCAAGTTCACTTTCGCCGATTCGCCCAGCACGCAGACCGGCGCCGAACGCAGGTTCTCCTCCTCATTGAAGAACCGCCCCGAGACCATCTTCAGGCTGTTGATCTGCTCGTAGTTGGGCAGCACGCCGATCAGCAGGGGCATCTCCTGGCCGGTCTTGGGCAGCACGCGGGTGGGCTTGAACCGCTTGCGCGGGGTGGCCGCCTCCAGGCCCTGCACGTTCTCGGTGATGGCCCGGAAATCCCGGAAGGTCAGCCCGGGCGAGATCGCCCGCCGGGCTTGCAATTCGTTGCGGTCCACCGCCTCCTTGGCCTCGATGATGATGTTGTTGACCCCCAGCAGGTCTATGTAACTCATCATCTCCTTCTGCGCACCGGCCGTGATGGACAGCATGGCCACCACCGCGCCCACGCCGAAAATCATGCCCAGCATGGTGAGCAAGCTGCGCAGCTTGTGCACCAGGAGGCTGGACAGCCCCATGTAAAGTTCCGGCAGGTAGCCGGCCAGCACCGTCATGGCTTATTTGCCTCCTGCTCCCCCCACCGGAAGGGCCCCCGCCTTGCCGCCCTGCTTGGCTTCCTTCCCGCTCTGGGCCGCACGGGCGGTCGGATCCGACAAGGCCACGATCTCGCCCGGCTTGAGACCCTCGGAGATCACCATGATGGATTCGCTCCGCTTGAGCGGCTTGATAAAGCGCGGCTCGAAGGCGTTCTCGCGCTTGACGTAAACCACCGGCTTGCCGTCCTTCTCGAAGACCGCCTGCACCGGTACGTGAATGGCATTGGGAATCTTCTCCACGATGATCTCGACATCGGCCAGCAAGCCGGGACGCAGCAGCACCTCCAGCCGGCTTTCCTCCTCGGGCGGCGGCGGCAGCTTGGCCTCCTCCAACTCCTTCTCGGTGAATTGCTGCCCGGACCCCATCCCGAAACCGGCCGGCAGATCGGGGAAGCCCGGAGTGCCGCCCGGCCCGCCGGCGCGCTCGCTGCGCGCCCGCTGGCCGCCTCCGGGCTGCCCGGCGCCGCCCTCCGCGCGCCCGCGCTGCCCGCCCGAGGGCGACCCCATGGCCGCCCGCACTTTCTCGATGATCTTGCGCCGCTCCTCGGGCGACAGCTCCTCCATCTTGCGCCCGCCCAACTCCTTTTCCAGCAGGGCCCGGTACTTCTTCTGATCCTCGGGGGACATCGCCGGGCCGGGCAGCGCGCCGCCCATCGCCCCGCGCAGTTTCTCGAAGATCTTCTGGCGCTCCTCGGGGCTGAGGTCCCGCAGGGAGCGGCCGCCCAGCTCCTTTTCCATCAGGGCGCGCATTTTCTGCATGTCCTCGGGCGACATCGGAGCGCCGCCCATGCCGAAGCCCCGGCGCTGGCGCTGCCCGCCTTCCTCGCCCTGGCCTCCCCGGCCGCCCGCCGCCATCCCGGGCGGTCCGACCAGCAGCGTGGGGGGGCCGCCCGCCGCCGCTTCCCCGCCCGGCACGGGCGGCCCGCCGGCCATCGCGAGCATAGGCGAAGGCGCGGAGGCCGCCACGGGCTTGGAGCGGTTGCGTTCGGCCGTCTCCAGGACCATCCTGATCTGCTCGGGCTTGGCCCCCAATCCGCTGAGCAGCTCCTTCATGTCCACGGAAAACAGCACGTCGAACCGCTTGGTGGGATCGCCCGCCCACACGTTGGCGCTGGCCGTGCCGCTCATCGCTTTGATCTTGGCGTGGAAGACCTTCTCGGGCACCGCATCCAGGCGGATGAGCGCCTCCTGGCCTTCATGCAGGTTGGCCCGATCCAGTTCGTTCACCTTGGCGGCCAGTTCCATTTCGGAGAGGTCCAGCACATCGGCCACCGGCGTGCCCGGGTAGACCTGGTCGCCCTCGCGGTAGTCGGGAAGCTGCATGCCGGGGAAGTACATGCCCATCGGGCGGCTCTGCCGGATCGCCACCAGGCCGCTCATGGGCGCCAGCAGCTTGACCTGCATCAGGCGCTGGCGCTCCCGGCGCACCTCCAACTGGGCCCGGTTGCGCCGCTCGCGCAACACGGCGATTTCGGCCTCGGCCTGCTCGAGCCGCGACTTGATATCGCTTTCGAGCTGCTTGAGCCGGCGGCGCGCCTCCTCCAGGCTGAGCAGATCCTTCTTGGCGTCAATGGCCGACTTCAGTTCGGCCCGGCGCACCTCCAGTTCGGCCAGCCGAACCGAATAGCGCGCCTTGAGCAGATCCACCTGGTCCTGGTTGTTGCGGATGGCCAGATCGGCCTGAGCCTTCTTGATCTGCTCGTCAATCTGCTGGAGCTCGAGATCCTTCTCCTCCAGCCGCGAACGAACCTCCGAGTCGTCGAACTCGACGATCAGATCCTTCTCCTTGGCGAAGGCGCCCAGCGGGGCCAGGCGCGTAATCTGCACCGTGCCGAACAGGTTGGGGGCCACCAGCATCGCCTGGCGGACGGCCCGCAGCTCGCCGCGGGCGTAAGTGCGGATGACGACGTCGCCTTGCCGCACGCGCGTGGTGGGCGCCTGGGTCTGCCGCTCGGGCAACTGGCGGAAGAACCGCCACAGACCGTAGGCCGAACCGGCCACCATGCCCAGCAGGATCAACCGAAAGATGATTTTCTTCATGGCGCTACCTCGGCCGCCGCCCGGCGCCCATGCGCACCCTGAGGCGTCTGGGGACGCCTAGAGCTTCTTCTTGGCCCGCTTGGCCGCCTCCACTGGATTCTCCAGGGCCACCACATCGCCTTCCCGCAGCCCCTTGGTGACCACGATGTCGTTCTCATTGCGCAGGCCCACCTCGATGGTGCGGATCTGGAAACTCTGGCCGCGCTGCACCCAGACCGCCGGCTTGCCCTGAGACAGGACGCTGGCCCGGGCCGGAATCAGCAGCACGCCGGGGTGGCTCTCGATGATGATTTCGGCGCTGGCGCTCATGCCCGGCCGCAGGCGGGGATCCAGGTTCTTCAGGGTGGCGTAGGCCGGGAAGTTCTTCTCCGAGAGGCCCGGCCCGCGGAAGGTCAGGGCGGCGATCGGGCTGATCCAGTCCAGCTCGCCCAGGAACTCCTTGTCGGCCACGGCGTCCACCCGCACCCTGACTTGCTGGCCCAGCTTGATCCTGCCCCGATCCACCTCCTCGAGCTTCATCTCGATGCGCATGCTGGAGAGGTCCGGGATCTCGGCGATGGCCGCCCCGGTCCAGGCCCGGTCGCCCTCCTTGAAGGGCGGCGGCATCGAGCCGAATGAGCCGCCGGAGCGGAAGTTGGGCAGGATGTTGACGATCCCGTCAACCGGGGCGGTGATGACCATCTTGCTGAGATAGCCCTTGGCCCGCTCCATGTCGCGCACCGCCTTGTCCTTGCGTTGCTGGAGGCGTTGCAGGTCGGCCTCCTGGGTCACCTTGTGAGACTTGATGACGGTCTTGACCTGGGTCAGGTTGCCTTCCGAGATGCCCACGTCAATCCAGTTCTTGGCGCCCTCGATCTCCGAGAGGATCTCGGCCTTGCTGGCCTCCAGCTTGGCCCGCTCCAAGTTGTACTCGGCCTGCATCAGGCTCATGCCGTCCTGTTCGTCAATGATGCGGTGGGAGGCCTGAGTCTGCACGATCTCGCTGTCGGCGGTGCGCACGCTGGTGGCGCGCTCCAGGTAGTACTGTTCCTGGGAGGCGGTGTCGAACTCGACCACCACCTCGCCCTTCTTGATCGGCTTGCCGGTTTCCGCCAGCTTGACGATGCGCGGGTCGGGCACTTGCGGCGCGCTCAAGACGACCGAACGCGTGCTGCGGATCTCGCCCCGCGTGCGCACGCTGATGAGGAAATCCCCCCGCCGCACCCGGGCGGTGGCGATCTCGACTTCGGTGACCCCGGCGTAATAGTAAGCGGCGTAACCGCCGCCGGCCGCCAGGGCCAGGACCGCGCCCCAACCGATTAACTTCTTGCGGCGCGAACTGCGCGCCTGCCCCAACCTGGTTTTCGGTTTGAGATCCTTCGACACGCCTACTTACCCCCTGCCGGCGGCCTCTCCAGGGCGATGATGTCGCCCGGGCGCAGACCGGTTCGAACCGCCGCCGTGACATGATTGCTGAGCCCCAGCTCGACCGGGCGGCGCTCCCAGCCCGAGGGCCGTTGCAGAAACACGAACGGCGGGCCGGAAGGCGAATCCTGGAAGATCCCGGCCAGCGGCGCCGTCACCGCCTGCTCATCGCGCGCCAGGATGACGTCCACGCTCACCGAGAGATCGGGAATCACCCGGGGATCCAGTTTCTCCAGCTTCAGTACGATGGGAACTTCCTTGACATAAGCGGCCCGGAAACCCCCTGCGCTGGGCATGGCGGCGATCGAGTGAATGCGGGCCGGCAGCTCCAGATCCGGATAGGCGTCGAAGCGCACCCGCGCTCGCAACCCGATGCGCATCCGCTCCACGTCCACCTGGTTGACTCGGGCCTGGACGATCATCGAACCGGTGTCCACGATCCGCATGAACAGCATGCCCGGCGCCAACTGATCGCCCGCCTGAATCTGCGCCATCTCGCCGCTGCGGAAGATGGTCTGCATCACCACCACGCCGTCAATCGGCGCCCGCACCAGCAGGCGGTCCGCGTTGGCTTCCGCCCGGCGCAATTCGTTGCGCGCCTGCTGCCGCTCGATCTCGGCGATCCGCCGGTCGGCCGCGTAGCTGGTCTCCTTGAGGCTGACCTCCTTGAGCAACTGCTTGTACTGCGCCTCGGCCTGCTCGCTCAGCAACTTCAGCCGCTCGGTCATAATGGCCGATTGCACCGGCACCGTCTTCAGGTCAATCTGCGCCTTCTCCAACTGCGCCTTGGCCGTTTCGATCGTCTGCTGGTGCGCCTTGCGCTCGACCTCCAGGTCGGACTCCAGGATGCGCATGCCGGCTTCGACCTGCTCCATGGTGGCCCGGTAGTCATCCAGGCGGGTCAGCATGTACTGGCGGTCGAACTCGGCCACCACGTCCCCCTTCTTGACGAAGGAGCCGGGTTTGACCACCTCCTGGAGGACCAAGGTAAAGTCGCTCCCGCCACGCGTAAAGCCGCCTCCCCCTCCGCCGCCGCCGGAGGGGCCGCCGCCTCCACCGCCGCCGCCGGAACTGCCCCCGCCTCCGCTGCCGCCCGACCGGCCGC
>JGI24187J35170_1000996_pt1 | contig 12728 bp, 13 predicted proteins | sample YNPBryBLVA2012_FD_35170 | JGI IMG/M metagenome (IMG submission 35170)
AGGACTGCTATAGAAATCCCTAATTCCAAGGTATGTTAAGGTATGTCTATCCCTCACCATCCGGCACAATGAAACCCGATTACACCCACATCACCGTAATTCTTGACCGTTCCGGCTCCATGAGTAAGATTGCCAACGATATTATCGGTGGATTTAATGATTTTGTGCATCGGCAAAAAGAAGGCACCGGCACCGCCACCCTCACCCTGGTGCAGTTTGACACCCAAGACCCCTACGAAGTCATCCATTGGTTCAAACCGATTGGGGAAATCCCTCCCTTGACCAACCAAACCTTTATTCCCCGTGCCGGTACTCCCCTGTGGGATGCGGTGGGACGGGGCATTGAAGACTTGGAACGGAGTCTCAGCCTCCTAGTGCCCACCGCCCAACCCGAACAGGTTGTCATGGTCGTGGTCACCGATGGGATGGAAAATTCCAGTCGCCAATTTCGGGGGGACCAAATCCGGCGGATGATCACCGAAAAAAGCGAAAAACATCAATGGCAGTTTGTCTATCTCAGTGCCGATTTATCTGCGGTGAATGAAGCGGAGCAAACCGGATTTTCTAAGGCTGCCAGCATGAGTTATGACCCCAATGCCGCCGGGGTGAAATCTGCCTGGCACTCCACCGCCGATACGATTAGAAAATACCGCAATAAATCCCAAGCGTCCGTACATTTTTCAGAGGCAGACCGCCAGCGTCAACAATCAGAAACAAGGCGGCAACAGCAAACCCCAGAGCCGCCAGAGGAACATTCCTGATTTGGATTCCCTCCAAGTGCCATCCCCTTTGACCCAGGTATCAGACGGTTGGCGGCGGATTCACCNCCAGCCGATAGCCCAGGCGATGGACGGTTTTAATCTGCACCGCAGGCGGTAATTTTTTGCGGAGGCTGAGGATATGGGTGTCCAGACTCCGCCCACAGGCACCCCCCCACACCTGCGTCTGTAATATATGCCGGGACACCACCTCCCCCTGCGCCTGCACCAAGCGTGCCAGCAGATGGAACTCCTGGGGGGTGAGGGACAACTCCTGACCCTGGTAATCCCCCCGCCGAGCCAGCAAATCCAAGCGCAAATCCCCAGCCTGTAACACCGTTTGCCCCTTGTGCCACCGCCGGGTCAATGCCTGCACCCGTGCCACAAACTGCGCCAAGCCAAAGGGTTTCACCAAATAATCATCCGCTCCCGCCCCCAACCCCGCCACAATGTCGGCTTCCTGACTGCGGGCAGAAATGATCAACAGCACCCCCAACGACCGCTGGCTAAACCANGTCGCCAACTGTAACCCCTCATCCCAGGTCTGCGGCCAATCCAAATCCAACACCAGCATGATCCCATTCGCCGTCAGGGTATATCCTTGTGCCAATTCCCCCAGCAAGGTGACCCGATACCCCACCTGCTGTAAATGCCAGCCCAACAAGAGCCGCAACTGTTGATTGGGAATCAGCAGGACAACCGGCAAGATTACCAGTCACACAAAGTACGAATTTGTTGCCGACAATTGCTGGTCGCCACCCGNAGNGTTTCCTGGGTGCGTTGGTACTCCACAGGATTGCCCTGCTGGAGATACAAATCCGCCGCCCGCCGCAGGTCCTCAATCCCCTCCCGGATTTTCCCCACGTTATACAACAGCACCCCCCGGTTGTACCAGGCTTCCGCATAGGTAGGACGCAGTTCCACCGCCTGGGAATAGTCCCCAATCGCCCCCATCCGATCCCCCAGGGCCGAGCGCGCCAACCCCCGTCCCACATAGGGTTCCGCATAGCTAGGGTCGAGCCGAATCGCCTGGTCAAAATCCTGGATCGCCCCCTGTTGATCCCGTTGAATGTAACGGATCACCCCCCGGGTGGCAAAAGCGGCGGCATAGTTGGGATTGGCCCGCACCGCCTGGGAAAGCTGATTCATCGCCCCGGCAATATCCCCCTGCCGATAACGGTCACTGGCTAACAGGTAAAAATCATCCGCTCGACCCGGATTGGCGGCTACTGGTGCGGATTTGGGGGTTACCGGGCGAGGCGGGGTAGGGGTCGTCGGTGCCACCGCCACCACCGTCGGACGGGGAGCCATGCTCAAGTAGGTATTGATGGGGATGCCCAGATTGAACCCGGTTTTCACATACACCGTTTCCGATTGCCGCTCCAACTGGCCGCCATCCGCCCGCCCATGTACCCCGATCAATTTAGCTTGCCGATCCAACACCGGCCCGCCGCTCATCCCCGGCAACGTACTATTGCTGTACACCAACCCATATCCATCCGCCAAAGGCTTGCTGGCATTGGCCGTTACCCGCCCCGTAGTGAAGTTGTACACCGGCTCCGTGATCGCCGCCCCCGGCTTGGGAAACCCCGCCACATACACCGGACTGCCTTCCGTTGCCTTAGTCGCATCCCCCAAATTCGCCACCGGATAGGTCTTATCACTCGTAAACTTGGCCGTTGCCATGTCCACACCGGCCATTTTTTGTACCGTACTGTACTTGAGAGGATATTTTTGTTTATCAGATGTGATAATATCGTACTCATCTTGTACAGGGAGAACGTGCGCCGCTGTTAATACGGTGTAGGTATTGCCTTCCCGCCCCACAATAATTCCAGAGCCAGGATTCACCCCATCAATCAATACCGTAATTCCTTTCGCAACCTTGGCGACCGCCGCCACATCATCCGCTGAGTCTAGGGGANGTTGCCAGAGCATGACCCCCCCTGTAGCCAATAGTGCCACGGTCACGCCGCAACTAATGCGTTTCATGTTAGCCGTCTCCCACTTTCGCTTGCANTTTATTATACCGAGAGTGAGGCAAAATTTCGGAGCAATTCCGAAAAATAGAGCCAGAAAGAGAATCACCGCTTACACTGAACTTGTGATCATTGGTACGGGCGAGGCGAATGGTGCAACCGGCGACCGAATTATATCTCGTGACGGGGGCAACGGGTCAAATTGGCCGGCGGGTGGTGCATCAACTGCGACACCAGGGCCAGCGGGTACGGGCATGGGTGCGGCTGGGATCACACTATCAAGATTTGGCGGATGCGGGCGCAGAATTGTATTTCGGGGATATTACCCAACGGGAAGATATTTGGACAGCCATGACCGGTGTCAATTATGTGATCAGCACCCACAATCACCCTCAGCAAATTCTTCAGATTCATCTCAAAAGTAATTTGCATCTCATCGAAGTTGCCCATAAATTTGGGGTGGAATGTTTCACTTATATTTCGGGTTTGGGTGTGGATCAATATGCCCGAAATGCGCCCCTTTTGGAAGCTAAATTAGCTATTGAAAATGAATTGCTCAATCGTACATTAAACTATGTCATTTTACGCCCGCCCTTACTCAATCACTATCTGTTACCCTGGTTGCGGCAATTGCAGAAAACCGGAAGTCTAATTTTAACCGGGGATGGACATTTGCGCCATGCTTGGATTAGTTTGGATGACCTAGCCCATATTACCGTAAAAGCCACCCAAAATCCTGCATTCCGGCGACAGATTTTCCCCGTAGGTGGGTTGCCCCTCAGCCGTTGGGAGGTAATTCACCTGTATCAAAAACTCACCCAGTCCCAACCTATGATTATCCCAGTGCCATTGCCAATTTTAGATGGGGTACGGTGGGGTTTACAATGGTTGCAACAGGAGGAAGACCTCGGCACTTTGAAAACCCTATTCAGCCATGAATTTATTTGCGGTGAAAGTGACATTAAGCAGTTGGAAAATCAGCTTGATATTCAACTCGAACCCCTCGAACAATTCTTGCGACGTTATTTGGGATTGAATTGAGAATCCCAGGGGCACTGTCCCCAAAGTTAGTTTTTTAGAATCGTAGTCTGCCCAAGGGTTTTGCCACCAGCATGATTAGGTGGGCTGGCGATACTTTGCGTCACTGTCCTCCCATACCTGATGCGGACGACCCAAGGCAATCCCATTTTGTGTCAAACTTTGGACAACCCGACGACGAAATTCTCGACCCACCAGCCATTGCTGTCCCGGTTGGGTTTTGAGCCAAACCCGCAGAAGTAACCCCTCATGCCCAGCCGCATCAATGCCTAACACTTCCGGGAATTCCATCAAACTTTGCCGCCAGTCCGGGTCAGCATAAAATTCCTGCGTAACTTTTTTGAGCACCTGGAGGGCTTGGGTAGGGTCGGTTTGACAGTCCACTAAAATCTCAAAATTGACCCGTGACCACAGCCGAGTCAAATTAGAAACTTTGATAATACTGCTGTTGGGAATCGTGATTAAACAGCCCTCGGGATTCCGCAGTTGGGTAATCCGCAAACTCATACTTTCTACCATACCTGTATATTCCCCAATTTGGACAATATCCCCAATTCCAAACTGGTCTTCCCAAAGAATTAAAAGACCATTGATAATATCTTTAATGACGTTCTGTGACCCCAGGGAAATAGCTAAAGCGATCAAACCACCCAAGGCAAATATCGAACTAATTGGTACCCCTAATGTATTAAGTATATAACTGGTTCGGATAAAATAAATTAGCGCATTTTTCACCCCCCGCAGGGTTTCCATCGTCGTCGAAATTCGCAGTGACTTACGGGTCAGTTCACCGGTTTCAAACAAATTATATTTTTCCCAGGCTTGCTGTAACCGGTCAATCAAAAAATCCCCGGCTTTACTGCCCAAACCCGTGAGGAACCACATACTCAACCATAGAATGGGCAGATGTAAAAGCTGGTTAGCGACTGCCCTGGTCTGGGGAAAAATCGCAAGAATATAGGATACTCCTGCCAACCAAACTGCAAATTGTATCCACAGTAAAATATACTCAAATAAAGAAATTACTTTCTTTCTATGTTCGTAGTCAAAATAGGATTTAATGTGGTTGATAAATTCAATTCTTTGTCGGTTTAAGCCGTGAGTATTCGGTGATGGTTGCTCTGGTTGTTTTGGAGTATTTTTTAAGGCTATAATTTGTTTTTGTGTGTACAACTTACAGCGGTTGATGAAGGATTGCAATCCCAGTAGAATTAAACTAATAAATAATACAAAAATAAGAGCCTGAACCGCTTGGTATATTTGACCTAAGAGGGCTTTGGGTGTCCTCTGGGAAATAGCCTCTTGAAGATTGTTTTGAATAATACCTCGCCATGCTTCAGCAAGTTCGGGGATAGGGATGCCATTGTAAGACGAATCAAGCTCTGTAACCGTCAGAATGGTAATATTTTGTTTTTGGTCTTCTGTCCGACCTAAAATTACAGTTTCATTGTTCAACGTCGCCACAGAAATGATTACTTTAGGCTCACGACTATCGAGTAGGTTTTGTGTGTAAGGTGCCACAATCCGGCGTAAATTGGCTTCAATCAGTTCCGCCCGAATCTCAACTGGGACAAGCTTATTGGCATTATTACGATCTCGCACCGTCGGTGAGGCAATTGTAAATAAACTTTTCCCATCAAATACCACATCAGTAGTTTCGATATTTCCATAACGGGTGACATGACTTGGTAAAACGACCTGGGATTGTTGCTGGGGAATGGGAATTTGTCCCCAACCCGCTTGGACAGGGAATAGCACTGTTGTTAATGTGATTAACCATACAGCGAACATTCGATAGATAAAATGCAATCGCATCGGCATCAATGGCCCCAAACCCATGACTTTCCATAGGTTACCAAAATTTGATAATCATTTGACGATGTTTGCTGAGGTTCAGTCACGTATTTGATGGTTAATCGCCTTGGCAGTATCACAATATTGCGGGTGGGTTGACTGCCAGAGAGGACATTAAAGGCTTAAATTAGAGGGCATCTCTATTTATTTGAGCCAACCCATACGTTGGCATATCCCTAGTACCCAGAACCAAAGGCGGGGGTGCCCCTGCGACCACTAACTTTGAATTTATAGAGGTTCCCTAGAGTAACAAGCAGGGTGATTAACACTCTGAGATGCTTTTNCCAAGGTATTGGTACTCATCCACACCAGTCCTTGCTGGTCAATCGGGGTGTAAGTACGCCGTGAAANGTGGCTATTTTACAACCCTTAGGGGATGGTTTATGCTAGAAACATGGCGTTATTTCAGGAACACTATGGTAGGGAATTGGCAGGATGGTTATGTCATAGAAGTTCCTTATACGCAAGGGTTTTATCACCACCTNAGTCCAGCCAATTTGCTCCTGTGTTTGTTGGCAAAACAGGTGAAATTTCCCCCGATTGGGCAACCGTTTACCTATTGTGAATTGGCCTGCGGGCATGGGTTAACCACCAATCTGTTGGCGGCGGCCTATCCCCAAGGGGACTTTTATGCAACAGATTTTAACCCCACCCATATTCATCAAGCCCGGGACTTAGCGGCGGCGGCGGGTTTGGGCAACGTCACCTTTAGTGATCAGAGTTTTCAAGAGTATTTNGAAGCGGATTTGCCTGCTTTTGATTTTATTAGTTTGCACGGGATTTATAGTTGGATTAGTCCCGAAAATCGCCGGGTGATCCAAGCCTTTCTCCAAAAATATCTGAAGGTGGGGGGTGTGGTGTATGTCTCCTACAATACCCTGCCCGGTTGGGGGGTGCTGGCTCCCATTCAAAAGCTGATGCACTTTTACCGAGGACGAAGCGGTGGATTGGCGGTAGAACGCTTAAAATTGGCTTTGGAATTGGTGGAATTGTTAAAAACCAATCAAGCGGTGTATTTACAACATCCCTGGCTGGCCAGTCGCTTGGAACAATTAAAAACCCAGGATGTGCATTATTTGGTGCATGAATTTTTCAATGAACATTGGCATCCTCTGTATGTGGATGAAGTGATGACAGAGATGGGCAATGCNAAGTTGACCTANGTGGGTTCGGCGCATTTGGTGGATCATGTGGATGCGTTTAATTTGCCTCCGGCGGCGATCAACCATTTGGCCACCCTGAGTGACCCCATGCTACGGGAATTGGTGCGAGATTTTTATCTCAATAGCCAGTTTCGCCGGGATGTGTATGTGCGGGGGCCGGTCGGGATGCCCGCAGAAGCCCAGGCGCAGATTTTACAAAATATGGCTTTTGTCTTGACGGTTTTGCCCAGTCTGGTGAAGCTAGAACATCAAACTACGGCGGGGCAGGTGCAATTGCAGGCGAGTTTGTACCAGCCGGTGGTGGAGCATTTGGCGCAGGGGGCGGTGACGGTGGCGGAATTGGTGGCCCGCTTGGCTCCCCAGGGGATAACGTTACAGCAGATTGGCCAGACGTTGATTGTGCTGACGGGGTTGGGGTATGCCCATCCGGTGGTGGGGGAGGGTGGGTTGTACACGGAGCGGTTTAACCGGGTGATTGTGGAGCGGGCGGAACTGGGCGGGGAATTGCAGTTTTTGGCGAGTCCGGTGATTGGCAATGGGGTGAAGGTNTCCCATTTGGAACTGCTGTTTTTGTTGGCGGCGCAACGGCAGGCATCCCCGGTGGACTTTGTTTCGGAGATTCTCGCCCGGCGGGGATTGCAACTCACCCACGAGGGCAAGGTGTTGGATACCCCGGAGGCGACCCTGGNGTTTTTGCGGGAACAGGCGGTGCANTTTGCCCAGCACGGACAANCCCTGCTGCAACGGTTGGGGATTTAAGGGGTNGGGGTTAGGCTCGATATTCTCCCATCAGGCGCAGAATCGGTTCNGTGTTGGAAGGGCGCAGACTGAACCAGGCGTTGGGGGTGCTGAGTTTGATCCCATCGGTCATGTCCACNGTGACCTGATCCGGGTCAAACCGTTGCCAGAGGTGGGCCAGTTCGGGGTGGTGCGCCTGGGTGGTGTGGGTGCCAGCGGGGGGGATATGGGTGTGCAGGGTTAAACCGTTGCCTGCAAATTCCAGGCTGATGTGGGNTTCGGAAGCGCCGAGACCGATGTACTGGTTTTGGATGGTCAGCGGCGGTAATGCCTCTCGCCAACGCCGGAAGAGGGTGCGTAGGGGTTCTCCACTGTCCCCCGCCAATGCCAGTTTGCATTTCACACTCCGCCAGGGGGGAATGTCCTGGATCAAGGCAGAAAGAGAGCGGCCGGTGCTCGCCAAGAGGCTGAGGATCAACCCCATCGCCCCCATGCCGTCCCGGGCCAGATGCACCTGGGGGACAATGATGCCGCCACTGCCTTCCCCCCCCAAAATCGCCTGATGGGTCTGTACCCCGGCCACCACATTCATTTCCCCAACCGCCGTGCGGACAATTTTCACCCCCGGATAGGCTGTTTCCAGGGCGTGGGTCGTAACTGTATTTACCACCAAAGTGCCGTTGGGATGGCGACTCAACCGCTCCCGGGCGCACAGCACCACCGTGTGTTCCTCGTTGACCGCTTCCCCCCGTTCGTCCACCAGCACCAACCGGTCCCCGTCCGGGTCGGCGGCAAATCCTAGGTCGCAGTGGGCCGTACGCACCAACCGTTGCAGGGTAGTCAAATGGGCGGGCAGGGGTTCCGGTTCCCGGCTGAAATACCCGTGCAATTCCGTATGGCAGGCCACCACCTCGCACCCCAAGGCCTGCAAAAATCCTTGCCAGAGCACCGCCCCGCTATTGCAGGCATCCAGGGCCACCCGAAACCGGCGGGCTTGAATCGCCCCGGTGGGGAGCATACGCAGTACCGCATTTTGGTGGGCCGTAAAGGCTTCGGGAGCCGTCACCACCGCAGGGACCTGGTCCAGGGGCAATTCCGGGGCGTGCAACTCCCGGCGGCAGGTTTCCAGGGCTTGCCAATCGGCGGTCGAGAGGAAAAACCCCTGGTGATTGAGAAACTTTAACCCGTTCCACTGGGGGGGATTGTGGCTGGCGGTGACCATTACCCCGGCGTGGCAGTCCGCCTCATGGCTGAGGGTAAATTGCACCGTTGGCGTTAAGGTCAACCCCAAATCCACCACCCGACAGCCCACACTTGCCAAACCCGCCCGCACCACATCCGCCACCATCACTGCCGAATTGCGGCCATCCCGTCCCAACACCACCGTCGGTCGGGGGTAGGTTTGCTTCACCCACACCCCAAACCCCTGGGCATAGCTGAGCATCGTGGCTGGATTCAGATTCCCCGCCTGTTGGTCCACCGTCCCCCGCAGACCGGCAATGCCCGCCTGGAGGGTCATACCGCTTCCGCATCCCGTTCGCCCGTGCGAATCCGAATCGCCCCCTCAATCGGCGAAATGAAAATCTTGCCGTCCCCGATTTCCCCCGTGCGGGCCGCCCCAATNACCTTGTCAATCACCAAGTCCACCTGGCTGTCTTCCACAATGATTTCCAGTTTTAATTTTTGTAAAAATTCCACCGTGTATTCCGAACCCCGATACCGTTCGGTCTGCCCCCGTTGGCGGCCAAAGCCCCGCACTTCCGAGACGGTCATGCCCACGATGCCCGCATTCACCAGGGCAATTTTCACCTCATCGAGCTTAAAAGGGCGGATAATCGCTTCGATTTTTTTCATACACTCCTCAAAGGCAAGGTAATGGAATCCTCCTGACCCTGCTGTTTTATCATTGCTCCCAAGGGAGGACTTGTAACCAATGATACCGGATGGGGGGCACATTCCCGTATTACCGCAGGCGGTGCTGGACTATCTGCAACCCCGAGCGGGAGCGCATTTTCTGGATGCAACGGTGGGCTTGGGGGGGCATAGTGAATTATTGTTACAAACCCCGGGNATTCAGTTAACCGCTATTGACCGGGATGGGGAGGCTTTAGCCCTGGCGCAACGGCGTTTGCAGGGGTATCCGGTGACCTGGTGGCAGGGAAATTTTAGCGAGTATCCGGGGGGGGAATTTGACGGCATTCTGGCGGATTTGGGGGTGAGTTCCCTGCATTTGGATACCCCAGGGCGGGGGTTTAGTTTTCGCCACCCTGGACCTCTGGATATGCGGATGGACCAACGGCAAACCCTGACGGCGGCCACGTTGGTGAACCAGGCCAGCGAGACGGAGTTGGTGGCCCTGTTTAGCCGCTATGGGGAAGCCCCCTTTGCCCGCCGCATTGCTCGCCGGATTGTGCAAAACCGCCCCTTTACCGATACGTTGCGTTTGGCGGACACCATTCGGCAGGGTCTGCCACCGGGGGCCCGGTATGGGCGCATCCACCCAGCAACTCAGGTCTTTCAAGCCCTACGGGTGGCGGTGAATGGGGAGTTGGAGAGCTTGGAGCGATTTTTGGAACGGGCACCCACTTGGCTGAAACCGGGGGGGCGGTTGGTGGTCATCAGTTTTCACAGTCTGGAGGACCGGTTGGTGAAATGGGCATTCCGTCGGCATGAAGGGCTGGAAATTTTAACTCCCAAACCGATTACCCCCAGTGCCCAGGAACAGCGGCAGAATCCCCGTTCCCGCTCGGCNAAATTGCGCTCAGCCCAGCGACGGTAACCTTGGGGGCCAAGGGATTGGAACCTGGCATTCTATAATGGGCAAATCGAAAGTCTTGCCATCATTGCCCTATGACCAGCTTCGCCTGTGAATATCGCCCGGGGTTAGAGGGGGTGCCGGTCACCCAGTCCAGCATTAGTTATGTGGATGGTCAGCNGGGCATTTTGGAATATCGGGGGATTCCCATTCAGGAATTGGCCGCCAAAAGTAGTTTTTTGGAGGTGGCTTACCTGCTCATTTGGGGGGTACTGCCGACGGCGAGTGAATTGCACGCTTTTGAACACGAAATCACCTACCACCGGCGGGTGAAATACCGCATCCGGGATATGATGAAATGTTTTCCCGAAAGTGGCCACCCGATGGATGCGCTCCAAGCGTCGGCGGCGGCTTTGGGGCTGTTTTACTCCCGGCGGGCGNTGGATGACCCCCAGTACATTCGGGCGGCGGTGGTGCGCCTACTGGCGAAAATTCCCACGATGGTGGCGGCGTTTCAACACATCCGCAAGGGCAATGACCCGGTGCAACCCCGGGACGACCAAAACTATGCCGCCAATTTCCTCTATATGTTGCGGGAACGGGTGCCCCACGAATTGGAAGCCCGGGCGTTGGATGTATGTTTGACCCTGCACGCCGAACATACGATCAATGCGTCCACCTTTGCGGCGATGGTTACGGCATCCACCCTGACCGACCCCTACGGCGTGGTGGCTTCGGCGGTGGGTACTTTGGCAGGTCCTCTACACGGGGGGGCGAATGAGGATGTGATGCAAATGATTGAACAAATCGGGTCAGTAGATCGGGTGGAACCGTTTATTGAGCGATTGCTGGTGGAAAAAGCCCGCATTCCTGGGTTTGGGCATCGGGTCTATAAGGTAAAAGACCCCCGGGCCACGATTTTGCAAAACCTGGCTAAGGAATTGTTTGCGGAATTTGGGGCAGACACCTACTACGATATTGCGGTGGAAATTGAGCGGGTGGTGGTGGAGCGTTTGGGGCACAAGGGAATTTACCCAAATGTGGATTTTTACTCCGGTTTGGTCTATCGCAAATTAGGGATTCCCAATGATTTATTTACCCCCGTATTTGCCATTGCCCGGGTGGCGGGTTGGTTAGCCCATTGGAAAGAACAATTAAACCAAAATCGCATTTTCCGTCCCACCCAAATTTACGTGGGGGGTCACGATTTACCCTACATTTCTATTGAAGAACGGACGGATTAGGTTTCGCTAGGTGCTCAGAATTGTGTCATGGTAATATAGCAACCCGACTTGATTTACATTAGCTTGCGGGCCATAGGCATACAAAAATTTGCCAGAACCATACACCGCAGGTGCTTCTTTGACGGGGGCGGTGCCCCTGCGACCCCTGTTCTATTTCTTTTATTTAGGATTACTGTATATAAACGATGGAGAGTGGTAGAATTGGCTGTAGGTTCAGCAAATTTAGCGAGTGATGTGGAGTTTGAACGCCCGAATGATTATCTAGATAATCCCAGGTTTCGTGGTATGCGCCGCAGTGTAGAGCAGAGTTTTGATGAAATTTATGTTGTAAATTTACACGGCAATACCAAGAAGAAAGCAGTGGTTCCCGATGGTTTCAAAGATGAGAATGTGTTTGATATTCAGCAGGGAGTATCGGTCAGTTTAATGCTTAGAAAAGGAGTTTAACACCATGACGGCACAGCAAGTAAATCAGCCATCTAGTCTAATTAAGGAAATTATTTTTTTGGTTGAAGAAGATGTGGAAGGTGGTTATTGTGCCCAGGCATTAGGGGAATCGATTTTCACACAAGCTGATGATCTGGAATCTCTGCGATTAATGGTTAGAGATGCTGTGGAATGTCACTTTCTTAATCCAGAGGAACGACCTCGGGTGATTCGGCTACACATTGTACGGGATGAGGTCTTTACTTTATGAAGTTACCTCGTGACATCACAGGGGAAACATTAGCAATTGCTCTCAATCATTTCGGCTATAAAATAGTACGTCAAACAGGTAGCCATCTTCGCCTCACGACACAAAAGGAAGGTGAACATCATATTACTATCCCCAATCATTCACCCCTCAAAATCGGAATACTTAATGCTATCTTGAAAGATGTTGCTTCTCATTTCAAAATTAGTCGAGATGATTTGCTGAAACAATTATTCGATTAACTAATGACTCAAATCTACCACGTCCACCTCTACGGTACTCGTAGTGGAATTTCAACTGTACCCTATAAATACTTAAAAGGCTGTATAACAATCCTATGTGATTAACGAATGGAAATTTCCCAGAACCAAATGCGGGGGCGGTGCCCCTGCGACCCCTGTTCCATTTTTTTATTTAGGATTACTGTATAACAATCCTATGTGATTAACGAATGGAAATTTCCCAGAACCAAATACGGGGGCGGTGCCCCTGCGACCCCTGTTCT
>JGI24187J35170_1000999_pt1 | contig 12701 bp, 7 predicted proteins | sample YNPBryBLVA2012_FD_35170 | JGI IMG/M metagenome (IMG submission 35170)
GGGGCTGTGGGGGAAAACCACAGTGAGAGCCCATCCAGCCGCTGGGAATCCTCGCTAAAAATGACCTTCAAAGGGGCTGTGGGGGAAAACCACAGTGAGAGCAAGCGAAAGACCCGTCACGTTGCGAACCCTTTCGAGGCTTCAAAGGGGCTGTGGGGGAAAACCACAGTGAGAGCCCATCCAGCCGCTGGGAATCCTCGCTAAAAATGACCTTCAAAGGGGCTGTGGGGGAAAACCACAGTGAGAGGTGCTAAGTCGGATACGGCAGAAAAGGCCTGTGTGCCTTCAAAGGGGCTGTGGGGGAAAACCACAGTGAGAGCCGTCAACCCGTATCGGATTGTGCGGGGCGGTTCCCTTCAAAGGGGCTGTGGGGGAAAACCACAGTGAGAGCCAGACTGAAAACCGTTGCACAGCTACAACGTCAGCCCTTCAAAGGGGCTGTGGGGGAAAACCACAGTGAGAGGTAATCATCATGATTTAGGTGCCCTGCAACATTTGCTCCTTCAAAGGGGCTGTGGGGGAAAACCACAGTGAGAGCAGGGACAGGCGGCGCAGGCGGGGGGGCTACCAGCCTTCAAAGGGGCTGTGGGGGAAAACCACAGTGAGAGGATCAAGGAAATGTTTGGTAGTGAGCCTGTTGCAGTGTCCTTCAAAGGGGCTGTGGGGGAAAACCACAGTGAGAGAGAAGAGATTTACAGCCATCTACTAAAAAAATTGTTCCTTCAAAGGGGCTGTGGGGGAAAACCACAGTGAGAGCATAATTGTCTTGAATTTGCGCCCCTGGTAATGGTTCCTTCAAAGGGGCTGTGGGGGAAAACCACAGTGAGAGCCTTGCCGGGGATACCTAACCGGGGGGGGATACCTCCTTCAAAGGGGCTGTGGGGGAAAACCACAGTGAGAGGTACTACTTTACGGCGGAGCCGAACCTGCAGGGGGGTCCTTCAAAGGGGCTGTGGGGGAAAACCACAGTGAGAGTCCCTACTCCCTCTCCCACGCCAGCGGGGTTGACTGCCTTCAAAGGGGCTGTGGGGGAAAACCACAGTGAGAGCAACCCTCCGCTTTCTTGCCACTACATACAAGGTGTTACCTTCAAAGGGGCTGTGGGGGAAAACCACAGTGAGAGCCGCCTGAGATTGGCGGTTTCAATATCCCCTATTCGGTCCTTCAAAGGGGCTGTGGGGGAAAACCACAGTGAGAGGCATGGGGTTAGGATGCTGATGGGATGGGCATTAGCGGGGGCAAATTGGCAAACCTGACCTATTGTAGCGATTTTTCTCCTTTTCTCTAGCAGGGTTTGAGCAAAAATCCTTGAGCCATAGGGGTTTGAGGGGTTGGCAAACCTGGTTTTCAGGGGCATTCCTCGAAAAAGCGTGGACATGAGGCTTTCAGCCAATTTTTTCGTCTGCACTCAAAACCTCGCTGGTGGTTTGCCATTTTTTCAGGCAGGGCATGAAAACACCTAAACCAAAGTGCGCCGCATAGCCCAGCGCTAACGGGCCGACAATCGCTTCTGGAAAAGTTATCTCGACCCAGTAGGCTTTATTGCCCGCATGGGAGCCATTTCCCTTCTGACGTAGCCGCTGGTAGGCATACCAGGGATATAGCCCATCAAAACCTTCCTGGGTGACAAGGATATGGTTTTTCCAAGTCCAGCCTGGTGGTTCCGAGAATTTCAGCAAGTCATGTTTCCGCAAACAACGAATTTGGGATAATACCTGGTGTTCCGGGCTGTCAATTAGCAGTTGTGAGGCTGGGTCTAATTTGGGATTTCTCTTAAAATGGCGTGGCAAAACCATCGGGGTCAGCGAACGCCAAGTGGTTGCCTTGGCTATCAGAGGCGATACCCCCGGAATGCGGCTTTCCAGGGTTGTGGCGTAGTCCTTGACCCGCCCTAGTTGAATCAAAATGGTTTGGAGTTCCCCCTCACTGGTTTCGTTGCTCCAGACCTTCTTTAAGTCACGCAAAGCCTTGAGGGCTTTTTCATCAAACCCCTTAGCCGCATAAACCAAAACATGGTCAATAAACCCATCGCCATCCACATCTTCCGATAAATACCAGCAATGGGGATGCCCTTGGACAGGCGGTTGGTTGCCCGTATCATCTAAATTTCCCGGGTCTCGACCGGAAAAGAGAACATGACCGTTGCTCCAGGACATCAAAGCCTCTCTGAAGCGTTCCCCGATGGACAAGGCACGGGTCAGTTTTGGCAGTACATTACCAGATAAAGCAAAGCGTGCAAAAGCGGGTTCGCCTGCGAGGGAAAAGCCCTTGGAAGCAGGATATTTGCGCTGTCTAGGGGGTTCATCCAAGACATAAGGAACCCACTGCGCCCCTGGGATGCCACTCCACCCCTGGCGGTGCCAGTCGCCAATATCTAGCTCCAAAGCAGATAGAATGTCCTGCGGTATTTTGTATCTGGCTTTCCCTCGTTTCGGGGGCGGAAGCGTCTGCGACTTGAGTTTTGCTAACTCTTCTTGCATCGGCACCAAAACCTTGACCGTGTGGGTGCCCGTTCCGCCCACTGCTTCTAATAAAGGGAAAGCCTTCTGTCCCCCGAGGGAAGGTTGATCCTGGATAGAGAGTTCCGCCCAGGATTCGGCACGCCCCAGGTAGCTGATACGTTCACACAGTTGGGCAAGGAGCCTGCGGTGTGACTCGGACAACACCAGTCCCGGCCAGGTCATCCAAATCACAGCATCCTCAGAGCCAGCCCCGTTTCCCAACGCCAGAAATGTATCGAACACTAAGGTCTTGCAATTTTCGCCTTCCTTCCATACAGGCATATAGTGGCGGGTATGCCCCTGAGCAGTGGGTGGGAGATAGTAATGGGGTAAAACACTGGATAAACGCTCCAACAACCCCAATAAAACCGAACGGTCAGGGCGTTGCAAGAGCCGGTAGTAACTCGCAACGAATGCCCGGTACAGTCGCCAGGGCGAGGGGGGCCACTCCAACACCCCCTCATTCACTTGATGATTCCAATCCGTGGCATGATAGCGCCCGGCTAAAAACCAAATTTTCAAGTTTAGGGTCATCGTTTTATCCCTCCACTGCTTCCGTATCGGGGGCATTACCCGTTGCCCCATTCCCTTTCTTCTTCTTTGGTTTTGGTATGTATGTCACCTTAGTAATTGCAGGGTTTGCAAAAGCTGGCTGGGCATTTTTGATTAAGTTTGGCAACGCTTCAGATAAAACCTCAATACTGGGGAGTTCAAACCCTGCGGGCTTCTTCACGTTTAATGCAACCACTTCCAAGTCACAGGCGGTACGGAGTCGTAGTCCATTTTCCAAAAACTTTCGTATCTTCCATAGGGCTATGGCAATCAACAAATTCTCTACGTCATCCCCCAAGCCATACCCGTAAATTTGCGCTAAATCTAAGCTGAAATAAGCCTTGATTTCCCTGGCCGTGTATTCAACCCGATGATAGGGGATATTCCCACCCCCCTGTTCCGCATCTCCTTTGGCATTAATCCGGTCAAGTTTTACACCCCCTGAGACCACTTTCTCAACCCCGTGCGCTTCAATAAATCCCGAAAGTGCCCGGGGCATTTTATAACGTCCTCCAGCGATTTCACTCTTGGCTAGAAACAGCCCATGTAACAAGCAATTCAGATCATACTTAACTAGTAGCTTAGCAAAGCACTCAAACTTTAGGGGCTTATCGGNCGCAATTTCTAGTTCCTGTTTGAGTATATTTAGAAAGCTATCATCTTNGCTTTCCAAGATATAGTTGGAATTAAGACGATGAGCTTCCAAGAGAGAATTGGTTAAGAAGTCACCACTTTGGTCATACACTTCCACGTAGGGGATGCCTTGCAACTCCTTAACCACCGTTTTGTTGGCTGTATCCCAAATAGTTGCTTCCAGGCGATTGGCCACACTTTGGGGGGACTCGACAAGGAGCATCACGGTACCATCTGGGAGACGATATTCTGCGGCTCCTAAATCAGGGAACCCAGTGGGTTGGAAGCGAGTTCCTTGTANTGGAGCCAGTTTTGCTTCGAGCAACAAACGAGAGNCGGATTTGAGGTCAGTAAACATCTCAGTAAACATCAAGGTATCTCCTTTACAAAAAAGAACAATTGGCAGGGGAAAGGTCATGATTCGCCTTAAGCAAGGGAAGAATTAATTTTTCCCTTTGCCCAAGAGTAAGGGGGAACGCCAGGGCTGCCCCCATTCGTCGGGTTCGCTCAGGCGGTTCGTGAATCCCTTCATGCAAACCGATGGGCAAACCATCGGCACGGAGGCGATGGAGGACAAGCGTCATTGCGGAAAAGCAATCACCGGCTGTGAGTTGTCCGAGCAAATTGGGAACACGCTTCACCTCTACCTTCTGCTNCCCCCATTTGACCAAGCCACTGTGGACATTGACCAAGACCCCAAAGGCTGGGGGCAAATCCGGCGGCAGGTGGGGTTCGAAAGGTACAGGTTGGTCAGGAATCTTCAGCAGGCATAGCCCCCGCAAAATTGCCTCCAACCGCACTTCATCCACGTTCCCATTGATCCAAGCGGCAACATCGCTCAAAGACGCATAAGCTTTCGGTCTCATCGAAGCCTGTGAGCTTTCCTGAGCTTGAGAAGCCATATCCGCCTGCTCCTCTGAGGATTGGGAGGATTCGGCTTTACTCTGCTGTTGTTGCTCAATTGCTTCCCGTTGGAGCAAGTGCAATAGATTGGTGGTCAGCGACCCTTGTTGCCAGGTGGTGATAGGGTCATTTTCTTCAGCCCATTCCAGACGAATGGTTTTACCGCGTCTTTTTTCGCGGACTTTGACCAAGCGTTGGCGCATCAATGGCCTGCCTGCCAGTGCCAAAGCCAACCGGAATTCAGGTTCATCCGTAGCTAGGGCTACCAGCCACTGCTTTGCTCGTTCGTAAGCCTTCCCCCAAATGGTAGGAAAAGGTTTTATGCCCTTTTCCAGGGTAAATTTGAGCGACCGACTCAAGGCCGCTTCCATTGCCCCAAGTGCTATCAGTACCTCCAGGAGAGACTCCTTCCCACAAGCCAGTTGAAAAATACTCTCCTCCAAATACCGATAGGCATTGCGCACGGAAGCCGGGGACGTTTCGGAATTGGTTCTTCTCAAAGACATCAACCAAGAATCAATATCGGCCAGCAGGTCTACTTGCGGCTGTTGCTGGGGTGCAAATTGACCAAGGGGAATCGCAAAATAGGATAAGCCATTACGCTCCAAGAAGCTGTACCGGACAAAAGCGTGGATACCCCGTTGGCGTGCCAAGTTGGACAACCCCCGGGCGAAATCAACCCCCGTCTGCGCTGTCCGTTTTTTCACCTTGGCTCGGCCTTCCGAGAACAGGGATTGCAGTCCTTTTAGCCCGACAGGCGTTGTCCATACAGGAACCCAAAGTTCCGCCCTAGCCCGATCCGTCGCACTGGCACTGCCATAGCCCACAGCAGAAGCCCGTACCGTAAATGGATAGGCTAGTTCCCCCGGTGCGGTGTGCTCATAACGCCGGGTACTCCCCGCCCGAAATAGAATCAGCCCCTCCATCATCAAGACGAAATCCCAGGCATTGACCCGTGAATCGGCCTGAAAGCCGGGATGAGCATTCNCCCCCCCCGCCGCTAGGGGATGAAACTGTCCAATCGAACCCTTAAATGATAAACCTGGAAGAATCTCGCCAAATAAGGAAGCCTGTAACAATACATCGGCTTCAGGTTGGGGAGTTCCTTGGTCTTTCTTAATGAGGTCTAACAAACGTTGCATAAAGGTGCGGCTGAATTCTAAATTGCCATCATTACCACCGGAACCCGTCAAGGGAGGAAATTTAATTTCTTCATCAGCAATGAGGGAGCACGTATCCAACCAAGGGAGTGCCGGGTCGGGCAATTGGTTACGCAGTTTGACCAACAGTCGCTTCTTTCCCTTCTCCGAGGGTTGTTTTTGCAACCCCATCTCGTGNACGATTGTCAAGGCAATTTCAATAGCTTCCCGATAGGACTGAAATCGCACAGTAGTGGAATTTCGAACCTGGGTAAGGGTATTCCCTTTGTCTTTTGGGAAAAAGCCAGTTTGTCCATTCCACGGAGCCAGGATGGGCGTCGGCTGATACTCCCGTAGGAAAAACTGCTCCAGAGCCGGTGCATCGAGGCTGGAAACCAGATAAAATCCATTCTCTTGCCAATAGCACCGGGCTTGCGGGTCTTTCTGCTCGGCCACCAAGCGGAACACCCCAAGGGCTTTGAGATAACTCGCCAAAGGTTGAGTCTGACAACCAGGCAAAGCCAGGACATTGCTCATAAACATCACTCCATCGTGGATGTAGGGGTAGAGGCTCGCCAGTCTGTTATACGAACCAGCATCTCCAAAAAGGCCAACTTGAAAGGGCCGTATTGTTCCAGCAGGGCATAAGCCCGCTCGGTCCAAGAATCTGCCCCCAACTGCATACACTTGAGGGTGAGTTGCAGAGAAGGGATGGTCACGCCGCCCCCCAAATCCACTTCAGACACGCAGTCTCCCTCATGGACACCCAGGGCGTACAACTCTTTGCCTTGAGGTTTAATTTCATGGGGACGGGGCTGAATATTCATACGGACTTTTCCGTGGTGACAAACGACCAGGTAAGCCAGCAAAAAATCCTCATTGTTCTGTAGCGCCATTAAGGCACTGACCAATTCATGCCGAAACCCCCGGCGGTCGTGTGGCCANATGTATTGCTTTTGTCTATCCCTTGGCGGTGCCTTAGCCCAGAGCTGATCCGTAGGTACGGGAGGATTCTGTTCCCAGCGCAACATCTTCTGGAATTCTTCATGAGCTTTTCCCGCATCATGCCATTGGGCGGCTCTGCACAGTAGCGTTTTCGGCAACGGCGATTGCCCCCAAACCCCATGTAATTTTTGGCAAAGTTCATCCATTACCTGTGCCGTTTTGGTGGAGTGCTCTTGCAAAGATTCCCACTGGGCGGAGAAGCTGAGCGGGTCTCTCCCGTCGCCATCCGGTTCAATCAAGCTGTTGTCCTCGAGTTCTACTGGTGCTGGTTTGTCTTTGGGGTTCCCGGTAAACCCAAGCTCCGCACTATATCCCCCCAAGCTACAGTGCAAGAGCAACCTTTGGCCGGGATAAAATGATTGCGCCCGGGTCCATTCCCCATCCCAAACCCAGGCAATCCCTTGCACCTTCTCCAGAAACTCCTTGATTCGATAAACACGAACTGAGCAAAGCTCCTCTTTTTGTAATGCCCCTTTGTAACCAGCATCTTCGGGGGTCTGGGGGGGAACTGTCCCTTCCCATTCACGCCATGCTACCTGCACATCCAGGTCTTCCGCATTACGGATAAACCGTGAAACATCAATATCATGACCCGCTAAATCCACTGAGGTATCGAAAAGCTCCAAAATATCGGTTTTCCGTGGAATCAGTCCCTCAATCTCTGGGGTTACTATCTGCATCTCTCTAATACGATTCAACCCCACATCTTCCAGTTTTTCTAACTGTTCCCGGGCAATCTTCAGTTCTTCAACGGTGTACGGCTGGGCGATACCTCTCCAATTCAAGTCGGGAATATCCACCCAATACACGAATGCCGTTGCGTATTCTCCTTTGCGATTGCACCGCCCAAACCGTTGCACTAAAGCAGACCAAGGAGCCAACTCTGTGATGAGGTTTTTTGCAGAAATATCAACCCCTGCCTCCACCGCTTGGGTCGTGACCAATATGCCGCTTTTGCCGCTACGATACTCGTTAATTTTAGAGTTTTGTATGCGCCGCTCAGCCAAACGAAACCGGGAGTGAATCAACGTGATAGATTCCGTTTCTGGGATTAATTTTTTTAATACCTGATAAACAGCCTGTGCGCGAGAAACCCGATTACAAATAACCAGGGTTAAGATGTTTGGCTCGTGGATTTTAGCAACTTCCTTTGCCAGGGCTACGGCATAGGACTCCTCTTGCTTATTGGCAGGTAAGAGTTTCCCCTTCGCATCCTGCCGCTGACTCAGAGTGGTTGCTAGCTTCCTCAACATTTTCACTGCCCCTAACCGTTGTTTCACCACAGGGGACTGCTCGTCCGTTTCGGTCAGAGTCAACACATTGGGATTGCGGTTATTCTGCCGGAAATCAGGGGTATCTAAAAACTTGGGGTCAAGCGTAGCGGACATCCAGATTGAGTGGGTGGGTCCGTAGGTGCCGAATTGCTCCCGAAAGCCCTGCAACTGGGCAGTGGTAGATGCGCCGATCCCCATCAGCTGAACTTCATCCATCACCCACAGGACATCGTTATTGAGTTGGGCGTATTGAATAGGCCAGCGATAGCGGCTCATGGCATAGCCCCGATTGAGTGCCCGACTCACCAATTGGTCTTGGGTGCCAATAATAATGGCTGGTTTCTCGGGTTCCAAATCCCAGTTTTTAGCGACTGCGCCGCCCATCAGCAACTCTAAATTGACCTCGCTGGTGAGTTTGAGGCGTTCCAGCCATACCTTTGCTTCCTGATGCGCTTGTTCAACCAACGTGCGGGTCGGCAAACAATAAACCAAACGCAGGGGAGTTTTACAGCGAATATCTGGGTCGGCATGGAACCGCCGCCAGAGCCAGCCGAGCACCACGGTGGCAAATTTCCCGAGACCGGTCGGGACGGCGATAAGAATCGGCAGGTTAAACATCTTGGCAAATGTCGTCTGATAAGCAAACGGCTCGTGTTTAGTGGCGGTCTGAAAAAAGGCATTGAAATTTTGGTAAGACATACGTGTCCTCCAAGGACTAGAAGCTTGATAGATATACACACATAGACAGCATAGCAAATTTAAAGCCCCGGGTGGATCGGATAACCGAACCTGTTCTAAGGGGAGACCGAGGGCGGTGGCGTAGCGGGCACTCCCCATGAGAACCAGAGACGATACCCCCCTTGGGGGGGACTGGGCAACCAACTCACCACCACCCACTGTTGCGCCCTAACTGGTCAGCTGAGCCTTCCAGTCCTTGCTAATCTGTTCCAAGTATTTAAGGATTTCCACCAGATTCTGGCGCAGGGGACGGGGTATGGATAACAAAACTAGTCGTCTGGCGGAGTCCAGCAGTTGGGTTTGAGCCTGCTGTTGGAGTACCTGATCGATCCCTATTGGTAGCTCAATGCTCCTGGTAATCACTGGGTTGCGGACGGGTTCCAGCTCTTCCGGTGGTTCGTACTCGTAGGGGTCTTCCTCATAGAGGCAGGACTCCCTGCTACTCATGCCATGCTCTTCGACTAAAATCGCCGCCTGATTCCTGAACTCCAGTCGCTGTTCCTCAGACAGCGCCTGTTCATACATTCCCAAACAGGTGAAGCAGGATGCTATGTGTAGGATCGGCTCCGGGTACTGGGTCACCAATCCGTAGCTCAGGTTCAACCCCTTCATCTGTGGGATGGCCGCCTCTACCTTTTCCTTGTCGTTGATGCTCAACCAGGCAATCACCTGGAAAAAGAGCATGCAACGGGTTTCCTTGAGAGTCTCCTTGCGTAGGTTGACAAACCGATCCCATCCATCTTCTGGGTAGAAGTGCTCAAAGGTGGCACGCAAGGTCTCCATCGCCACTAGGAGCCGATAGAAGAAATCCCGGGCGTGGTTGCCCTCTGCATACACCTGCGTAAGCAGGTTTGGGTGATCCAACGGCATGAACAGATACCTTGGTGAGCCGTAGAATCGCCACATCGGTTCGCTTGCTCCTGTTTTTTTCCCTAGGACGTAGTCCAAGGCAATGTCCCGTAGGGCGAGGGGACTCACCCGCCCTGTACAGGGTTTGTATTTCATTTAAGTTGTTCTCCGTAGTAAATTGAATTTGGACGTAATCCTCTGTGGATTACCTAAGTTGTAGGTTCAAATCTCTGTAGTCTGCCCTTCGTTCCAAACTCTCTATGTCACTTACACTCGCACAGCCGAAAGAAATGCAGGTCGCAGGAAGGCATCAACGCATCTAGTATCAGAAGGGCGGTTATATCGTTTATAGCACAGGTATAGAGGCAAATGCAACCAGGAGTTGGGGAGTGATTTCATTCGACACCCTCAAGCCCCCCGGCAGTATGCAGGAGTGACATACTCCCGACTCCGACTGCTGGCAGTACGGAGCGGGCTTCTCGCTTCATCGGGGAGCCAACCAAGGAATGCGCCCTGCTGGTTGTGTCCGTCCTGCCCAAAGCCGGAGGAATCCATAGCAATCCCACTTGAATGTCGCAGGGCATCATCGCCTGAATCTTCTGGGATTGCCATATATTACGAATACGCCGGTGGCAGGTGACCGTAGCCCTAGGGAAGTATGTCAAATACCAGTCCTCATGGAGACCGCCACGCTACGCTAGGGGAAGAACGACGGCGACCTGGAGGTAATTAGGGATGCAACCTCAAGTTAACGTGAAATCCAAATCCCTATACGATACGGACTATCACCTGTGGATTGATGGCACCGTTACTCAGTTAAAATCAGGGGACTTCAGCGACCTTGATGTGGAGAATTTAATCGAGGAGGTTGAGAGCTTGGGCAAGAGTCAAAAGCACGCCGTTTCCAGTTACCTTCTGCGCCTTTGTGAACATCTGCTCAAGCTCAAATATTGTCTGATAGCTTGCGTGGCGGAGCCATGCGGGATAGTTGTTTCAGGGGCTGGATTTTAGAAATTGGTTTTTCGTTTCGAAATTGAATTGATTATCAAAGATAGCCCTAGTCTCAAACCTTTTTTAAGCGAAAACTTTTTGGTTGCCTATCAAAAAGCCAGAAAAAATATACTTAAAGTAATAAAAACATCCTCTAGTTTAATTCCCGAAGAGCCTGAGTTTACCCTAGAGCAAGCTCTGGATGAAGATTGGCTTCCTTGGCAACCGGAATAGGTCAACCATTCAACGATTTTCCGTCGCATCACCCCCACCGGAGTGGAGTGGGGAATAGTCAGATTTTCCCTTGCGGTTTGCAGAATACGGATTCCGGGCGGTTTGGAGCGGTTCGGAGCGAACTCCCTAGGGGGCTGGCACCGGCGCAACTGGGATACAGATCAACCCTGTAAAAATCTGCAATCAACAAACTCCCACAACAACCATTAAACAGGACATTACAAGCGATTAACCATCAGTACAAGAACATTCAACGAGAATCATCATTCTCAAAAATTGACTAAGGACTCATCCCTCGCCAATCTCCGACGGGAATCATCCCTGACCAGTATTTGGGATGGGCATAATTTGGGCTTCTCAGCATGGTCAATTGGGCTTGCCGCAGGGCTTCCCCTCGCCCTTCCCCTTTTGCCAGCCGTTGGTAATAGTTAACCATCAAATCTTTGGTGGCATTGTCATCCACCCGCCACAGGGTCATCACTTGGGACTGCGCCCCCGCTAATGTAAACGCCCGCCGTAATCCGTACACCCCTTCCCCACTCTGCACATCTCCCAATCCCGTCTCACAGGCGGACAGCACCACCAACTGGGTGCCCCGCAAGTCCATCCCGGTGATTTCCAAGGCGGTCAATACGCCGTCGTCTCCGCCCCCTTGCCGCATATTGAACCCGGAAAAGGCTAACCCGGAGCGCACCAACGGGTTCTCACTGGGGAGGTTGCGACTGCCGTCTTTGGCTTGGGTGGTGGGGGCAGGTTTGAGGAAGAAGCCGTGGGTCGCCAGGTGCAATATCCGGGGGTTACTGCTAGTTTTTACCACCGTTTCCGTCGCCTGAGCTTGGGTGAATAACCGGCTATTGGGCAAGAGTTTGGCAATGGTTTCCCCTTCAATAGCGGTGGCAGGGAGGGGGCCAAATTTCAAGGTAGTCAAATCAACAGAACGTAAATTGCCCCGGTCGGCACTGGCGATTTGTACTGGGCTACTGCCGGGTTTGTCAAAAACGGGATCGGCAACAATCAAGGGGGGATTGGCTTTGGGAGGTGTATTCTGCAAGCGCAGTAAATCCCGCCCGGAAGTCAGGTAAGTAATTAGATAGTTTTCAACAAGGTATCGGTTTTTTTCATCCACTAAGGCGGCGAAGGACACGAGATTGAGTTGCCCATCGGGGGCGATGAGTAAATGGTTGGCGGTTCCTACTAATTGGCGCACAGGTGCCATGATTTTGGCATCAAGATTCCGCAATGGCTCACGGGGGAGTCTATGATCACGAACTACATTGTAGTACTGGCTAACCAGGGCATCTATCTCACTGGCACTGCCCAAATCCGCAAAACGAGGTTCACCAGTAGCAGTAAGGACATAAACCGCATAGCGGGGGGAACCCCAACGTTGACTTGGAGGTGCTTTGGGGTTGAAGGGTTGGTACTCGATAAACTCGACCAAAGCGGCGTTTTGGGGGATGGCTTTCTGGACAGCTTCTAGGGTGACTTTTTGGGTGGTTTGGGCGAAGGTGGCATTGCTTCGGCTGAGTTCCGTTTCAATCTGTTCCGCTTGGGTATTCAACAGTTGCAACTGCTGGCGTTGTTGGTCGGTAGGGTTGGGGTTGAAGGCGATTTGAGCAACTTGGGTGCGGAGGGCGGATAGGTGGGTGAGCCGTTCCTGGTCGGCGGGGCTAAGTTGTTGGCGCAAACGATTCAAGTTTTGGCTGAGGGTGTCGAGTACCCGTCCCTTCCGGCGCAGAATGGTGGTCAGGGCGAGACGTGCCGCTCGAGGATTGGTGGGTGCATATTGCAGGTGAAAAGAGATAGCCGCATTCGTGGTGCCAGAATAGGTCTCGAGGTATGCACGTTTGTCTTGTTCTGAGCCAAAGAATAAACCTTGAGCC
>JGI24187J35170_1001004_pt1 | contig 12679 bp, 10 predicted proteins | sample YNPBryBLVA2012_FD_35170 | JGI IMG/M metagenome (IMG submission 35170)
GATCGTCGCCGTCGGGCTCAATTCGGAGGGCAGGCGCGAGGTTCTGGGCATGAAGATCGGGCACGCCGAGTCGGAGGAGTTCTGGACGGAGCTTCTGCNGGACGNNGCTNNNGCGGGGCCTGAAGGGCGTCAAACTGGCCGTCAGCGACGCGCACGAAGGGCTGAAGAAAGCGATATCGAGGCGCCTTTCGTGCTCTTGGCAGCGGTGCCGGGTGCATTTCATGCGGAACGTTCTGGCGCGGGTTCCCAAGGGCCGGAAGGAACTGGTCGCGGCGACGGTTCGCACGGCTTTCGCCCAGCCCTCGCAAGAAGAAGCCGCCAAGTGCTGGAGGCAGGTCGCAGACAGGCTTCGGGCTTCGCACCCCGAGGTGTCCCGGCTGATGGACGAAGCGGAAGGCGAAGTTCTGGCCTATATGGCCTTCCCCAGAGAGCTCTGGCCGATGCTTGCCAGCAACAACGGGCTGGAAAGGCTGAACCGCGAGCTGAAGCGGAGGGCCGACACGGTCCAGATCTTCCCGAACGGCGCCTCCGTCCGAAGGCTCCTGGGAGCGATCCTCATGGAGCAGCACGACGAATGGCAGGTCTCGCGCAAGCAGGCCAGCCTGAAGGCTCTGACCGGAGCGGACGTCCGAGAGGACGCCTTGATNGCGCGGGGAGCCGGGAGCTAGAATGAAACAGTCAGCGCAGAGAATGCAGACTTCTTACACCACATCCCGGGACATGACCGCGCGGAGTTTTTTTGTCGAGTTCAATTGGGGCGATGAAGGCGACATTGTCCGAGACAATATCCGGCGAGATATAACTGGTAGAGGCCCAAGCGTTGTTGGTTGCGTACAGGCCAAGACCTTGGGATGTGCATTATTGATTGTTCGGGTCGCTAGGGTTGATGGCGCAAAAACCGCCGTCGCCCCCGCCCACGTTGAGCCAACTGGCCAAATCACCTTTAGCCAGTGGCGTCGCATTGTCCTGAGTTCCGCCAAGCATCCATGCCGGGTCGCTAGGATGCCAATCTGCTTGATAGAACTGGGTGATGCCCAAGCTCCTATTGAGACCCTGACTGGTCCAGCGGCTTCCGTTCCAGGTGTAAAGAAAAATGCCGCCGTCGTTGCCTACGAGCACCTCGTTCTCGTTGTTCGGATTGATCCCCAAGCTGTGTTGGTCGTTGTGAGTGATAGCCGAGGTGCTGTAGGTTGGCCCGCCTATCGTCTGCCAAGTCGCACCGCCGTCAGGAGAATAAACGATGTCAATCAAACCGACAAAAACCAGATCGGCCGATGCCCNTTTACCGGTTGTGATATGATAGTCGTACCACGACTGGCTCCAATTGTAGCCTCCAGGGAAGGNTCCGGTGATATCGGTCCATGAGTCGCCGCGGTTCGTGCTCTTAAAGATTTTCTGGTCGCCACAAGAGAGGACGTAAACGGTGGCCGGATCAATCTTGGAAGCGGCAACGTCGACCGTGCCACAATAAATGATCTGCGGGTTCTTGGGGTCGATAGCAATAGCACCGACCGGCATCTTCTCCCAGGTGTCGCTAAGGCAAGTCCAGGTAACGCCCTTGTCGGTCGTCTTCCAAAGGCCGCCTGTTGCGCCTGCCAAATAAAAGGTGTTCGTGTTTGACGGGTCATAGGCGATGGCGTTCACGCGGCCGCTCAGGGGCCGAATCCCATAATAAATGCGGTAAGGAATGTCGAGGTTGTTCGGGCCGATATACTCCCATGGGCCAAAGGTGTCTCCCATCGTCGACTTTTCAGCATGGGTTTTCGGATTCGCACTAGGCACTTTGCCATGGAGGCTGGCTGGCGGCATGGCGTCTCGGTGCCCCGATCCCGCCTGGATGGCCTCCCAATCGACCGTGTCGTAGGGGTAAGCCCGTTGTTTCGTGTAGTGAAGCCAAGCTTCCAGGTAGGCTGTTTTGGGCCGCTGGGGCTTCGGTATGGCCATCAAAGCCTTTAACCGCCGTTCCATTGTACTGACCGACGATAGGTTCAGACTCTTTGTTACAATCGGCGGGTCGGCAATGGAGACTTTGCCCACGATCGCGATTCGCGCCAGCCTGGACATCGGCCTCGCCGTCGCTTAGCGAATTTACCGTGCGAACTCGATAGAGTCCGTGCCGGTCATCCCTGCCGACAACCTTGCCTACCTTTTAAACGGCTTGGGCGATCTGCTCAATGCCGATGCTCGGTTTTTTGGGTGCAACCCAAAAATCTGTAGCGAATGAGGACGAGGCCATCAAGAAAACAGCCGCCCACGCACCGCCCNTNAATCGAAACTTTACCATTGGTCAGAAACTCCTTGATGCTCTACCGCCACTATCGTAGCAATCCTAGATTAGGTCCTATTNAAAGACGTTGTAAAACCGGCTAACGGTTCATAGGGCCGGTTAACGGTTCCCGGCAGCCCATCTTACTTGAAGAATCGTCACAAGAGNTTGTGTTCAGGAACAAATGAAAAAAAGCCCCGCGCAAAAGCGTGGGGCCTGGTTGTGAAGCGCCTGAGCCGTTTGNGCTTACTTGGTCACCTTAAGTTTTGCCGTCTTGGTAATTGAGTTGTAGGTGGCGGTTATCTCGGGCGTTTGGGTTGACGCGACGGCAAAAGTCGTTACCGTGAACGTCGCCTTGTTCGATCCAGCCGGTATCGTGACCGTAGTTGGCACTGCAGCGACGGAAGGCATCGAGGAGCTAAGAGTGACGATTGTGTCAGCCGTCGCCGCTCGGGCCATTGTCACGGTTCCAATCACGTTCTGGCCGCCTTTGACGCTTGACCTGGAAAGCGAAACCGAGCTGAGCATGAAAGGAGGATTCACGATGAGCGACGCATACCTGGTCGGGCCGGGGTAGGCCGCCCGAACGCGGACCTCGGTCGTTTGGGTGACCGGATAGGTCGTTATCGTGAAATTGCCGATGGTTTCGCCTTCAGGGATTCTGACGGCCCAGGCTACATCGGCGACCTTCTTCTTATCGGTTGCCACGCGGACGAGAGCCCCTCCTGCCGGCGCGGGTACGCCCAGCTCGACTAAGCCTTGAACCGAACTTCCGCCATCCACGGTTGTTGGATTGAGCTCAAGCCGTATCAGGCCAGGAGGGGCCACGGTCACTTGCTTGCTGAACGACAAGTCGGCTTGGGTCGCCGTGATCGTGGCCATCTTCGCCTCGATTACCGATGCTGCACGAATTGGGAAGGATGCGGATTGGGAGCCAGCCGGAACCCGTACGGTAGCGGGCACGCGCGCCACTGAGCGGTCGCTCGACTGCAACTGAATTATCATGCCCCCGGCCGGGGCCGATCCGTTGAGTGAAACGGTTCCTGTTCCTGTTTTGCCACTAGCTATTCGGTCCGGATTGATCGTCAATTCTGACAGCCTTGGGCTGGACAGACCTGTAACGATGAGCGAAAACGCTTGTCTTCCACTTGGCTGAAGCGTGGTTCCTTTGTGGGACAAAACAATCCTCACTTGTCCCGGGGTGGCCGGGACGACCACTTGCTCCACGTTGTCCCTCGCGTTGTCCCCTCTGCTGGCGGGCTGCGATGGACGCGTTGGATCGAGAACCCAAGGCAGGTAGGTTTGGCCGCCAGCTTGAACCCGAAGGTCGAGATCGTTGATCAACTTCGAAGTCGGGTCGTTGCTCGTCGAGGCCGCCGTTCCGGGCGGATCCGTCCAAACCAGGGTGACTCGGATCGGCGAAATGCCGTCTGAAGTCGCTGTGTATTCGAAGGTTTGCCCCTGGTTGAGAACGCCCTCTTGTATGGTAGCCGGATTGTTGACAAACTGCTGAAGCGTGACCGCTGCGTTAGCCACGTTCAACTGTCCCCAGCCAAAGCGATAGTCAGGACCGTCCGCGGGGCCGGCTTCGTCAGCCGTGTGGATGGCCAAAGCCTTCAGTGTGGCCGAGCGCAACTTTTGACCGGGAAACAGCATTTGATAGTACTGCACCAAGAGTCCCATGGAACCAGCGACGACCGGTGACGCCATGGAAGTCCCAGTACCAGCTTCGTAGGTCGTATCGCTAGCGTCAATGCATGAGTAAAGGTCTGTGCCCGGTGCCACTAGGTCCGGCTTGATGCGACCGTCATCAGTCGGGCCGATGGAACTCGATTCGTTCAAAACGACACTCGCTGGTCCACTGTAGGAGTTCTTTCGGATGTTGCCCACCGTTAGAATGTTCTTGGCAGGGGCAGGATTAGCAATGGTGTCTGAACCTGGGCCAAAGTTTCCAGCAGCCTGGACGATCAGGTAAAAAGGCGCGTTGTAAGCCAACGTGTCTCTCTCTACCGCATACTCCTCATACATGCCGAACCGATCTGGCAACGCGATTCCATAAGAATGGTTGGAGACTTGCAATCCGGCAAGGGCCTCGGTCGACATCTCCGCCGTGTCGTTGTTCCAGTCGTAACCTCGAAGCTGTGCCGCGAACGACATGCCTTTCGCGTTGGACTTGATACCGGCGGCGATCATCGTCCCCGCAACGTGCGTCGCATGTTCGCTCGAATTGCTGCCGTCCCCGTTGATCAATCGTCCGGTAAACTCTTGGTGCGTTGATCTAGCCACTCCGCCATCCCATTGCCCCAAGGTAATGCCGCTGCCATCTAGGCTAAGGCCCAAGGATCCGCCAGGCCACAGCTTGGATGCACCAACCGTATTGGCAGCCCCCAGGTTGAAGGTCTCCAGGTAGATAGGCCGTCCGTTAACGAACTTGTAAATCTCGCGGAGGATCCCGTTCGGAAGCTTTTCACGAAGCGGGATGCCAAGCAGTTTGGCCTTTTTTTCGTTGTCTTTTTTCCTCGCCAGGTTGGCCTTGCTGGCTTGGCTAATGAGTTTTTTGAGTGCATGGACGTTGGTCTCGGTTTGAGCTCCAGAAAAGGCTGAAATTGCAAACGCGGTTCCAAGGGCAAGAAAGCCCAACGAAATTCGCAGGCCTTTGTAGTTCATCTTAACTTCACCTTTTTGCTTGTCACCGTTGAACGGTAACGTCTTTTGAAACCGTCGCTCTGCCATTTTTGGGGCAGAGTGTCCTTTCCTAATACTACACAAATGGTGTCGCCATTTGGCGCTTTTCAACACGCATTCTTTTACATAAGCACGCTTCAAGGCCTTTTGTCCCGTCGGTCCCCGGGCGCTTGGCCGGCTTGACTAAGAAAGCGAAAACGTCTATAGTCTCCTAAAGAGGTGCTAACATGACAGCCAGATTGCGCCGTGCTTGTGCGGTCGCGGCCTTGGGAGCGGCAGCATTCAGTTTTGGGGATAGGCTCGAGCTGGCCGACGGCCGGGTGATCGAGCCCTGCTTCGCTCGGCACGAAGGGGTGCGGTTTCTGGTCTGGAATTCCATGGACAAAGTGGGCGGTCCGGCCCAGCAGGTGTTTTTGAAAAGCGAGGTGAAAGATTTCAAGCTTAAGCGAGATGCCTCCTGGGATGCCAAGCCGTCACGGCCCGACCTAAGCGTCACCTTTATTGAAATGACGCCCAAACTACCCGGGTTGCACGGACGCATCCAATACGCTGCTCCTTGGATCATGAAGCCTGGCGGAAGCCCCGAAATCGAGGACACGGGAGACCGCGGCTACTTGTATCCCGAGTCGACCGCTCGCAACATCAAGTTTCATTACCAGCCCGGCGAAGAGGTCACCCTGACCGCGCACGTCAAAAACATCGGCTTCGTCAAGTCGCAACCCTTCGAATACATGTGGCTGATCGATGGGGTCGAAGTTAAAAAGGGCTTCTTTAACAAAACCCTTCAAGAAATGCGGGAGACAACCTTTGCCTACAAGTACAAATGGCAGCCGGGAAAACACACGGCTACGTTTAAGATCGTGACCAAACAACCGGAAATCGCAACCATCAACAACGAGTTGGAGGACCCGTTGTGGGGTTTCAGCTTCGTTTTCATCGTGAGCAAAGCCCGAGTGAATCAGTGGCACCAGTTCCGTTCGGCGTACGGGACGTTCTCGTTCGAGGACTACTATCGTTGGCACGTCGAGATCATGAACACTCTGTTCAAAGCAAGCGTGTTCCCTTCGGCGCCCAACGGCATCGAGGCAAGGGTGCGCCTCGATCGGATTGTGTACGCTGACGATGTTCAAAAAGGCAAAGCTGAGAGGGAAAATGGCCCCTTAATCATGGACCAGGGAGCATGGATTTGGGAGGACAGCCCTGAAGAGATCAAATCCGGAAAGTTCGGCCAAACAAACTGGGAGTGGCGATGCGCAACCGAGTGGTCCTTGCCCCACGAGCTTGGCCACCAGCTGGGGCTGATCGACTGGTACGCCCATGACTGCGATGGTTCGGACGCGTTCCGTTGGGAGGACTCCGGCGAAAGAGTCGTACACTTCCAAAGACACCCTGAGGCAATGATGCATTGGCACGGTCCGCAGACATTCAACGAGGTGGATGCTGGTTATCTCAACCTGACCTGTAACAAACCGCGCGGGCACTTCGGCGATCATGTGTTCGCCATTCCGGCCGAAAACTACCTGCGCGTCGTAGACGTGAACGGGAGGCCGGTGCCCTATGCCAAAATTGAGATCTTTCAACGTGGGGTCAAGATTGATCCGAACGGAAAGCCAGAGATCCAAAGAGGCGTCACCTTCTACCCGCAAATGATGGACGGCCAATACGACAACGAATTGCGCAAAGACCCGGTCATCGTCGGAAACACGGACGAGTTCGGCGGTATGCGGTTGCCCAATCGACCTGTTCGACCGGTTAGGACCTTAAACGGTTTCGAGCTGAAGCCGAACCCGTTCGGGCACTTGACCTGCTTTGCTCCAAGCCTGATGCTGGTCAAGGTTACCAAGTTTGACCAGCCGCAATACTTTTGGTTGGAGATTTACGACTTCAACGCCGCGTGGATGCGGGGTCGCAAAGACCGATTCGAGGTAACCTTGAAAACCCCATACCGGTCAGCCGACTCGCCTTTGCCTCCCCGCGAGGTGACGGTCACCCGCATCGATGAAAATCGCGTCAAAGTTTCTTGGAAGCGGCCAGAACCGACGCTTGGCCAGCAAACTTTTCTGCACAGGCCAATCGGTTACAAGATTTACCGCCGGGTGGGCGACATGGGCTTGAACGATCGGCCCTGGTTTGTGGTGGGAACTGTCGGAAAGGACTCCACCGAATGCATCGTGGACATCAAGGACTATCCGATTGACGTCGAGTGGTTCACCAGGACCCAGCGCTTCGCCGTTTCTTCGGTGGGCGACAACTCCATTGAAAGCGAATTGGTCAGCGTCGTCTTCAAATAGGTACGGCCTCCCCAAGGGATCTTGAAAACAAAAAACGAGAGTCCTACCGTCGATAACGGTAATATGCGGCGCAGGCGCCCTCAGACGAAACCATTGGAGCACCGAGCGGGTTTTCGGGTGTGCAGTCCTTACCGAACGAGGGGCACTCATGGGGCTTGAGCAGACCCTGAAGGACCAGCCCGCTCAGGCATCGCGCGGACTCATCAGCTCTCAGGTTGCCGACCTCGAACTTGGCCTCCGCATCAAACTCGGAGTATTCGGGACGCAAGGCCAAACCGGACCGCGGGATCGGCCCGATGCCGCGCCATTTGCGGTCCGAGACTTCAAAGACCTTCAGCATGATCTCTCGGGCCCTTGCGTTGCCATCCCGGCTAACGGCTCTTTTGTATTGGTTCTCTACTTCAAACCTTCCCTTCTCGAGCTGTTCGACGCACATGAGCAGACCTTGAAGGATATCCAAGGGCTCGAAGCCGGTGACCACAACCGGAACCTTGTGCTTGGCCGCAAGAGGCTCATATTCCCGCCAGCCCATGACGCTGCACACGTGCCCCGCAGCGAGAAAGCCTTGAATCCGGCATGAGGGTGAGCTCAGAATGGCTTCCATCGCCGGAGGAACGCAGACGTGGGCGACCAAAACGCTAAAATTCTTCAAACCCAACTGGGCGGCTTGGTGGACGGCCAAGGCGTTGGCGGGAGCCGTGGTTTCGAATCCGACCGCAAAGAAAACGACCTCTTTGTCGGGGTGCTGTCGGGCCAACCTCAAGGCGTCCATTGGCGAGTAGACGGCACGCACGTCTCCACCGTTTGCTTTGACGGACAACAGGTCGGTCGACGTTCCGGGCACGCGCAACATGTCCCCAAAGGAACAAAAAACCACATTCGGCAATGATGCGATAGCTAAGGCCCGGTCGATCATCTCAAGAGGCGTCACACAGACCGGGCAACCGGGACCATGAACGAGGTTCAGTTGGTTGGGTAAGAGTTGCTCAAGTCCAAAGCGAACGATGGCATGGGTCTGCCCGCCACAAACTTCCATGATCGTCCACGGACGGGTGACCTTGTTTCTGAGGAGTGTTGCGCATTTTTGTACCGATTCGGCATCTCTATACTCGTCGACAAATCTCACCGGCCACCCTCTTGCAATTCGCCAAGCTCTTCGATTTGCCTCAGGTACTCGAAGACTTTCTTGGCCTCCTCCTCGTCGATGGTGTTGATCGCGAAACCGACGTGAACAAGCACGTAGTCGCCAATCTTCGCTTCAGGAACGTAGGCCAGATTGACTTCCTTTGAAACGCCGCAAAATTCGACGCGCCCAATTCTCATCAGTTCATCTTCTTGAGTTATGGCTTCGATGCGTCCCGGTATGGCTAAGCACATGGTTTTCTCCTCTGGCGAATGGCTTCGACAATCTGGCCAACTGCAAGCCCCCCGTCGTTTGGAGGTATGCGCTGGTGCCAATACGGCTCGAGGCCACTGTTTCTGAGGTTCCGAATCGCGTTCTCTAATAGAATACGATTTTGGAAACAGCCGCCGGTAAGAAGAACTCGTTTTTCACCGATCCGCTGGGCTGTTTGAGCTATTCCTGAGGCCAAGGCTTTGTGGAAAAACATGGCGACTTGGCTTCTTGGGCGCCCCTTCATGGCTTGGTCGATGACGTCTTTGACGATCGGCCTCCAATCCAAGATCAAGGGTGGGCGGGCGGGGGCCTCCGGCCAGACAAATTCATCGGTCTGGCCGGAGGCGCAAAACTCCAATTCCATTGCCGCTTGACCTTCGAACCGTTGCTCGGCACAAACCCCGAGCAGGGCGGATATGGCATCGAACAAACGTCCAGCGCTTGTCGTAACCGGACAGTTGACCCCCGCCTTCAGTTGTTTCTCGACCCCTTGGCAATCGATGGAACCCAAAACGGACGAAGGTTCGATGCCGCACTCCACTAGAATCGACGCCGCCGTGCGCCAAGGCTGCCTTACGGCTTGATCGCCGCCAGGAAGCCGGAACGGCCGCAGCCACCCCGCTCGATCCCATCCATCTTGCCTTACGAGCAGGAATTCACCGCCCCAAATGGTGCCGTCCGTGCCCAATCCCGTGCCATCCCAGGTAACGGCAAGAAAAGGCGGTTCGAGGTCGTTGTCAGCCGCGCAAGCGAGAGCGTGCGCCAGATGATGTTGAACCTGGACCACCGGAATTCCCAGACAAAAAGCCTTTCTGGTCGAAGCATAGTCGGGGTGCCCGTCGCAGGCGGCAATTTCCGGATTGACGCCGTACAGATTTTCAAGGCCGGACACCACACGATCGAAAGCCATGATCGCCTCGACCGTCTCCAAGTCGCCTATATGCTGGCTCAGGAACGCCTTGTCTCGGATGGCCACCGCGACGGTGCTCTTAAGGTGCGCCCCAAGTCCGACAATCTTTGAACACGCTGCTGGAAGAGGCACTGGCAGAGGCGCGAAGCCCCGCGACCGCCGCAGCACCATAAGGCGATTCTCGATCACCCGCACGATAGAATCGTCAACCTGCCTTTGGATTGGGCGATTGTGAACGAGGAACAAGTCGGCAATTCCTTTCAAACGCTGCAGAGCTTCCCTCTCGTCGATACAAATCGGCTCGTCGGATAGGTTGCCGCTCGTGGCCGCGGCCATTCTTCCGATCTCTTTGAAAAGCAAGTGGTGCAATGGAGTGTAGGGCAACATGACGCCCAGATAAGGGTTGCCTGGAGCCACTGACGGCGCCAAGCCCTCTGAACGTCTTTTGAGTAATACGATCGGAGCCTCAACAGAAGTCAAGGCCTCCTTCTCCGCTTGACTTACTTCGCAAAGATTGAGGATGTCTTCTAAAGAAGGGGCCATTACGGCGAGGGGTTTCAGCTCTCTGTTCTTTCGCCTTCGAAGCTCCTTTATCGCGTCTTCATTGAACGCATCGCAAACCAAGTGATATCCGCCAAGTCCCTTTACGGCCACGATGCGTCCATCGCGAACCGCTTCTGCGCAAGCGACAATGGCATCCCAATTCCTTGCCACGACGTCGCCATCCGGACTCCAAAGCTCCACCCTAGGGCCGCAAGCAGGGCAAGCATTGGGCTGAGCATGAAATCGCCGATTCCCGGGATCGTCGTATTCCGCCTGACATCGCGGGCACATTCGGAACCCCTTCATGGTCGTGTTCGGGCGGTCGTACGGCAAGGCCTGCATGATCGAATACCGTGGCCCGCAGTTCGTGCAGTTCGTGAAAGGGTAACGGTATCGTCGATTCGATGGATCGGAAATTTCCAGAATGCACTCCTGGCAGGTAGCCAGGTCAGGCACAACGAGTGCGGTTCTCGTCCCCGATTCTTCGCTTTGCCTTATTTCGAACCCCTCAAAGCCAACGGCATCCAGCCGCCAAGACTCAACCCCCTGAACGACGGCCTGCGGCGGCTTTTCCGTTCTTAGAGTTCGCTCGAAAGCGGCCAGCGCCTTGTCGTTTCCCTCGACCTCGATAACCACGCCTTCAGGTGAATTCAGGACCCAACCCTTCAGTCCAAGGTTCGTTGCGGCGCGATAAACAAACGGTCGATAGCCGACGCCTTGAACTGCGCCGGTCACGACAATTCGCAGTCGGCAATCGATCACGAAGCAATTGTATCACCAACCAACGCGGAGTCGGCGGCCACGGATGCCTCGATTTCGGCCGCCACACGGCGCACCACCTTCTCGAGAGCAGACTCCACCTCCCGGCTGAGTCCAGTACCCGCTCCAAAGTCCTTGCCTTCAACCCCGTAAAGCTTGACCTGGGGCGGTAAAAGGTCCATGGCCTTGGACAGCTCGATGGCTTCAGCCAGCCCAAAAGCATGGCTGGAATAGGGAAAGAAGTGTGCAGGCACCGTCTCTCTTACGGCGTCGATTTCAAAAATAGTGCCTGGAGTCGCGCCAGAATACACCGCGTCGATAAGCCAGACTTTTTGCTCGTGCGCCCAGGCTTGCATTAACTCGGTGCCCTCCCCAGAAAGACTGAAGACTAACACCTCCATGGGTAAAACCAACTTCAGTCTCTCAATCGCCCGGACGCCAACCGCATCGTCCCGGCGAAACTCATTTCCGACTCCAATTACAACCATTGAATGACTTTACCTGGACGACAAAAGGCACATGAGACTTCTTAACTAGCCGTTAAAAGGATGCCCAAAAGTCCCAGCATCGAGCGACAAGGTCCTCTGCAGCCCGATTCGCCAATCAATCGTTCAATTCATCCATCGCAAGAACCCAATCGGGCCCGCCCAAAGGGGTGCGAACGACAACTTCATGCGAATCGAATTTGCCGAACGGATGCCACGTCCCGTTTCTTGGGTCGAACCAAGAGGCTTTGACCGGCAGCTTGAGACGGCTCAGGCTCAGGGTTATCTCCAAATCGGCGACCGGCAAATATACCAGGGCAAAGCGGCCGGCCGCGTCTCTGGTCGCAACGCTGTAAAACGCTCGGTCTTGGTCAAATTTCTGAACATGAGGGTCTTCGACCGGTTTCGGCGTTTTCTGAAACGGAACGATCGACTGGTCGGGAATCCGTGAAAAATACGGGAATCGAAGCATAAGGTCGCGCAAGTATGCAGGTTGCTTAGCCCCCGGAGCATGGATCGCCTCTTGCCAGGTTGGCGAGGCAAAGGTCGTTGGGGACCGTTCGGTCGACCAAAACTGCCAAACCGAGTGGCTTCCATAGGTGTGGCCGCAGGCTCCGGAGAAAACCGCCCTGTACGCTTGCTTGCGAACGTCGTAATCGGTGAAGCGGCCGTATTCCGGCTTCCATGAGCGCAAATAAGGGTCAACCGGGTGGTGCTCATAGTTCGGCTCGCCATCGATCACCGGTTTGGTCGGTTCAAGGGCATAGTCTGCGGCAATCATCTCCCAGTTCGGCGTATCCAGCAACGTGTGCCCCGATTGCATCATGTTAAGCCCTAGCCAGTCCCTCTTGTGCAGCCACATTGAGGAGCTGGTTCCACCTGAAGGGTTATAGCTCATCAGGGGCATGAAGCCAAGACCCTCGATGATTCCCTCGGCCATCGCATCCCACACGGCCTCAAACTCTTCAGCTGGGCGGTCTCCACCTAGAATCCAGATGACGTTGACTTCGTTTCTATAGCGGCGCCCGAGGAATTCGCCGTAGACTCGGGCATTCTCCGGGTTGAAAACAACCGGCCCCAAGCCCCAACGCGTCATGTCCACCTTGTCGCCCCAAGTCGGTAAAAGACCAATGTGCAGGCCATGCGCGGCTGCCATGCGTATAGCTGCATCGACATGCCTAAAGTAAAACTCGTTGGGGCGAGTCGGATCGTCGCCAAGCAACCGCACGTGACCGTAGGCGTTTGGCAGGCTGTGTCCCTAGGAGTGGTGTAAGAAGGAATCAGATGCTGGCTCTGAGGGAGCGGAGCGACCGAAGAGCAAGCATCTGCGGCGGCCGAATCGAA
>JGI24187J35170_1001005_pt1 | contig 12675 bp, 10 predicted proteins | sample YNPBryBLVA2012_FD_35170 | JGI IMG/M metagenome (IMG submission 35170)
GACAAGGTCCACCGGCGCGATTCCCGTCCCGGCCCGCCGAGGATTCGTAGGGGGAAACCGGGGAGGCCGGACGAAGCCGGCCCTAGCCGGAGAGGAGCTCAGCCAGCACGGCGCTCTTGCGGCCGCCGGCGGTGAGNTAGGCGCCGGGGGCGAGGCGGCGGATCCCTTCCAGAAGGCTCCGGGCCAGGTCCAATCCGTAGGCCGCNTGGTCCTCGGGGNAGGAGAGGGCCTCCAGGCGGGCGAGGACCCCGGCGGGGACCTCCATTCCGGGCACCTCGTTCTGAAAGTAGAGGGCCTGCCGGAGGCTCCCCAGGGGAAGGATTCCGGGCAGGATGGCCAGCGGCAGGTCCCGGACCCCTTCCAGGAAGCGCTCCACCGCCTCCAGGGAGAAGACCGGCTGGGAGAAGGCAAAGGTGGCGCCGGCGGCGCACCGCTCTTCCAGCTTCCGCCGCTCCGCCGCGGGGTCCCGCGGCGCCAGACTCACCCCAACGCCCACGGCGAAGCGGGTGGGGGTGCCGATGGGGTTGTCGGAGAAGTCCAGCCCCCGGTTGAGGGAGGCNACGATGCGGACCAGCCCGGTGACGTTCACGTCGTTGACCGACGTGGCCGCGGGAAAGTCCCCCAGCGCCGCGGGATCGCCCGACAGGGCCAGGATCCCCTCCACCCCCAGGAGGGCGGCTCCGAGGAGCTCCGATTGGAGGCCCAGGAGGTTCCGGTCCCGGCAGGTCAGGTGGAGGATGGTGGTGAGCCCCGTCTCCTGGCGGATGAAGTGGGCCAGGGCCACCGGCGCCACCCGGACCCGGGCCATGGGGTTCTCCGCCAGGTTCACGGCGTCGGCCCCCGCCCGCTTCAGGAGGCGCGCGGCCTCCACGGCGGGGCGCGCGTCCGGGCCCCGGGGCGGGTCGATTTCGCAGGAGACGACGAAGCGCCGGCCCAGGTGGGCGAAGAAGCCTCCCGGTTCCGGCGCCTCGGCCGCCGGGGCGGGGGGGGCCTCCTCCGCCTCCAGGCGGCCTCCCCCCGACGGCTGCCGGCGCACCGGCCTGCGCCCCTTGAGCAGGCGCGCGATGGCGGCGATGGTCTCGGGGGTGGTGCCGCAGCAGCCCCCCAGGACGTGGACGCCCAGATCCGCGTACCGCCGGACGTAGGTGGCGACGTACTCCGGGCTCGACAGGTAAACGATCCGGCCGTCCACCTCGGCGGGGTAGCCGCCGTTGGGCATGGCGGCAAGGGGGTGGTCCACCCGGCGGGCCATCTCCTCGACGAAGGGAAGGAGGTCCGCCGGCCCCAGGGAGCAGTTCAGCCCCACCACGTCCGCCCCGGCGGCGGCCAGCCGGCGGAGCCCCTCCACCGGGGAGTCGCCGAAGAAGGTTCTTCCCTCCCTCCCCACGGTGAGGGAGACGAGGACGGGAAGGTCGGGGGCCGCCTCGCGGCAGGCCTCCAGGAAAAAGAGCGCCTCCAGGACCGAGGACTGGGTCTCCACCACGAAGAGGTCGGGGCCCGCCCCCGCCAGGGCGCGGACCTGCTCCCGGCAGGCCTCCCGGGCCTCTTCCTCGGTGACCTCCCCGTAGGGCCGGAGCATCACCTTGAGGGGCCCCACCGAGGCCCCGACCCACGCCGGGGAGCCCTGGGCGGCCCGGCGGGCCAGCTCGACGCCCCGGACGTTGATCTCCTCGAGGCGGTCGGCCAGGCCGTGGAGGGAGAGGTGGAGGCGGTTGGCCCGGAAGGTGTCGGTGGTGAGGATCTGCGCCCCCGCCCGCAGGTAGTCCCGGTGGATTTCGAGGACCCGTTCGGGTTGGACGAGAACCGCCGCCTCCACCGGAAGGGAGGAGGGGAAGCCCCGGGAGCGCAGGAGGGTCCCTACGGCGCCGTCGGCCACGACGACCGAATCCTGAAGCCAGGCTCTCAACGCCTCCCGGCGGTTCATGGGGAGCCCCCTCCGCCTTCGGGCCGCCCCTCCTCCGTCTCCGGGTACCGGGCCTGGGGATGGTGGAAGACGATGCCGGCGGTGGTGGCCTCCGGCTCCATCATGTGGCCTTCGGTCAGGGTGACTCCCAGCCGCTCGGCCCCGAGCAGGCGCAGGAGGAGCCCCTGGGCTTCGAGGTCGGGGCAGGAGGGGTAGCCGAAGGCGAAGCGCTCACCGCGGGGCCGGCCCCCCTCGGGCCTCGCCGGAAAACCCCAGGCCTCCCGAATGCGGCCGTGGATCCACTCCGCCGCCGCCTCGGCCATCTCCAGGGCCAGGGCCTCCAGAAGGTAGGCCTCGAGGAGGTTGCCCTCCCTCCGGAGGGCCTCCGCCCGCTCCCGGACTCCGCCCCCCGCCGTGGCCAGAAAGAGGGCCACCGAATCCCCCCCTCCCCGGGAACCGGGCCGGACGTAGGCGGCGAGGCTGGGAAGCCCTCCGCCGGGGGGAGGCGGAAGGGAGAGGTCCACCGCACCGCCGCCGGCGGGGAAGAGGCGAAGCCGGGCGCCCTCCGACTGCGCCCGAAAGAAGCGGTAGAGGGCGCCGGGTCTCAGCGCCACGGCCTTCACCAGAGCCAGGCACCGCTCTTCCAGGGCCTCCGCTCGGAGGTCCGCGCCTTCCAGGAGCCTCCGCACCGGCCCCCGGAGCCCCAGGTGCCGGCCCAGGAGGCGCTGGAGGTCCACGTAGGGCCAGAGGAGGCGCGGAGCGATCTCGGGAAAGAGGTGCTCCTCCTCGTCGGGAGGCGGCAGAGCCTCCGCCGGCTCCACTCCGGGCGCCTCGGGGGAGGAGCGGGGAGCCGGGGTCGGGGGGGGCGGGCCTCCGGCCCGGACCGGCATGGCCACCGCTTCCCCCCGGGCGAAGGCGTTGAGCAGGAAGAGCCCCTCCATGGCCGTGGGGGCGTAGGCCACGGGACCCCCGTAGGCGGGGGCGATCTCCTCTTCCACGAAGCGCCGGTCCAGGGCGGCGCCCCCCGTCAGCAGGAGGGCCCCGGTGAGGCCCCGCTCCCTCAGCGTCCGAGCGGCGGCGGCCATCTCCCACGCGCTCCTCACCAGCAGGCCCGAGAGGCCCACCGCCAGGGGGCGGTGCTCCCCCACCGCCTCCGCCAGGACCTCGGGCGGGACGCGGGTGCCCAGGTCCACCACCCGGTAGCCGTTGTGGGCCAGCAGGGTCGCCACGAGGTTCTTTCCGATGTCGTGGACGTCCCCCCGGACGGTGGCCAGCACCACCGTCCCACGGGCCGGGGCCGTCTCTCCCCCCAGCCGCTCCTCGAGAAAGCGCGCGGCGGCCTTGACCACCTCGGCGGAGGCGAGGACCTCCGCGACGATCTTCTCCCCCCGGGCGAAGCGCCGCCCCACTTCGTCCATGGCCGAAAGGAGAAGGCCGTTGAGGAGGCCGAGGGGCTCCTCGCCCTTCTGCAGCAGCGCCTCCAGCGCCTCCTCGAGCCCCCGCCGGGAACCCTCGTCCACGCAGCGGCGAACGGTCTCTTCGGGGTTCTGCCGGCGAGGCGCCGGCCGCCTCCGGGAAGGGGCGGCGCTCCGGAAGCGCTCCAGGAAGGCCCGAAGGTCCGCTTCCTCCCCCCGGAAGAGGAGGGCCTCCGCCAGCGCCCGGAGCTCCGGATCCAGGGAAGAGGCGGGCCTTAGGGTCTCGGGGTTGGCGATGGCCACGTCGAGGCCCGCCTCCGCCGCCCGGGCGAAGAAGACGGCGTGCAGGACCTCGCGGGCCGCCGGGGGCAGACCGTAGCTCACGTTGGAGAGGCCGAGGAGGGTTGGGGAAAGGGGGAACTCGGCCTTGAGCCTTCGAAGCGCCTCCAGCGTCTCCCGGGCCGCCCCCCGGAACTTCCCGTCTCCGGTGGCGCAGGGGAAGACCAGCGGGTCGAANAAGACCTCCTCGGGCCGCATGCCGAGTTCCTCCGTCAGCAGGCGGTGGGCCCTCCGGGCGGCCTCCAGCTTCCGGNCGGCGGTGACGGCCATCCCCGAGGGGTGGTCGTCCAAGGTCTGGACCACCAGCGAGGCCCCGTAGAGCCGCGCGAGGCGGGCCATTCGCCGGAGTCGCGCCCCGCCGTCCTCGAGGTTGGCGGAGTTCAGGAGCCCGCGGCCGGGACAGCGGCGGAGGGCCGCCTCCGCCACCTCCGGGTCGGTGGTGTCGATGAGCAGGGGCACCCGGACCCGGGAGAGGAGCGCCCCCAGGAAGGCCTCCATGTCGGCCCTCTCCCGCCGCCCCGGTTCCTGCAGGCAGACGTCCACCAGGCGGGCCCCCGCCTTCACCTGGTCCCTCGCCACCTCCGCCGCTTCGTCGAGGCGGCCTTCCCGGAGCCGCCGCCGGAAGGAGCGGCTTCCCAGCACGTTTGTCCGCTCCCCCGCCAGGACGGGGCGGTTCTCCCCCGAGATCTCCAGGAAATCGGTCCCCGAGAGGAAGACCCGGTGGTGGTCGGAAACCCTCCGGGGAGGAAGGCCCTCCAGGGCCTCCCGGAGGGCGCGGATGTGGGCCGGGCCCGTTCCGCAGCACCCCCCCGCCAGGTTCAGCCAGCCCCGGAGCGCGAAGCGCCGCAGGGCCGCCGCGAAGTCCTCGGGCGAGAGGCCGTACCGGCCCTTCCGGTCGGGGAGGCCGGCGTTGGGGTAGCAGAGGGTCCGGGTGCGGGCCGCCTCCGAGAGGGCCCCCAGGGGTCCTTCCAGCACGGCGGGCCCGGTGGAGCAGTTGAGCCCCACCGCCAGGGGATCGGCGTGCATCACCGAGGCGTAGAAGGCTTGGGCCCCGGAGCCGGCGAGGAGGGTGCCCCCCGGTTCGAGGGTGGCGGAGAGGAGGACGGGGAGGCGGCGCTCGGTCTCGGCGAAGGCCCGTTGGATCCCCACCAGGGCCGCCCGGGCGTTGAGCGTGTCCTGGATGGTCTCCACGAGGAGCAGGTCGGCCCCGCCCTCGATGAGACCCAGGGCCTGGACCCGGTAGTGGGCCTCTAGGGCCCCGAAGTCCACGCCCCCCGACAGGGTGAGGGAGCGGGTGGTGGGGCCCATGGACCCCGCCACGAAGCGGGGACCGTCGGGCGTGGAATGGGCCCGGCAGGCCTCCCGGGCGATGGCGGCGGCCCGGCGGTTGATCTCCAGGGCCCGGTCGGAAAGGCCGTACTCGCCGAGAACCAGCGGCGTGGCGCCGAAGGTGTCGGTCTCCACCACGTCGGCCCCGGCCTCCAGGTAGGCGTCGTGCATGCGGCGCACCGCCTCCGGCCGGGTCAGCACCAGGTGCTCGTTGCAGCCGGCGAAGGCCTCCCCGCCGAAATCGTCGGGCCCCAGGCCCGCTCCCTCCAGGGCCGTCCCCGTGGCACCGTCCAGAAGGACGATGCGGGTCTCCAGCAGTTCCAGAAAGAGCCTGGTTCTCTCGCTCACGCTGCGCCCCTTTCGCCGGTCCCGCCCTTCATCCCCCCATTCCGCGATCCCCCCATTCCGCGCGGGGGCTGGCGAGACCCCGGCGGGCTTGCCCCGCCGACGGGGCTTCCACGGCGGGACTAGGGGTCGCCGTACTCCGGCCCATTCTTTCCTCCCTCCAACGAAAAAACCCGCCGCAGCCGAAGCCGGACGGGTCGCACGCCTTCCGCTTTAGCTGCATTTCTAAAGCGCCCGCAAGCTGGAGCTCAAATCGGCGCTCGGCAAAGGAAATCTACGTCGGCCTGGGGGCCGTTGTCAAGCCTCCGGGGCCGGCTCCCCGCCCACCAGGGAGCCCACGTCCTCGCCCTCCACGATCCGCCGGATGTTTCCCCGGGCGAAGAGGTCGAAGATCCGGATGGGGATGCGGTTCTCCATGCAGAGGCTGATGGCCGTGGCGTCCATCACCCGGAGCCCCTTCTCCAGGGCCTCGAGGTAGGAGATGCGGTCGTACTTCCGGGCCGAGGGGTCCTTCAGGGGGTCGGCGCTGTAGATGCCGTCCACCTTGGTGGCCTTGAGAAGCAGTTCGGCCTTGATCTCGATGGCCCGGAGGGCCGCCGCCGAATCGGTGGTGAAGTAGGGGTTCCCGGTGCCGGCGGCGAAGATGACGATGCGCCCCTTCTCCAGATGGCGGACCGCCCGCCGCCGGATGTACGGCTCGGCGATGGCGTGCATGGCGATGGCCGTCTGGAGGCGGGTGGAGACGCCCTTGCGCTCCAGGGCGTCTTGCAGGGCCAGGCCGTTGATGACGGTGGCCAGCATGCCCATGTGGTCGGCGGTCACCCGGTCCAGGCCCAGTTCCTCCCCCTCGTTTCCCCGGAAGATGTTCCCGCCGCCCACCACCAGCGCCACCGAGACGCCCATGGCGTGGATCTCCACCACCTCCTCCGCCACCGTCTCCACCGCCGTGCGGTCAATGCCGTGTCGCCCGGGCCCCATGAGGGCCTCCCCGGAGAGCTTGAGCAGGATCCGCTGGACCTTCGCTTCGCCCATGGCCGACCCCCACGAAAAAGGGCGGCCCGAAGGCCGCCCGTTCCTTCGCCGTCTCAGGCCTCGCAGCCCGAGGGCTTGAGGCCCTCGCCGAGGACGTACCGCTCGAAGCGGACCACCTTCAGCTTGCCGCCGGTCTTGGCCTTCAGGTAGGCCGCCACCCGGGTCTGGGGGTCCTTGATGAAAGGCTGCTCCAGGAGGCAGGTCTCCTCGTAGAACTTGTTCATCTTGCCTTCCACGATCTTGTCCGCGATGGACTCGGGCTTGCCCTGGGCCAGGACCTGGGAGCGGTAGATCTCGCGTTCGCTCTGGAGGACGGCCTCGGTGACCTCCTCCCGCCGCACGAAGCGGGGGGCCGAAGCGGCCACCTGCATGCAGAGGTCCTTGGCGGCCTCGGCGACGTCCTCGGCGCCCTCTTCGGCCTCCAGGTGCATCAGCACGCCGATTTTGCCGCCGGCGTGGATGTACGTGGCCACCCGTCCTCCCTCGAAGCGGACGAAGCGCCTCAGCTGGATGTTCTCCCCCAGCTTGGCCACCTTGCCGACGAGGGCGTCCTTCACCTTCTGGGAGCCGTCGCCGAGGTAGGGAAGGTCCAGCAGGGCCTCCACCGTGGCCGGGGCCTGTTCGGCCACCTGCCGCGGAAGGACGGTGCAGAGCTCCTTGAAGTCGTCGGTGTTGGCCACGAAGTCGGTCTCGCAGTTGATTTCCACGAGGGCGCCGGACTTGCCGTCGGGGGCGATGAAAGAGGCCACGCGGCCTTCGGAGGCGGCGCGGGCGCTCTTCTTCTCGGCGGTGGCGATCCCCTTCTTCCGGAGGATCTTCACCGCCTCCTCCAGGTTGCCCTGGGCCTCTTCCAGCGCGCGCTTGCAGTCCATCATGCCGACGCCGGTCTTCTCGCGAAGTTCCTGAACCATTTTGGACGTGATGGCCATGGGATTACGCCTCCGGTGCGGGGGCCGTGCGGGCGGGGGCCTTGCGGGAAGGCGCCCGGCGGACCTTCTTTTCGAGCGCTTCCAGTTTCTCCTGGGCGCGGGATTTCTTCTCCTCGGGGTGTTCCTCCTCCTCGGCGTCGGTGGCCGCCCGATCCAGGAGGGCCGCCTGCTCCGCCGCCTCCGCCTCCCGGGCCTCCAGCATGTGGCGGCCTTCCTCGATGGCCTCGGCGATCTTGCCGGCGAAGAGTTGGATGGCCCGCACGGCGTCGTCGTTGCCGGGGATGGGGTAATCCGCCTCCTCGGGGTCGCAGTTGGTGTCCACGATGGCGACCACCGGGATTCCCAGCTTGCGGGCCTCGCGGATGCAGTTCTTCTCCCGCTTGATGTCTACCACGAAGAGGGCCTGGGGAAGCCGCGACATCTCCACAATGCCCGAGAGCATCTTCTCCAGCTTCTCTTTCTCTTTGGAGAGGAGGAGGCGCTCCTTCTTGGTGAGGTTGTCGCCGTTCTGGCCCGCCTCCATCCGGCTCAGTTCCTTGTAGCGCTGGATCCGCGTCTGGATGGTGCGGAAGTTGGTCAGCGTGCCGCCTAGCCACCGCTCGGTGACGTAGGGCATTTTGACGCGGGTGGCCGCCTCCTGGATGGCCTCCTGGGCCTGCCGCTTGGTGCCCACGAAGAGCACCCGGCCGCCCTTGGCCGCCAGGTCGGTGACGAAGTCCGAGGCGTGCTTGAACTCGCGGAGGGTGTGCTGGAGGTCAATGATGTGGATCCCGTTGCGCTGGCCGAAGATGTACCGCTTCATCTTGGGGTTCCACTTGCGGGTGAGGTGCCCGAAGTGGACGCCGGCTTCGAGGAGCTCTTTCAGGGTTACGGTCGCCAATGCCGCCTCCTGGATAGGGCCGCGGACGGGGCGGAAAGCCTTCCGGCCAGGTACCCCTCGGGGGGTCCTTGCCCGCCCCTTCGCCTGTCCGCGGGAAACACGGGTTCAGGGCCAACGCCGGAGGGGGAGGGTTCCCAAGAACCCCCCTCCCTGGCGGATCAACGCTTGCTGAACTGGAAGCGCTTGCGGGCCTTGGGGTGGCCGTACTTCTTGCGCTCCACCTCGCGGGCGTCCCGGGTGAGCAGGCCCGCCGCCTTCAGCTTGGGCCTCAGCTCCTGGTTGTACTCCAGGAGCGCGCGGGAGATGCCGTGGCGCACAGCCCCGGCCTGCCCCGAGATGCCGCCGCCCTGCACGTTCACGAGGATGTCGAACTTGTCGGCGGTGCCGGTGAGGTTCAGGGGGATCTGGATCTGCATCCGGTGGACCGGGTTGGGGAAGTACTCCTCAAAGGGGCGCTTGTTGACGGAGATGGCCCCCTTTCCCGGGCGGAGGTAGACGCGGGCCACGGCCGTCTTGCGCCTGCCGGTGCCGTTGTACTGGATCACGCTCATGCTCGAAACTCCTGACTCAGCTCAAGGCCACGGGGAAGGGCGCCGGCTTCTGCGCCGCGTGGGGGTGGCGGTCCCCGGCGTAGACCTTCATCTTCCGGATGAGGCGGTCGCCGATGCGGTTCTTGGGAAGCATGCCGCGGACGGCGTGCTCGATCAGCTTGGCGGGCTGCTTGGCCAGGAGGTCGCGGGCGGAGATCTCCTTGAGGCCTCCGGGGTACATGGAGTGGTGGCGGTAGATCTTGTCGGTCCACTTCTTGCCGGTGAGGCGGACCTTCTCCGCGTTCACCACCACGACGAAGTCCCCAACTTGCAGGTGGGGCGTGTAGAGGGGCTTGTGCTTGCCCATGAGGACCCGCGCCACTTCGGTGGCGAGGCGCCCGAGGGTCTTTCCCTCGGCGTCCACCACGAACCAGTCGCGGCGCACCTCCCCGATCTTCGGAAACACCGTACGCATGTGAATCTCCTCGGTCTTGCCCCGCGCCGCACACCTTCCCATCCGGCGCAAAGGGCTCTTAGTTTACTGGAAAAAGTGCGGTCCTGTCAAGGGTTATGGCCCGGCCCGGTCTTTTCCCGCCCTCCGCGGTAGAAGGGGGTCTCCCAGCCCCGGCCGTCGAGGCAAGAGAGGAAGGTTCCCTCCCGCCCGGTGCGCTCCAGGCGAAAGAAGAGGCTCACGGCCAGGCGGGGCAGGAGCCGCGCCAGCGGACGGGCCAGGGACGGGGGAAAGGGATAGAAGTTCCCGCCCTTCAGCTCCCGCAGTCGGAAAAAGCCCCCCGCCTCGGCGAAGCGCGTGAAGCCGTCGGCGGTGGCGCCCCGCACGTGGGGGCCCAGCCACTCGATGGAGCTGGGCTGGAGGCCCAGGAGGAGCAGGACCCGGTTGTGGAGGGAGGCCAGGTTGGGAAGCCCCACCAGGAAGGCGCCCCCGGGGGCCAGCACCCGGGCCGCCTCGGCGGTGATCCAGAAGACCTCCTTGGTGTGCTCCAGAACCTGGTTGGCCACCACCAGATGGACGGAGCCGTCGGCGAAGGGGAGGGCGTCCCGCTCCAGGTCCAGGGGGAAGACCTCCACCCCCTTCTCCCGAAGGGCCCCGGCGGCGGCGGCGTTGACCTCCACGCCGCAGAGGCGCGCCCTCCGCGGGGCGAGGGCCCTTCCGACGAGGAAGAGGTCCGCTCCCGTCCCCGCCCCCAGGTCCAGGACGGTGACCGCCTCCGGAAAGGGNGCGCTCTGGGCCTGGTCCGCCGCCATGGNGGCCAGGGTTTCGCGGCCGTAGTTCAGGATTTCGGTGCCGGCCTTCAACCGGGCAAGGAAGGCGCGCATGCCGTAAGATAACATGGGCCCGGCGCCGGCGGGGCGCCGCGGCGCGGGAAGGAGCGGAGCCGATGGTGGAGCGGCCCAAAGAACCCTTTCCCTCCCGTCCGGGATGCTACCTCTTCCGGGACGCCCGAGGCCGCCCCCTCTACGTGGGAAAGGCGCGGAACCTCCGGGCCCGCCTGGCCTCTTACTTCCAGGAGAAGGTCCCCGACAAGGTGGCCCGCCTCCGGCGGCAGGCCGCCTCGGTGGAAACGGTGGTCACGGGGAGCGAGTGGGAAGCCTTCCTCCTCGAGAACAACCTCATCAAGCAGTTCCGCCCCCGCTTCAACACCCTCCTCAAGGACGACAAGACCTACCCCTTCCTCAAGCTGACGGTCCGGGACCGCTTCCCCAAGGCCGTCTTCACGAGGCACCCGGAGCGCGACGGCTCCCTCTACTTCGGCCCCTTCGTCCCCGGCTGGCAGGCCCGCCGCAACCTGAAGCTGCTGCAGCAACACTTCAAGATCGCCACCTGCCGGGACCCGCTGGACGGCTCCCGCGCCAGGCCGTGCCTCTACTACGAGATGGGGCAGTGCTTCGCCCCCTGCGTGAAGGGAAAGGTCTCCGAGGCGGACTACGCCGCCGCCGTCGAGGCGGCCCGGCTCTTCCTCGAAGGAAAGGACCGCGCCCTGCGGGAGAGCCTGAAGGCACGGATGGACGAGGCGGCGCGGCGTCAGGACTACGAGACCGCGGCCCACTACCGCGACCTTCTGAAGGCCACCGCCTTCCTTTCCCACCGGCAGGCGGTGGCCCGGCCGGGGGAGGGCCACTGGGAACTCTTCGCCCTCTACGGCGGCGGGGGTTCCTTCTTCCTCCACTCCTTCACGCTGGTGGACGGGAAGGTGGTGGACCAGCGGCACTGGGCCCTGGACGCCCTGGAAGAACGGGAGGAGGAGGTCTTTTCCGCCGCCCTCATGCGCCTCTACGGCAACGCACCGGCCATCCCCGACGGCATCTGCATCTCACGCGACCTGTCCGACCGTCCCCTCCTGGAACGGTTCCTGACGGAGCGGAAGGGCCGAAAGGTTCCCGTGCGGGTGCCCCGGCGCGGCCCCAAGGCGGACCTCGTCGCCACGCTCTTGGAGAACGCCCGCCTGGCCTTCCAGTCCGGCGGAGACCCGGCGGCCGTCCTCCGGGAACTCCAGCACCTCTTCGGACTGCCCTCGCCGCCCCACCGCATCGAGGCCTTTGACATCTCGCACTTCCACGGCGGGGAGACCACGGCCTCCTCGGTGGTCTTCGAGGAAGGCCGGCCGCGGAAGGAGGCCTACCGCCGCTACCACGTAAAGACCGTCGCGGGCGTGGACGACTTCGCCTCCCTGGGAGAGGCCGCGGGGCGCCGGCTCCAGCGCCTCGTGAAGGAGGGGGAGCCCCTGCCGGACCTCCTGCTCATTGACGGCGGGTGGGGACAGGTCTCGGCGGTCCGCCGCGCCCTCGAGGGGATCCTTCCGGCCGTCCCGCCCCTCGTGGGCCTCGCCAAGCGGGAAGAGTGGCTCTACCGCTGGCCGGACCCCGAGCCCCTGGTCCTCTCCCGGGACTCTCCCGCCCTGCACCTGCTCATGGCCATTCGGGACGAGGCCCACCGATTCGCCCTGGCGGGCCACCGCGCGCGAAGGAGCCGCTCTCGCCTGCGCTCGCCCCTGCTGGCCCTTCCGGGGGTGGGCCCCAAGACCGCCGCCAAGCTCCTCCGCGCCTTCCTCACCACCGAGGCCGTGCGGGAAGCTCCGGCGGAGGCGCTGGAGAAGGTCGTCGGCAAGGCCTCGGCCCTGCGAATCCGCGCCGCGCTGGACGCCACGCCCGACGGACGGCGGGAGGCGTGAGGCGAAAAAAAAGAGCCCGCCGGACGGCGGGCTCTCCGACTCCGCGGAAAGGGTTTACTTCTTGGCCACGGCCTTCTTGGCGGCAGGCTTCTTGGCCGCCGGCTTGGCCGCGGGCTTCTTGGCCGCGGGCTTCTTGGCGGCGGGCTTCTTGGCGGCAGGCTTCTTGGCCGCCGGCTTGGCCGCCGTCTTCTTCGCCGCGGGTTTCTTGGCCGCAGGCTTCTTCGCGGCCGGCTTCTTCACCGCCTTCTTCTCGACTTTCTCCGCCATCCGAACCTCCTTCAGGAAGTGGGTAAGCTACATCTTCCGTCATCCCATCCTGATGCACTAAACCTGGTGTTGTGGATAATATAGAGTGCTTCTCGCGAAGTGTCAAGGAATTGTGCTCAATGAATGTGCAGCGCAAAAGATGGGAGCCTCCGTGGACGGCCGAGGATCCCAGGGAAATCACGGTGACGCAGGATATTCCGCGCCTAAAAGGACGGCTACGAGATGTTGGGGGAAGAAGGGTCAGAAGCGGTTCTCCCGCCCTTCGAGCATGCGGAGGATGTTCTGGAAGTGGAAGAGGACCAGCGCCACCGACCAGGGGATGAGGAGGAGAAAGGCGGCGCGGTGGGCCTGCGCCCACGCGGGACCCTCGACCACGAGGACCAGCAGGGGAAAGGCGAGGCTTGCGGCGATGGAGCCCAGGGAGACCATGCGGGTGAGGGCCACCGCCAGGGCGAAGGGGAAGACGGCGAGCCCCACCGCCGCGGGGTGAAGGGCGAGGAAAGCCCCCGCCGAGGTCC
>JGI24187J35170_1001009_pt1 | contig 12653 bp, 10 predicted proteins | sample YNPBryBLVA2012_FD_35170 | JGI IMG/M metagenome (IMG submission 35170)
GGCTTTGCCTGACCGTTCTCCCATCGGTTAATCGTCACGAACGAGACGCCGAGCAATTCAGCAAACTGCTGCTGGGTGAGGCTCAGTGTTTTGCGAAGCTGTCGGATCTCGTGGGGGGTCATCTGGTATCGTGTACGTGTTTCTTGGCTTTATATCACGCGATATAAAGAGGTTGAAAGCACACGCGATCCTTGGCTTCCTCTTGCCAGAATGGCCTTAGGGGCTCTCTGCCCCCTGCTCGCAAGCATAGGATCCATGACTCTGACTCTGTCGCCCGAGCAGTTGCAGGCGCTGTTGCGTTCTCTGCCGGATGACGATGGCGCTGCGGTCGTTCGCGTTGCGCGATGGCTGGGCCGGGGTGAGTCTGGGTTGTGCCACCATGTCCATCGGCGACACCGATCCTGCCGACGTCCTGCGGCGGGCTGACCCGGTGCGCGGCAAGCCTTGGCCTGAAGGCCAAGGAAGGATCGCGCGGACGGCGCAGCCGTCCTACAATCATGTTGTCGCCGATACCCAAGGCGACCGACGGCGGGGCACGCCNGAAGTCACGCCTGGGGAGAGACGAGCAGCGGTTGCGCACTCGGCCCAGGAACCCATCGAAGCGACTTAAGGGCGGCTCAATGCCGCGCCTGAAGCGCCGTAGGAATCTCCGGACAGAAGGCCGGGGAGGACGTCAAGAGGAAACACCCATGCCAAAAATTCGACAGACCGCCGTGGCCAATCAATTCTACCCGGGCGATCCTGCCGAGTTGGTCCGGACGCTCGATACCCTGCTCGCCGAACCCCTGCATTCGGTTTCGGTTCGACACGAGGCGCCGCCCAAGGCGCTGATCGTGCCCCATGCCGGTTATGTCTATTCCGGTCCCATCGCCGCCACTGCCTATGCCACCCTGGAACCAGTCCGGGACCGGATCCGGCGCGTGGTGTTGCTCGGTCCGTCGCATCGGGTGCCCTTCTTCGGGCTGGCCGCAAGCAGCGCCGAGGTCTTCTCTACCCCGCTTGGCCCGGTCCCCATCGATCTGGAGTCCGTCGAGCGCGCCCTGACCCTGCCCCAGGTCAGGCTGTTCGATGCGGCCCATGCCAAAGAGCACAGTCTGGAGGTCCAGTTGCCCTTCCTACAACGGGTGCTCGACGACTTCAGTCTGGTGCCGCTTGTGGTCGGCGAGGCCGCGCCCGAATCCGTGGCCGAGGTGCTGGACCTGCTCTGGGGCGGCCCCGAGACCCTGATCCTCATCAGCTCGGACCTAAGTCACTATCTGGACTACCACAGCGCCCAGCATCTAGATGCTGCGACCTCAGCGGCCATCGAGGCCCTGCGTCCCGAAGCGATCGGCCATGACCAGGCCTGCGGCCGCATCCCCGTGAACGGGCTCTTGACCCTGGCGCGTCGGCGCGGGCTGACGGCCAAGACCCTGGACCTGCGCAACTCAGGGGATACGGCCGGATCGCGCGCTCAGGTGGTCGGCTATGGCGCCTATGCATTCCACTGAGCCGGCTGCAGCCGCAATCTACACCGCCGGCGAGCGCGCCATCCTGCTTGAGGTCGCCGCACGCTCGATCGCACATGGGTTGGAGCACCGACGCCCGCTCGATCTCGACCCGGACACCTATCCCGAACCGCTGCGCGCGATCCGGGCCACCTTCGTCACCCTGGAGCGCCGTGCCGCTCTGCGTGGCTGCATTGGCGTGCTGGAGGCCTGCCGTCCACTGGTCGCGGACGTGGCCCAAAACGCCTTTGCCGCCGCCTTCGAGGATCCACGCTTCCCGCCGCTAAACGCTGAGGAATATCCAGATCTGGTGATCAAGCTCTCGATCCTGACCCCCGCCGAGCCCTTGGTCTTTGGCTCCGAATCCGAGCTCCTCGCCCAGCTCAGGCCCGGTATCGACGGGCTCATCCTGAGCGATCAAGGCCGGCGCGGCACCTTCTTGCCCTCGGTCTGGGAACAGCTCCCCAACCCGCGCGACTTCCTCGCCCATCTCAAGCGCAAGGCCGGACTGCCGTCGGGCCACTGGTCAGAGACGCTGCGCGTCGCCCGCTATGAAACCGAGTCCTTCGGTGCACCCATCGCCCAGCTCCAGCTACAGGTCTGAACGCCAAGGGCCGACCGGAGGCCCCTGACTCAAGCCGCGAATGGATCGAGCCGGGCGATCAGTTCCAGGCCGCGTGCCTTGTCGGGGCAGAGGATCAGGGCGACACGGTCGGGGGTGTGCAGGTCGGGGCGAGGGGTCGCCCCGGCGGATGCGATCAGGGCCTGCTGCGCCTCGGTGAGCGGCGCGGTGCCAAAGACTGAGATCACCAGTCCACCCGGCACTGGTGGCGGTGGGGCGAACGGCTCGTTGTCCATGAGCGCGACCCAGGCCGGCACGAATCCGGGTCCATAGAGCTCGAAAAAACCGTTTGAACCGCGCAGATGGGCCTCGATCGGGCGCCCCCCGATCAGTTCTAGATTGCAAAGCCCGGTATAGCCAGTCAGATGGCGCCCAACCCAGTCGCGGACGTATCCATCGAGCTCGGGGCGCTCGACGCCCACCTCCCAGTAGATCGGGCGCGCATGATCCTTGCGCTCTGAGGCGCTGGTGTGGGCCAGCCAGACGACCTCGCCCGCGCGTACCAGACAGTCGGTGCTGGTGTGCTCGCCCTCGAGTCGCTCGCACCAGAACAGCCCGGGGTCGTTGGGCACGGCCTCGGCACGGACCGCGTGTGCCTGGAGCGCCATACCGGCCAGGTTGACGATCGGCTTGACGAACACCCAGTCGTCCGGCGCCAGCCCGTAGGCACGCGGATCGACCCCGCAGGGCGCGGCGCGCAGTCCGGCGGCGAGCGCGATCCCGAGCTTGTCATAGATATGGCGATGGGCGGGGTTGAGCCGCCAGGCGGCGGCATCATTGACCGCGACCTCGGATCTCGGCTCGGGTTGGAAGAGGTGTGCGCGTTCTGGAAGGACGCCGATGAACATGGGGCTGGACCGCTCGTTTGGGTGGGTTGATCGACAGGCGATGTCGTCCGACCAGTTTCAACCCCCTCACCGCCAAATGAGAGGGGTTGAGACCGGCGGGTGCGGGCGGTCAACCCAGGGGCACGACCTCACACAGGCTGGACTTGAACGGTGGAAAGCCGCTGATCGGGTCGAGATGTCGGTCATCGGTCAGCTCGTTGACATTGGCGCTGTTCCAACCATGGACGCAGTGGACCACACCGGGCTTGATGCGCTCGGTGACACAGGCCACGAACCGTACCGCCCCGCGCGGTGAACGGACCTCGACCCATTGACCATCCTGGATCCCGCGCGGCCCGGCGTCGCTCGGATGGATCTCGACCAAGGGGTTGGGGATGGCCAGGCGCAGGCGCTGGATGTACTGATGCTGCGAATGGGTGGCGAACTTGGTGCGCGCACCACTGGTCAGGACCAGCGGATAGTCGCGGGCGATCTCGGGTGTCGCGATCGGACTCTCGGCCGGTTCGCGATAGACCGGCAGGCCGTCGTGTCCAGCCGCGCGCAGTTCGGACGCGTCGAACTCGACCTTGCCGCTGGCGGTCGGAAAACCGCGCAGCCGATAGAGCCGGTCGGCATCGAGAAAGCCATGCTCGACCAGGTCCTCGATGGCCTGGGCATAGACGGTGACGCCATCGGGGTTGTTATAGACCTCCTCGCGGATCTCTTCCGGGATGCCCTCGGCGGCCTCGGCCCAGGCGGCCTCCAGATCGCCGTGCCAGAACTGCTCGGCCATGCCCAGCCGCACGCCGATTTCGAGGAAGATCTCGCCATCCGGACGCGCCTCGCCGCGCGGCGCGACCACAGCGCGCCGATAACGCAGCTCGCCCTGATAGGCACAGCCCGGATAGGCGATCAGCGCCGGGCGTTCGAGATTGGTCGCCGCCGGCAGCACGATGTCGGCCTGGAGTGTGGCCGGGTTATGGAAAAAGTCCGTGGCGGCGAAGAAGTCGAGCGACCCGAGCGCCCGTTCCATGCGCTTGGAATTGGGCCACATGGCGGTGTTGATGCCCATGGCCAGGAGCGCACGCACCCGTTGCGGACGCCCGTCGAGGATACAGTCGGGCAGCAACATGCTCTGCCCCGCCGGCCAATACCTGGTCCAGACCGGATAGACCTCCTCGCCGATGCGCGGCGGAAGATGCTGGCGACAGTGCTCGAACAGGTCGATCGGTTTGGGCAGCACCTTGTCGTTAAAAAAGCGGTTGCCACCCTCGCGATCCAGATTGCCGGTGACGGCCGAGAGCAGGATGATGGCGCGGTGATTCTGAAAGCCGTTGCTGTGCTGGACGGTCGCGGTCGGCGACAGCGTGATCTGGGCCGGGGCTGTGGTGGCAAAGAGTTCGGCCGCCGCGCGCAGGTCGGACTCGGCGATGCCGCAGATGGCGGCGACCCGCTCGGGGGGGAACCCGGTCACATAGTCCCGGAAGGACTCGACACCCGAGCACCATTGATCGAGAAATTCCTGATCCTGCCAGCCATTGGCGAAGATCAGATGATGGAACCCGAGCGCCAGCGCGCCATCGGTGCCGGGGCGGATCTGGAGATGGATGTCGGCCTGATCGACCATGGGCGTGCGGCGCGGATCGACCACGATCATGCGTCTTCCGGGCTTGAGTGTCACCAGACCATGGGTGTCGAACGGCGGGATCGAGCCGCGCGGGTTGGTCGACCAGATCAGATGACAGCGGGTCTTGGGCGAGACCACGGTCGAGGTGGTCTTGATCCGATAGCCGAAGGTGACCTTCTCGGCCACCAGGGTCGCCGAGAAACAACAGCCGCTCTCGGTCAGATAGTTGGGGGAGCCGAAGGCATGGGCGAGGCGCTGGAGCAGCGGGCGCCCCTCCTTGGTGTAGCCGGCAAAGAAGGCGACCGCCGGGGCACCATGCGCGTCACGGGTGGCACTCAGTCGCGCGGCGATGGTATCGAGCGCCTCGTCCCAGGAGATGCGCTCGAACTGACCGCTGCCGCGCGGTCCGACCCGCTTGAGCGGATAGAGCAGACGCTCGGGATGGTTGCGCCGGTCGAGCTGGGCGATGCAGCGCGGACAGTCCGGCCCCTGGATGGCGATCGGTTCGCCGGCCTCATCGAATTCGACCTGGATCGGGCAGTTGGCATCGCATTCATAGCAGGTGCTGGGCTTGGTGGACATCTCGATGGTCTCGCGCGATGAGGGCTGTTCGTGGTTTCATGCCGGATGATCCCCAAGATGACGCCCGATTCATGGAAACCAAGCACACCACACCCGACTACAGCGGCGGCGGCCTGCTGAATCTGATGAGCAGCCTGATCCAGGCGCGCGGCGGACGGTGTGAGCATCCGCCGCTCACTGGGTTGGCGCTGGACGATCTGACGTGCGCGACCAATCTGGTGCTGCTGATCGTCGACGGCCTGGGCGCCAACTGGCTGGAGCGTCACGCACCCGACGGCCTGCTGAGTCGGGGGCGCTGGGGGGTGATCAGTTCTGTGTTTCCATCGACGACGGCCGCGGCGATCCCGACCGTTCTTACTGGGCTGTCGCCGCTCCAGCATGGTCTGACCGGCTGGTTTACCTATTTTGGCGAGTTGGGATCTGTGCTGGCGGTCCTACCCGGGCGGCCGCGTTACGGTGGGGTATCCTATCGTGCGGCCGGGATCGATCCGCTCCGACTCTTTACCCATCGCTCGATCTTCGACCGTATCGACACGCGCGGCCTTGCCGTCTCGCCGCGCTTCATCGCCTATTCGGACTTCAATCGCGCGCATCAGGGACGCGGCGAGTTGCGTCCGTTCGAGTCGCTGACGGAGATGTTCCAACAGACGCTACGTGCGCTTCGACCCCGCCGGCGTTGGGGGCGTCCATCCGCGACACCCGAGCGGAATTATCTCTATCTGTACTGGCCGGAACTCGATCGCATCGGGCATGAGCACGGCATAGAGAGTGCGGCGGCACTTGCCCATCTGACCGAGATCGAGCAGGCGCTGGAGTCCTTTCTGATTGCAGCGGCTGGGACGGACACAGTGCTGTTGGTCTGCGCCGACCATGGTCAGATCGACACAAGGCCCGAGGATATTATCGACCTTGCGCACCACCCCGAGTTGGTCGAGTGTCTGACCCTGCCACTATGCGGTGAGCCACGCGCCGCCTGGGCACATGTCCGCGCCGACTGCGCACGACGCTTCGAGTCATATTGCATCAGCGAGCTGGGCGATGCCGTGGCGCTGATGCCAAGCTCGCAGGTGATCGAGGCGGGATTGCTCGGCCCCGGACCGGCGCATCCACGCATCCATGATCGGGTGGGGGATTACTGTCTGCTGCCAAACGCGCGCTATGTCCTGCGCCAGACGCTGCCCTTCGAGGATCCGCCCACCCATGTGGGCGTCCATGGCGGGCTGAGCGACTCCGAAATTCAGGTGCCGCTTTGTTTGTTTAGGCCCTAAGCCGCTCGGTGCGTTTCGGTCCCCAGGGCAAACGCCCCCGCGGACAAGGGGCGCGGATGGCCACCCGCCAAGACAGTCCAGGGCGGATCAGGACGGACAGGACTCAGCTTGGCAAGGGTCAAACGCGACCGTCCGTCATCAATTCGACCGCCAGGATGAGCGCATCCTCGCGCCCCTGCGGTGCTGGGTAATAGTGGCGCCGCCGACCGACCTCACAGAACCCCTCGGAACGATAGAGCGCCAGCGCCGGCGCGTTCGAGACCCGCACCTCCAGAAACGCCGTTGCGGCCGCACGCTGCCGCGCCAGCCGCAGCAGATGGCGCAACATCTGGCGTCCCAGCCCCTGCCCCTGCCAATCGGGATGGACGCCGAGATTGAAGATCTGACACTCCCCAGCTGCGACCGCCATCACACCATGCGCGACGATGGCCGCGTCGATCGCGCCGAGCCAGCAGCTATAGCCGGCCCGCAGACAGTCTTCGAAGATCTCACGACTCCAGGGAAAGGCATAGGCCGCGCGCTCGACCGCGAGCACCGCGTCCAGATCCTCCCGAGCCATGGGCCNTAGGCGTAGANGTGCGCCTGCCGTCCCCGGGANCCTACCTGGACCCCGCCCCGCAGCGGTATTCACTCGATTCCGTCCCCCAAGATTTGAACCCAGGCCCCAATCATCGCTCAACACCCGCTAGACGCGCACCTGGTCGCGAGCGGGAGGACACCGATCGGGGCGCCGCTCGTCGAGCACCTTCACCACCGCGACCGGTTTTCGGTCTATAGTGTGNCCCTGAGTGCCGCGCTCGGCATCTCGCATCGCGGTCATCCCGTTCCACCTCCACCAATGGACAGTCCGATGTCGCACAAGAGCCTGGTCACACTCGACGGCAATGAGGCCGCCGCTTACGTTGCGCACCTGACCAACGAGGTCATCGCCATCTATCCCATCACGCCCTCCTCCAACATGGGCGAATGGGCCGACGAATGGTCTTCGCTGGGGGTCAAGAATCTATGGGGCACGGTCCCCGATGTCATCGAGATGCAGAGCGAGGGCGGCGCCGCCGGCGCCATCCACGGTGCACTCCAGGGCGGGTCGCTGGCGACCACCTTCACCGCCTCGCAGGGTCTGCTGTTGATGATCCCGAACATGTACAAGATCGCCGGGGAACTGACCCCGACGGTGTTCCATGTCTCGGCGCGGGCGCTCGCGGCTCAGGCCCTCTCGATCTTCGGCGACCACTCGGACGTCATGGCCTGTCGTGCCACCGGCTTTGCCATGCTGTGCGCCAGCTCGGTCCAGGAGGTGATGGACTTCGCCCTCATCGCCCAGGCCGCGACGCTCGAAAGCCGCCTGCCCTTCCTGCACTTCTTCGACGGTTTCCGCACCTCGCACGAGGTCAATAAGATCGAACGCCTGTCGGTTGAGACCATCCGCGCCCTGATCGACGAGGAACTGGTCAAGGCCCATCGCGCACGCGCCCTCAATCCCGATCACCCCAAGCTGCGCGGTACCTCGCAGAACCCGGACGTCTATTTCCAGGGACGCGAGAGTGTCAATCCCTATTACGCCGCCGCGCCCGGGATCGTGCAGGGTGTGATGGATCGCTTCGCCGCCCTGACTGGGCGTCAATACCGGTTGTTCGAATACCTCGGGGCTGCGGATGCCGAACGGGTAGTGATACTGATAGGGTCTGGGATCGGCGCNGCCGAGGAGACGGTCGAGCATCTGACCGCGCGCGGCGAGAAGGTAGGGCTCGTCAAGGTGCGGCTGTTCCGGCCCTTTGATGCCGCCGCCCTCATCGCCGCCCTGCCCGCCAGCGCGANCCGGATCGCCGTGCTCGATCGCACCAAGGAGCCCGGATCCGATGGCGAGCCGCTCTACAAGGACGTGACCACGGCGCTCGCGCGCGCCTTTTCCGCCGGCACGCTCCCGATCATGCCGCGGGTGATCGGCGGGCGCTATGGCCTGGGCTCCAAGGAATTCACGCCCGCGATGGTNAAGGCGGTNTTCGANGAGCTGGGTCGGGAACACCCCAAGAACCCCTTCACCATCGGCATCCTCGACGACCTCAGCCACACCAGTCTGGCCTGGGATCCGGACTTCAAGGTCGATGCGCTGGAGGGGGTGACCGCCTGCGTCTTCTATGGCCTGGGCTCGGACGGTACCGTCTCGGCCAACAAGAACTCGATCAAGATCATCGCCGAGGAGACGTCCAACTATGGCCAAGGCTATTTCGAGTACGACTCCAAGAAGGCCGGTGCGGTCACCATCAGCCATCTGCGCTTCGGACCCAAACCCATCCGCAGCACCTATCTGATCGGCGATAACGAGGCCAGCTTCGTCGCCTGTCATCAGCCGACCTTCCTGACGCGCTATGACATGCTCGATCGGGCCAAACCCGGCGGGGTCTTTCTGCTCAACTCGCCGACGCCACCCGATCGGGTCTGGGACGACCTACCTCGCCGGATGCAGCGCACCCTCATCGAAAAGGGCCTGCGTTTCTATGTCATCGACGCCTATGGCATCGCGGCGGCGACCGGCATGGGGCGGCGCATCAACACCATCATGCAGACCTGCTTCTTCGCCATCTCGGGCATCCTGCCGAAAGACGAGGCCATCGCCCACATCAAGCAGGCGGTCGAGAAGACCTATGGCAAGAAGGGACAGGGGCTGCTGGAGCGCAACTATCGGGCCATCGACGCGGCGCTCACCGGTCTGCACCAGGTCCAGGTGCCAAACCAGGTCACGAGCACCTTCGATCGCCCGCCGGTGGTCCCCGAAAACGCACCCGAGTTCGTGCGCCGGGTCACGGCCATCCTCATGGCCGGGCAAGGCAATCAGCTCCCGGTCAGCCTGATGCCCGCCGATGGCACCTGGCCGACCGGTACGGCGCGCTTCGAGAAGCGCCAACTGGCGCTGCAACTGCCCAAGTGGGACGCGGCGCTCTGCACCCAGTGTGGCAAGTGTCCACTGGTCTGCCCGCACGCGGCGATCCGCGCCAAGGTCTATCCGGCGACGCTGATCGAGCAGGCCCCGGCGGGTTTCAAGCACGCCGCGATCAAGGGCAAGGACTTCCCCGAAGGTTATCGCGTCAGCTATCAGATCGCACCCGACGACTGCACCGGCTGCGGGCTGTGCGCCGAGGTCTGCCCGATCCGCGACCGCACCAACCCCGAGCACAAGGCGCTCGATATGGTGCCGGCCGGCGAGATCCAGGAACCCGAACGCGCCAACTGGGACTTTTTCTTGACCCTCCCGGACTACGACCGTACCCAGCTCGATGCGACCAAGATCAAGCACGCCATGATGATGCAGCCCCTGTTCGAGTTCTCGGGCGCCTGTGTCGGGTGCGGCGAGACCCCCTACATCAAGCTCGCCACCCAGCTGTTCGGCGACCGGATGCTGATCGCCAATGCCACCGGCTGCTCATCGATCTATGGCGGCAACCTGCCGACCACGCCCTACACCACCAATGCCGAGGGACGCGGCCCGAGCTGGAACAACTCGCTGTTTGAGGACAATGCCGAGTTCGGTCTGGGTCTGCGGCTGGCGGTCGACAAGCAGACCGAACAGGCCCGCGAGCTGCTCGTTCAGTTGGCCGGACAGATCGGCGAGGCCCTGGTCGAGGGGCTGCTGAACGCCGACCAGTCGAGTGAGTCCGGCATCCACGCGCAACGCGAGCGGGTCGCAGCGCTCAAGTCCAGGCTGGCCGGGATCGACTCGGACGCGGCGCGCCGCCTGCTGATCCTCGCCGACAATCTGGTCAAGCGCAGCGTCTGGATCATCGGCGGCGATGGCTGGGCCTATGACATCGGCTATGGCGGGGTCGACCATGTCCTTGCCAGCGGGCGCAACGTCAATCTGCTGATCCTCGACACCGAGGTCTATTCCAACACCGGCGGCCAGAGATCCAAGGCCACCCCGCTCGGCGCCGTGGCCAAGTTCGCCGCCGGCGGCAAGTCGACCTTCAAAAAGGATCTGGCCATGATGGCCATGGCCTACGAGACCGTCTATGTCGCCCAGGTCGCCTTCGGGGCCAAGGACGTGCAGACGGTGCGCGCCTTTCTGGAGGCCGAATCCTACGACGGCCCCTCGATCATCATCGCCTACTCGCCCTGTATCGCGCATGGCGTGGACCTGTCCAACAACCTGCGCCAGCAAGACCTGGCGGTCAACTCGGGGCACTGGCCGTTGCTGCGCTACGACCCGCGCCGCACGGCGCGCGGCGAGAATCCGCTCATCATCGACAGCAAGGCGCCGAGCATCCCCTATCGCGACTTCATCAATACCGAGACCCGCTTCAGCCTGCTGACCCGGACCCATCCCGAGGCCGCCGAGCGCTTCCTGCAGCTAGCGCAGAAGCATGTGAACACACGCTTTGGCCTTTATGAGCAGCTTGCGCATCTGGCGGTGCAAAAGGGGCCGATCTCCGAGTAACTCCAGGGGTAGACGGCAGTACAAGCCTCTGCCGGCCCAGCCGATTTCACTGTTTCCAAACACGAGGTTTCGACGCTCATGAATCTGAAGACTGAGTATCTCGGACTGACGCTCAAAAATCCCCTGGTTCCATCCGCCTCACCACTCTCAAGAAGCCTGAGCTCGGCGCGCGAGCTGGAGGACAGCGGTGCGGCGGCCATCATCATGTATTCGCTGTTCGAGGAGGCGATCACCGCCGAGGCCGAATCCATGGCCCGCTTCCTGCACCACCAGGAGACTGGATTCGCCGAGTCGAGCGACGGTTTCCTGCCCGATCATCACGACTTCGAGAATGGACTTACGCGCTATCTGGAACAGATCCGACGGCTCAAGGAGAGCCTGGACATCCCAGTGATCGCCAGTCTCAATGGGGTCACGACGGGTGGCTGGATCAAGCACGCACTCGAACTCCAGCAGGCCGGTGCCGACGCGCTCGAGCTCAATGTCTATTACATCGCGGGCGACATCCACCAGAGCGGCGAGCAGGTCGAGCAGAGGTATCTGGATCTCTTAGCCGAGCTCCGAGGCCAGATCCAGATCCCGATCAACATGAAGCTCTCGCCCAGTTTCAGCTCGCTCGGCCACTTCATCGGACGACTGGCGGCAGCCGGCNCCAATGGGGTCTCGCTGTTCAACCGTTTCTATCAACCGGATATCAACATCGAGGCNCTGCGGCTCCAGATGCGGCTGCATCCATCCACCTCTGCNGAGGTACTTCCGGCCATGCGCTGGATCGCGCTGCTANACGGNCGGATCCCTGGACTGTCGCTGGGCGCCACCGGCGGTGTCCATACGGCAGAGGATGCCATCAAGCTGCTACTCGCCGGGGCGGATGTGGTCCATCTGTGCAGCGTGCTGCTGCAGAAGGGACCGGCCTATCTCGGATTGATCCTGCGTGGCATCGAGGACTGGATGGAGGAACAGGGCTTCGAGTCGGTCACGGACTTTCGGGGACGGGTCAGTGCCCTGACCGTGCCCAACCCGGCCGAGTTCGAGCGCACCAACTACATCCATGTGCTCGACAGCTACAGCGTCGCGCCTGGTGTCATGGCTTGAGTCCTTGGCCCCAACCAGCCGCCTCGGTGAGGCGGACTGGCCCAGGTCGGGGCGCTCAGAGCTGGCGGCAGGACTCGAGGACCACCGGCACCCGGGTGCGACCCGAGGGGCTGCCCTGCTGTTCCATAGCGCGCACCACCTCCATGCCCTCGACCACCCTGCCGAAGACCACGTGCCGGCCGTCGAGCCAAGGCGTCGCCTCGACCGTGATGAAGAATTGCGAGCCATTGGTATTGGGACCGGCATTGGCCATGGATAGGGTGCCAGCCGCCTCGTGCTTGAGTCTGAAGTTTTCGTCCTCGAACCGCTCGCCGTAGATCGACTTGCCCCCGGTGCCATTGCCGCGGGTGAAGTCGCCCCCCTGGATCATGAAGCCCGGGATGATGCGATGGAAGGGGCTGCCGGCATAGGACAGCCCTTCGCCCTTCTCGCCGGTGCAGAGTGCGCGGAAGTTCTCGGCGGTCTTGGGTACCACATCGGCGAAGAGTTCCAGGGTGATGGTCCCTGCAGGCTTGCCGTCGATGCTGACGTCGAGCGCGACCCTGGGATTGGCGGCCAGGACCGGCGTCACGGCAGCGATCAGCAGGACGGTGGCGAGCAGGCGTTGAGGATGCTTCATAGACCCTCCGCAAGGAAACCCGCGACTTGAGTCGCGGGAGGAATGGCGGGTGCGCGAAGCGCACCATGTGGTGTATAATACAGTGTGGTCTCCG
>JGI24187J35170_1001014_pt1 | contig 12626 bp, 8 predicted proteins | sample YNPBryBLVA2012_FD_35170 | JGI IMG/M metagenome (IMG submission 35170)
GCAGGCCCGCCGCAGCCGGCGCCGCCGGTCCGGGCCGGCGCAGCAGGACTTCCGCCCAAGGGCTCCGCTGGGCCCGGACGGGGGCCAGAACCAGCGCGGGCAGCAACCCGATCAGCCATCGTCGCCTCATAGGGGCCCAGGCNAGCACGTTCGCCGCCTCGTTTCACTTCGGCCGGCCGGACGGGCGGGCCTTGCCTGCCGCTTTCCGCATGACGGAGGGCGGGGCGGAGCCGTACAGGCGGCGGTAGATTTCCGCGTTGCGCAGCACGGCCTGGATGTAAGTCCGGGTCTCCGTGAAGGGAATAGTTTCGATCAATTCCGCCGGGTCCTCGAAAGAGCCCCAACTCAACCATTGCTCCAAGCGGTTGGGTCCGGCGTTGTAAGCGGCCAACGCCGCCTCCAGGCGCCCCCCGTACTTATCGAGCAGCGTCCGCAGATAGTACGTTCCCAGCCGGAGGTTGAAATCGGGCTGGAACAGCATCGAGGTGCGGTAGCGAGGCAGCTTGAGCTGGCGCGCCAGAAGCCGGCCCTGGGAGGGCAGGATCTGGGCCAGACCGTAAGCCCGGGCGGGCGACACCGCGCCGGGGTTGAACTCGGATTCCTGCCGCAGCAAGCCGGCCACCAGGAAGGGATCCAGGTTGTGCCGGCGGGCGTGCTTTTCGATCAGGCTGCGGTAGGGGAAAGGGAACAGCAACCGCCAGAAATGTTCCGGGGCGGCCTCCCAGGCGTACCCCAGATAGCCCGGAACCAGCGGCTTGAGCTGGCGCAGCGCCTGGTGCACGGGGGCGTTCTTCGCCAGCAGCCGCCCGAGCTCGAGGGCGGCGATCTGCGGCTGCCCGTCCGCCCCCGCGCCGAAGCGCAATTCTTCCTCCGCCATGGCGCTCAGCCCGGCTGCGCTCAACAGCCGCGCCCGCTCCAGGCGCAGCCGGCAGGCAGCGTTCGGCCGGAACCCGTCCCCCGGCGGGCGCTCGGGCCAGGCCAGAGTCCGCAGAAAGGCGGCCGCCTGGCCCGAGGCCGGCGCCCCGGCCAGCTCCGGTCGCGCCAGCCGCTCCCGCGCCGCCTGCGCGTAGTAGTAGTTGGGGAAGCGCTCCGTGATCGCCTGGTACCAGACTTTCGCCGCTTCTCTCTGGCCCGCGGCCTCGGCCAACCGTCCCAAAAAGTACAGCGCCGCGGGGGCTTTCTCCGAGCCCGGATAGTTTTTCAAATGCTCGCGCAACATCGGGCCGGCCTCCGGGCTTCTTTTCAGATACCGGCTCCAGGCGACTTTCCAGTGGCAGTAGGCGGTCTCGGCGCCGGGGGGGAAGCCTTCGTAACAAGCGCGATACAGCGGTTCGTATCGCTCCGCCAGATTGTCCAGCAGGTATCGGTTCCCCGCTGAAATCAACGCTTTCAGCCGCCACTCGGAGGCGGGGCGCCGCCGGGCCAGCTCCTCCAGCCAGGCGGTCATCTCAGCCTCGCGGTTCCATCGCCGCGCGCACTCGACCAGGTAGTAAAGCCGCTCAGCCTCGGCCGCCGGGTCCGCCGTATCGAGCGATCGCAGGTAGTCCCAGGCCGCCGCCGTGTCNTAGTCCAGATACAACGCAGCGCCCACGCGGACCCGCGCCAGCTCCCGCTCGCGCCCGCCCAGTTGCGGAATCAGATGCTCGTATTCGGCGCGCGCCCTGCGGTACTGGCGAGCCCTCACCCAGTAGTCGGCCCGCTCGAGCATCTGCTGCGGCATGGGCGGCGGGTAGGCCTCCCCCAGCCGGAGGCGCAGCCGGGCCAGCTCCTTTTGCGCCACCGCCGCCTCGGGCGCAGCCGGATAGCCGTAATAGACGCGCTGGTAGGCAGCCGCTGCGGCCGCCAGGTCGCCGGCCGCCTCGAGCGCGGCCGCCAACAGGGTCTCGCCCTCCGGCTGAGGCAGCAGCGAGGATCGCGCGCGCAGCAAGGCCGCCGCCTGCTCGGGCGCGCCGGCAGCCAGATGGGCCCGGGCGGCCAGCAGCGCGGCCTTGCCGGCCAGGGGCGAGGCGATCGGGCAATGCCACACCGGCTCGAGCTCCGCCAGCGCCTGCCGGTAATTCTTTCGCTGATATTCGACCCAGCCCAGCCAGTAGCCTACATGGTCGGCAAGCTGCTTCAGACCCGGCCGGGCGGCTTTGAGATGGCGAGCGGCCTCCTCGTAGCGCGCCTCCTGCGCCGCTCGCACACCCTGGCCCAACAGGGCGGCCGGGGCGGGTTGCGCCGGCAGGCGGACCGATCCCGGCCAGGCGAGGAAGCCGCAACAAAGCAGACTAAACCAGCGGGCCCGGATAGTCCTTTCCCAGTAAGGCGGCATCCTCATTGGCCAGCGTGCGCACTAACTCCCGGTGAAAGTAATCCACCATGCTGGGCGAAGCGCTCAGGAACTGGGACCGAAACGCCTCGCGCCCGGCCTCGATCTCCGGCTTGAGCGCGTTGTACAGATCGCGGCGGGCCCGCCCGTCCTGAACGGCTTGGGCCTTGTGGAGGCGCATTTCCGCCACCTGCACGCGCGCGAAGCGCTGCGCCCGCAAATGCAGCTCCTGCTCTTCGCGGGACAACTGCGACCACTCGGGCGGCCGGCGCGGCGGTTGGTCCGGGGAGCGAGCCGGCGCCGGAGTCTCCAACGGCGGCCAGGGCACGCCGCCCCGCGCCGCACCTCCCATGGCCGCCACCAGCTCGAGGCCCCGCAGGTCCAGCTCGGGCTCCGCGCCCTCGACCAGCAATACCGCCGCAGCGCGCTCCTGCGCCCCCATGGGAAGCAACCACGCCCGCGCGGCCTCCTCTTCGCCCAGGAAGGCACTCAGCGGCTCGGAGATTTCCGCGCCGCTGGGCAGCGCAACCACCGGCTCGCCGCTCTCTACCGCCTGTGCGATCGCCGGCGCACCGGAAAGCGGAAAGCGCAAACCGGCCAGACGCGACCCCTGCTCCGCATCGAAACCCAAGACGTCGGCGACCTCGAGCGCTTCGCCCCGCACCACCAGCAGGATCGCTCGGCGGCAGAACAACGCGGCCGCCTCCAGCAACGCCGCCGACCACTCCGCCCGGTTCTCGGCCCGGCGCAGCCGCCGCGCGGCCTCCGCCAAGGCCGCCGCCAATTCCCGGCGCCCTTGGGCCCACGCCGCCTCCCTCTCGGCGGCCAGCATCCGCCCGGCTTGCTCGGCCAGCGACGAAGCCGCAGCGTCCAGTTGCTCTTGAAAGGCGTACTCCAGCGCCCGCCAGAAGGAATCAAGCTGCTCCCGCGCCGCCGCCTTCCGTGCGGCCAGAGTTCCCTCCAGCGCTGCGGACAGGCTCTTTGCGCCGCTCAGCTCCATGGGGAGAATTCGCTTCTCATTGTATCGAATCGCGCCGGGGCCGGCCCGCTCAATGCGCCGCCGGCTCCAACCTGGGCGGCCACAACGTGGCGAGAAGACGCAGTTGTCGGCGCGCTCCCGCGAGCTCGACCATCAGGCGGCCATCCGGCAGGGCGCGCCCTTCGCCCCGGAAAATCTCTCCGCTGTGCACCGCCTCCAGCCGCTCGATCTTCAGCCGCGGGACGCGCCCCGCGAAATGCAGGGAGAAGCGCGCGGCCAGCCAATCAAATTCCTGGCCGGGAGCGAATTCCACCGAGCGGCCCAATACCCAACCCTCGGCGCGCAGGTTCTCCAGCAAGTCCTCGCCCAGCCCTGAGGTCTCCAAGAAGCCCTCAGCGCTCCAGCGTCCCCCGCTCGACGCCCAGGGACCCAACGCTCCCGTCAGCCGGTAGGCCGGAGCGCCCGCCCGCAAGTCCGCCGCCAAGCGCCCGGTCAGCCCGCCCTCGGGCAGCCGCGCCTCCAAGCCCGCGATCTCCACGCGCAAGCCGTCCCACTTCAGGCGGCCCCGCACGGGCCCTGCCACCGGCGCTCCGTTCCAGCGCAGAGAGGCCACTTGAAACTCGCCCTCCAGCCGGCGATCGCGCAGCCAATCGGGCGCGCGCCCCAGACGTAAGGCCCGCGCCAGCAGGCCGCGCCGCCGGTCCAGGGTGGGCGCCAGCAGGCGCTCCAGCTCGCCAGCTTCCAGCTCACCCACGCTCAGGCGGAAGCGGTGCGGGCGCGCGCCGCTCGCCTCATAGCGGTAGTCGCCCTCCAGGCCGGCCTCCCCCACTCTGCCGCGCAGGCCCACGATCGCGGCGCCCTCCGGCGTGAGGCGGATCTCAGCCTCTTCCAGCCGCAGCGCAGAGGCCAAACCCGGCAGGGCCATCTCGGCGCCGCGCACCTGGATCCGGCCGTTCCACCGCCCGGCCTTCCCTGCCCTGCGTTCGTAACGTAACGCGCCGCCCCATGCCCCGCCGCGGCAGGCGTTGAGCACAGGCACGGGTTCCAGTCCCGGCAACACGCCGCCGCCCCGGGCTGCGACGGGCGAGCCCTTATCGGCCAGTTTCAGGCTCAGCCCGGACCGCTCCCAAGCCCAGGCCCCCTCCAGGATCAAGGAAGTCTTGTCCGCTCGCTCCAGCGCGCCCGGTCCGAAGCGCAGCTCGCCCCGATCCAGCCGCAGGGGAAGGCGCGCGCAGGCCAGCGCCTCCCAACCCGGCGCCGCCAGCCGGGCCGCGCTGAGCAGCATCGCCCCGCGCAAGCCCGAGGCCGGGGAGTAGCCGGCGCCCCCTGACAGGACTCCCTTCAGTTGTACGCCCTCCGGCAGCGAGGCCCCGGCGACCCGCAGCCACTCGCCGGCCGACTCCAGCGGCCAATCCTGAAAGGCGGCCAGCACGCCCCAGCGCGGCTGGGAGAGGTAATCGAACATCCGGAGGCGAACCCGGAGCGGAGAGTCCTTCAGGGGCGAAGCCTCCAAGGTCAGCCTCTGGCCCGGCAGATCCAGCCGCCCCCGGTAGTCGAATTCCAGATCGGCGCCCCAGGCCGGCATCAGGTCCCAGCGACGGAAGCCTCTCAGTTGCGCCCGCCCGGCGATCTCCAGATCCGAAACCGGGCCGCCCAGCAAGGCGCGCGAGGTGACCTGTCCGCGCAAACCGAGATCGCGGCCCGCCAGCAGCGCGCTGATTTCCTCCAGATAACTCCGCTCCAATTCCAGGGCCAGTTCGAGGCGCCCGCCCGGCGTCCACCGCCCGCGGCCGGCGATGCGCCCCAAGCCTTGCGCAGGGCGGTCCGTGCGGGCCGGCTCGCCCGAGAAGCGTACGCTCCAAGGCCCGCCCGGATTGCGGGGAGGGTTCAGGTCCAAATCGGCGTTGGTGACATAGAAAACCGACTTGACATCGCCCAGTTTGAAGTTGATCCGGCCGGAACGGACCAGAATGCGGGGCAACGCGACGCCGGGCGCGGCCCCGGCCAGGCTGCGCTCGAGCAAATCTTCGAAGTTCCAGGCTCCCTCGGCAGGTTTGGTGAGATTCACGCTGGGTTCGACCAGGGTCAGCGAAGCGAACCCGAGCCGGCCCGTCCACAGGCTGCTGAGCGCCACACGCGCCTCCAGGGCGGTTACATAGGCCAGCGGCTCGCGCCCCACCCGCGGATCCTCGTAAATCACCACATTGCCCAGAGAGAAGCCCGGGCCCCGCAGGACCTCCAACCGCACCTGGCCGATGCTGACGCGCCGGTGCAGCTCCTTTTCCAAGCCGGCCTGAATCCGGCGCGCGTAGCGGTCCAGGTTCCACCAAGGCGCCGCCAGAGCGATCAGCAACGCCGCGAGCGTGGCCGCCCCCAAGCCCCGCCGGATCGTCTTGCCGCTGAGCTTCATCGGGCCCGATCCCGCAGCCGCCGGTAGGCCTCCGGGTCGTCGGCGTCCTCGGCCACGCCGGGATCCTCCACCTCCAGATAAAGGATCTCGGCCTGATGGCGGCGCAACACGGCGCGGGCTTGCGAGTCGGCCGGCTCGCGGAGCATTTCCGCCGCCAAAGCCGGCGCGCAGCAGACCGGGTGTCCGCTCCGCCCACGGTAGCGCGGCGCCAGCGCTATCGGCCTCTGCGCGCGGAAGGTGCGCACCAGCGCGGCCAGGGTCTGGGGGCGGACGGCCGGATAGTCCACCGGCGTGAACAGAAAGCCTTCGGCCTGCGCGGGCAAGGCGGCCAGCGCGCATTGCAGCGAGCTGAACTGGCCCCGCTCGGGCGCCGGATTCCAGAGCAACTGCGCCTGCCGGGCGCGCCGCAGGCCGGCGCGGATCTCGTCCCCCCCGTAGCCCAGCACGACCAGCACCGGTGCGCACTCGGCCGCCAGCAGCCCGATCAGGCGGTCCAGAAAGGTTTCGCCTTCAAACTCCAGCAGCGCCTTGGGCCTCCCCATGCGCCGGGAAGCGCCCGCCGCCAGGATGATACCGGCCAGGCTCACTTTAGCAAATGGCTGAAACGCCCGCTGAGAAAGATGGATTTCGACAGCTCGCGCCAGCAGGACTGCGGCTGCCGGCGCACGGCGATCATTTCGGCCACCACCGAGACCGCGATCTCCTCGGGCGTCACAGCGCCGATCTCCAAGCCCATCGGGGCATGGAGGCGCTCGAACGCCTCCGCCGGCACGCCTTCCTTCTCCAGCTCCTTCACCACCGCGATCACCTTGCGCTTGCTGCCGATCATGGCCACGTAGCGGGCCGGAGTGCTCACCGCCCAGCGCAGCACCAGCATGTCATCGCGGTGCCCGCGGGTCGCGATGATCAGGTAACAAGCCTCGTTGACTTCCAGTCTGCCGAAGGCGCTCTCGTAAGGCTCGGCGTAAATCTCGCTGGCCTCCGGGAAGCGCTCCCGGTTGGCGAAACTTTCCCGGTCGTCCACGATGACGGTGGCGAAGCCGGCCAGGTGCGCTATTTTCGAGAGGCTGCGGGAAATGTGCCCGGCGCCGAACAGAATGGCGCGCGGCTGGGGAAGAACCGGCTCGATATAGACCTCCAATTGGCCGCCGCAGATCAGGCCGTTTTCGTAGGCGGCCTCCTGATTCAGGTTGAAGGTGAGATAGCGGGGCGTCTCGCTGCGCAAGGTCTCGCGGGCCGCGTCCCACACCTCGGCCTCGACGCAGCCGCCCCCGATGGTGCCCAGCGTGGAGCCGTCCTCGCGGATCAGCATCTTGGCGCTGGGGAAACTGGGGATCGAGCCGCGCGCCTGGATGATGGTGGCCAGAGCGCATTTGCGCCCCTGGCGGCGCAGGCGCACCAGCTCCTCGTAGACGTCCACCGAGGCGATTATAGCACCGGGACCGGCGGGGGCCGGCGCCGGGGCGGCCGCCGCATCGAAACATAAACGCTCGGCTCTGTTTTTTCCGCCCCGCCTGTGCTATCATCCATCCCAGAACAGGCGGAGGAAGCTCCAGGCATGGCGGCGGCCCTGATTTTCGACCTGGACGGCGTGATCGTGGATTCCAACCCGATCCACGTGCTGGCCTGGCGCCGGTACCTGGAGGCCTGCGGCCGCCGCCTGCCCCCGGGGGCGGATCGCCTGATCTTCGGGCGCCGCAACGATCAGATCGTCCGCGACCTGTTCGGCGACGGCCTCAGCCCGGAGCAGATCGCCGCCCACGGCGCGGCCAAGGAAGCGCTCTACCGCCGACTGATGGGACCCTTGCTGCGCGAGCGCCTGGTCCCCGGCGTGGCGGACTTCCTGCGCCGGGCCCGCTTGCCTGCCGGCTTGGCCAGCAACGCCGAGCGGGCCAACGTGGACTTCGTGCTGGATCAGGCCGGGTTGCGCCCTTATTTCCGCGTGGTGTTGGACGGCGCCCAGGCGGCGCGGCCCAAGCCCGATCCGGAGATTTACCTGGAGGCGGCGCGCCGGCTGGGCGTGCCGCCGCAAGCCTGTGTGGTCTTCGAAGATTCCCCCGCCGGGGTCCAGGCGGCGCGAGGGGCCGGAGCCCAGGTCGTGGCGGTGCGCACTACCTATCAGGAGTTCGCCGGTGCCGAACTGGCGATCCGCGATTTTCTGGATCCGGAGCTGGAGGCATGGCTGCGGCAGCGCGAGCGGGCGCACTGACGGGCTGGGCGGCGCTGCTACCTGCGGCGGCGCCGGCGGCCGCCCCGGTGGCGGGGGCCGACGCGGGGCGGCATTGGGAAGTCAACCTGGCCCTGTTCCTGGCCGTGTTGGCGGCGCTGAGCCTGACCCTGGCGCTGTGGTGGGCGCGGGGCCGCCGGCTGGAAGCGCAGCGCACGATCATCCGAACCCTGCTGGGGCTGGGCGAGGAGCTGCTCGCGGCGGGCTCCCCCACCGATCTGCTCCAGCAAATTCGCGCCGTCCTGCCGGGCCTGCTGGGAGTGACGGGCGTTCGCCTGTGGGTTCACAACCGGACGGCCCACACGCTGGAAGAGGTGGAAGGCGGTCCCGACGCGCGGCCGCTCTCGATCTCGCTGGAGCGGCCGGAAGGGCTGATCCCCTCGGGCGCAGCGGCCTGCTTTCGCAATCAAGCGCTGCTGGCGGTCCCCGACACCCGCCGGAGCCCGTTCCTGCGCGACAAGCAGGAAGCCCGGCGGATTCGCGCCGTGATGTTCGTGCCCATGCTGGCCCAGGCGGAGGTGCGCGGGGTGCTGGAAATCCACGACGCCCGGCAAACGCACCCCTTCGGCCCCGACGAGCAGATGATGGCCCAGCATCTGGCCAACCAGGCCGCCATCGCTCTGCGGCTGATGGAGGAGCAAACGGTGCGCGAGCAGCTCTCGCGCACCGAGCGGCTGGCGGCCGCCGCCCAGTTGCTTTCCGGCGTGGCGGGAGAGCTGCGGGCGCCGGTCGAGGCCATCGTGCGCCTGACCGAATCCTTCCTCTACCGCCGGCGGGGGCCGGTAACCGAGGAAGAGATGCGCGCCATCGCAGTGGAGGCCGAGAAGGCGGCCGGCATCCTGGCTCGCTTGGTGTCGTTCAGCCGTCCCGAGCGGCGCGAGGCCAAGCCGGTGGATTTGCGCGACCTGCTGAGCAGCCTGATTGAATTCCGCCGTCAGGAATGGGCCCTGCGCGGCTTGGAGGTGCGCGAGCTGCTGGGGCACGAACCGGTCTGGGTGCTGGGCTCGCGCGGCCAGCTCGAGCGAGTGTTCCTGAATCTGATGGTGCATGCCGAGCAGGCGCTGGCGGATTCGGCCGAGAAGCGCCTGAGCATCAGCCTGAGCGTGCTGGCCCGCCGGGCGCTGGTCGAGATCCTCTACACCGCCGCCGCTCCCAGGCCGCGCACCGCAGAGGAGCGCACCGACACCGGGGTGCTGATCGAGGGCGTGGTGCGGGGCATCATCCAGAGCCACGGCGGGGAAACGCGGCTGGTCCGCTTGCCCGGCGCCGGCTCGCGCATGGAGGTCGAGCTGCCCCTGGCCCCCGAACGCGCCACCGCACGGCCCGGCCTGCTGGGCGAGAACTTCACGCCTCGCCTGGCCACCGTGTTGCTGGTCGAGCCCGACGGCAGCGCGCGCGAGAAACTGCTCGGCCTGCTGAGCCGGCGCGGCTATCGCGTGGTTCCCGTGGGCAGCGCCGAGCAGGGCGTCGAGCTGGTTCAGCGCCTGCGTTTCGACCTGGTCTTTTGCGCCTCCCAATTGCCGGGTTTGAACTGGCTGGACTTCTTTCAGACCATTCGCCGCCGCATCGCCGCCTTCATCCTGGTCACCCAGGGCTACGATCCCGAGCTCGCCGGCAGCCTGCCCGAGGGGGAGATTCACCTGCTGCCGCGCCCCATCGTCGAGCTCGAACTGGAGCGCCTGCTGCTGGCTTTGGAATCCACTCTCCAACCCGCCTCGCACAGCCGGCCGCCCGAGTGACTCCGGCGCCGCCCCGTTATGATGGACCGTATGACCCGCAGGCAATTCCTGGCCGCGCCCGCCGTCTCGGCCCGGGCCCCGGCCTCCCGGCCCAACATCCTTCTGATCCTGGCCGACGACCTCGGCTACGGCGACTTGGGCTGCTACGGCCAGCAGCGCATCGCCACGCCCCATCTGGACCGGCTGGCGGCCGAGGGCATCCGCTTCACGCAGGCCTACGCCGGCTCGACCGTCTGCGCCCCCTCGCGCTGCGTGCTGATGACCGGCCGGCACACCGGCCACGCGCGCGTCCGCGGCAACCGCTACCCGGACCTGCCCCTCAAGCCCGAGGACCTCACCCTGGCGGAACTCCTCCAAGGGGCCGGCTATCGCACCGCCCTGTTCGGCAAATGGTCCTTGGGCGGGTTGGGCACCACGGGCTATCCCACCCGCAAGGGTTTCCAGGAATGGTTCGGTTACTTCAGCCAGACTCATGCTCATAATTACTATCCGGACTTACTGCTCGAACAGGAACGCGAGTATCTGGTGCGGGGTAACCTCGGCGCCCGCAAGACCGTCTGGGCCCACGACCTGTTCACCGAGCGTGCTCTGGCCTTGCTGCGCCGGCCTGACCCGCGGCCTTTCTTCCTCCACCTGTGCTGGACCGTTCCCCACGCCAACAACGAGCTCGGGCGCGACACCGGCAACGGCATGGAGGCGCCCTCCGACGCGCCCTATTCCGGCCGCGACTGGCCGCAGCCGGAGAAGAACTTCGCCGCCATGATCACCCGCATGGACGCCGACGTGGGCAAGATCCTGGCCGCCTTGCGCGAGGCCGGCTGGGACGAGAATACGCTCGTGCTGTTCACCAGCGACAACGGCCCGCATCGCGAGGGCGGCCACGACCCGGACTTCTTCCAGTCCCGCGGCCCCCTGCGGGGCATCAAGCGCGATCTGTACGAGGGCGGCATCCGCGTGCCGCTGGTGGCGCGCTGGCCGGCCCGCATCCGGCCGGGCCAGGTCAGTTCCCAGGTGATAGCGTTCTGGGACCTGCTGCCCACGCTGGCCGAGGCGGCCGGATTGGCGCCTCCCGCCGGGCTGGACGGCCTCTCGATGCTGCCCGCCTTTCTGGGCCGAGCGCAGCGCAGTCATGAATATCTCTACTGGGAGTTCCACGAGGGGGGCTTCCGGCAGGCGGTGCGGCTGGGCGACTGGAAGGCCGTACGCCAAGGGCCGGGCCGGCCGCTGGAGCTTTACGACCTGGCGAGCGACTTGGGGGAAAGCCGGAACGTCGCCGCCCGCCATCCCGACCTGATCGCCCGCCTCGAGCGCATCCTGGCCGAGGCTCGCAGCGAGTCGCCGGATTTCCCCTTGCCCGCCGCAGCGCGGAGCCGAGGCCGCCGGCTGCTACACTAATCGCTGATGAGGCTGCCGAAGCCGAGCTGGACGCTGCTGGCGGCGCTCGCTCTGGGGGCCCAGACCGTCTGTCCGCCCACGCCGACTTACTCGCCTTGCGACATCGTCTTCGAGTTGCCCCAAGCCGAGGCCGCGGCCCATCCCAACCCCTACGCCAGCATCACCCTGGAGGCCGAGTTCCGCTCCCCGCGCTTCCGCACCCTGAGACTGCCCGGCTTCTGGGACGGCGAAAGGCGCTGGGTGATCCGCTTCGCGCCCACCGGCGCGGGCCAGTGGCTTTTCCGCACGGCGAGCAATGCGGCCGGGCTGAACGGCCTGGAAGGCCGCCTGCAAGCCGTCCCCTCGGATTCGCCCGGCTTCCTGCGCCCGGCCAATGTCCACCATTGGGCCTACGTGGACGGCTTGAACCTCACGCCCCATCTCTGGATGGGGGATACCTGCTACCGTTTCGCCTTCCTGGACCGCAAGCTGTTCGAACGCCTCATCGAGGCGCGCGCCGCTCAGAAATTCAACCACCTGCGCGGCCTGGTCATCGGCGGCCCCAGGGAAGCGGCGCAGGCCTTCCCCTCCCCTGACCGGCCGGACCCGGCCTACTTCCAGGAACTCGATCGCCGCATCCTTTTCATGAACCGCAAGGGCATCATCGCAGACCTGGTGCTGGCGGGCGACGAGAATCACCTGGTCAAGCTGTTCCCCACGGCCGCCCAGCGCGAACGGTACGTGCGCTACCTGGCAGCCCGCTACGCCGCCCTGCATGTTACCTGGCAAGGCGTGCAGGAGTTCGAGGAGTACGACGAGGGACGGGCTCTGCTCAAAGAGATCGGCCAGTTACTGGTCCGGCTGGACCCTTACCAGCACCCGCGCTCCACCCATAGCACCGCCACCTCGGCGCCTCTGTTCCAAGACGGCTGGATGGATTACATCGTTTACCAGTCCTCGGAGGACCAGCTCGGCGCCATCGAACACCAGATCTATCCCGCTCCCCAGGTCAACGCCGAATTCGCCTACGAGGATTCCGGCGCCGGCCGATCCCATCCCCACCACGTAGATACGGACACCTTCCGCCGGCGCCTTTGGAACGCCACCATGAACGGGCAGTATCCCACCTTCGGCAACACGGGCACTTACGGCGGGAGTAACTTTGCAGTGGACGCGAGGTATCTGGACTCGCCCGGAGCCCGCCAAATGACCGCCTGGTTCGAGTTTTTCTCCCGCACGCGCCACTGGGAACTCGAGCCCTATTTCGACGTGGAAGGCGGGCGGGCCCTGGCCCTGGAAGGCGTAGAGTATATCGTTTATGTAGAAAAACCAGGGCCGGTCGAAATTCTACTCGAGCGGCACGGCTACGACGTAGCCTGGTTCAATCCCCTCACCGGCGCGTTCCTTAAGCAACGGGAATTCAAGGGAGAACGCCTCCGGGCCGAGCCGCCCAGCCGCGACCACGACTGGGTCCTGCATATCTCGCGCGAGGGGCGCAAGCAATCCATGCTGCGCTCTTACAAGTTCGAGTCGCGGCCGGTGCTGATGCAGGAAATCGAGCAGAGTCCCCAGCGCGCGCCCTTCGA
>JGI24187J35170_1001017_pt1 | contig 12611 bp, 10 predicted proteins | sample YNPBryBLVA2012_FD_35170 | JGI IMG/M metagenome (IMG submission 35170)
TTCCTTGGTCTGCTCTTTCTCGGGCATGCGGCCACCTTACCCGCCGCGCCGGGCGACGCAACACGGCAGGCGGACGATCGCCTTGCCTGCTTCCGGACGCGAGCGGAGAGCCCGGATCCACGCCAGAGCCGTGTCGGCCCCGCTCGGACCGTCGAACCGGATCTCCACGCCCTCCACCGACACGCGCATCTCGCATCCGCCCTTCTTCGAAGGATCGAGGCGCACGCGGACCGAACCGCTCTCCGCCACCCTCGCGCCCAGCTCCCGGGCGACGTCGCCGGCCAGACGCGTCGCGGCCTCGCCGCCCTCCGCGACGACGCCGGTCTGCTCGTCGGCGACGAACGTTCCCTCGAGCAGACGGAACTCGTCGGGTTCGGGCACGAGTCCGAGGTTCCTAGCCTGCACCCGCTGGTAGCGCTCGGTCACGTTCTCCGCAGGAATGTCCCCGGGGTCGCGCCTCCACGAAACCGGAAACGTCTCCCGGCCGCGCTCGAATCGGACCGCCCACACGGCGAACTCGCGCAGGGCGGAGTCGGCCTNGGCCGCCTTCTCGCTGAACCACGTGCTGTCCGGAGGCCCCGGCTCCGCGGCGCCTAGATACCGCCAACCCGAGCCGTCCCAGACCTCGACCCAGGTGTGGTTGCCGCTTCGGTCCTGCCACAGGTACACGCCGGCCAGTCGGGCCGGGACTCCGACGCTGCGCAGGGCGTCGACCAGCAGGATCGACAGGCCCGTGCAAGACGCGAACTTCAGCCGGATCGTCTCGGTCGGGCTCTGGTCCGGCGCGCGCCGCTTGGTCGGGTGGTACTTCACGCCGAAGTCCGCGAAGAGGTTCTCGTTCATCCAGAGGGCCAGCTTCAGCGGGTCGCCGAGCTCCAGCGCCTTGGCCTGGTACCGGTCGCGGAGCATCCGTCGCCAGTCGTCCCGCTCCTCCGTGACGTTGGCGTAGGGCAGCACGGCGTTGCGGTACACGTCCGCAGGCACCCGGCCTCGCCAGGGGGCGGATCCGAACGCCTCGCGGGCCAGCTTCACGTTGTCGAGCAGCCTCTCTCCGGAGTAGGTTCGGAGGTCGCGGTCCGGCATATTCACGATCAGAAACCGAAGGTCGTCCTTCCACTCGGGCTTGCACCGCGACAGTGCCCGTCGCAGCGAGGCAGCGTTCGGTCCGGCCTTCGCCAAGGCCGCCTGCAGTTCGCGGTCGGGACCCGACAGCGTGAGGACACAGGCCAGGAGGAGCGGCGCCAGCATGGCCCATTCTAGCCCCGGGACCACAGTGCCCCTCATCCGGTCGAATCGGACATCATGGCGTTCGGTGAGCGAAACCCGGAGGGCCTACCTCGACCACGCCGCGACGTCCCCCATGCTGCCCGAGGCCAAGGAGGCCATGCGGGCGGCCATGGAACTGCGTGGCAACCCGAGCAGCATCCACGCCGACGGGCGCCGCGTTCGCGACCTTCTCGACGTGGCCCGCGAAGCCCTCGCGGACCGGCTCCGGTGCGCCTTCGCCGAGGTGGTGTTCACGTCCGGCGCGACGGAGAGCGCCAACCACGCTCTGCTCGGTCTGGCCTTGGCCCATCAGTCGGGAGCCCGGAAGCNGATTCTGGCGTCCGCGATCGAGCATCCCTGCGTGCTGCAGCTCGCCCCGGTTCTCGGCNAGCTGGGCTTTCGGCTGGAGACCGTGCCCGTGTCCCGAGATGCCGTCGCCGATCCGCAGCGCTGGGCGGACCGGCTGTCCGACGACGTGCTCGCAGTGGCCATCCAGCACGCCAACAACGAGGTGGGGACATTCCAGCCGGTGCGAGAGGTCGCGGAGCTGGCCCACCGTGTGGGCGCGACGGTGTTCGTGGACGCCGTCCAGACGATGTTCGAGCCTTGGACGGTCGACGAGCTGGGGGCGGACCTCGTCGCGCTCTCGGGGCACAAGATCGGCGGGCCGGCGGGGGTTGGGGCCCTCTACGTTCGTGCGGGCACGCGGGTGAACGCCTGGATCCGCGGCGGGAGCCAGGAGAGGGAGCGCAGGGGAGGAACCGAGAACGTTCCAGGCATCGTCGGCTTCGGCGCGGCCGTCCGGACCCTGCTCCGAAGGGGCGGGGACCTTCGCGAGGCGAGGGCCGCGTCGCGGGATGCCTTCCTGCGCAGGCTGGCGGAGAACCTGCCTGGTGCATGGACACCTACCGTGCCCCTCCAAAGCGCTCTTTCGGGCCACGCCCACCTGCTGTTCCCTGGGGTCGACGCGGAGCGCCTGCTGATCGCGATGGATCTCCTGGGGGTTTCGGCGAGCGCGGGTTCCGCCTGCAGCGCCGGAAGCATCGATCCCAGTCCCGTTTTGCTCGCCGTGGGTCTCGACCCCATGGCCGCGCGATCGGGCGTTCGGTTCACGTTCGGGTGGTCCTCCACGCCGGAGGAGGCCGAATGGGCAGCCGACCGGGTGGCCGAGGCGCACAGGCGCGTGGCCGCGTCCCGCACGGGCTAACATGGAATGGTACGAACGCAAGCCATGGAATCCCTGACTCCCCGCCAGATCGTCGCCGAGCTGGACCGCTTCATCGTGGGCCAGGACGCCGCCAAGCGGGCGGTGGCCGTCGCTCTGCGAAACCGCTACCGGCGCCAGCAACTGCCGCCGGAGGTCCGCAACGAGATTCTTCCCAAGAACATCCTGATGATCGGGCCGACCGGCGTCGGCAAGACGGAGATCGCTCGCAGGCTGGCCCAGCTCGCCGGCGCCCCTTTCCTGAAGGTCGAGGCCACCAAGTTCACGGAGGTCGGGTACGTCGGGCGCGACGTCGAATCGATGGTGCGGGACCTGGTGGGGGTCGCGGTCCGAATGGTGGAGACTGAGAAGATGGAGGAGGCCCGGCCCAAAGTCGCCGAGACCGTCGAACGAAAGCTCGTGGACCTGCTCGTTGAGGCGGAGGATCCCGAGGCCAGGACCAGGTCGGAGAGCCGTTCAGTTGGGAGCCTCAGGCCGGACCGGGAGATCATCCGACGAGCCATGGAGCTGTTCGGCCAGAAGCTGGATGACGGCTATCCCGACGAGCCGACCCCGGAAGAAGACGAGCAGGAGCAGAAGGCGGCCGAGGCGCGCCGCGGGGAGGTCCTTCGAAGGCTGCGCGCGTGGGAGATGGAGCAGGCGGAGGTGGAGATCGAGGTCGAGGACAACCAAAGTTCGTTCCTGCAGGTGTTTTCGCCCCAGGGTCTCGAGGAGATGGGGCTGGAGCTGCCTTACGACCCATTCCACCGCTCCCGCACGAGGCGCCGAAAGGCGACCGTGGCCGAGGCGCGCGAGATCCTCACGCGCCAAGAGGCCGCGAAGCTCATCGACCGTTCGTCCCTCCACTCCGAGGCCGTGGCGCGCACGGAGCAGACCGGGATCATCTTCCTGGACGAGATCGACAAGGTGGCCTCGAAGAAGGAGGCCCACGGTCCGGACGTGTCCCGCGAGGGCGTCCAGCGCGACCTGCTCCCCATCATCGAGGGCTCGGTGGTCCGGACGAAGTACGGGCCGGTGCGGACCGACCACATCCTGTTCATCGCCGCCGGCGCGTTCCACATCAGCAAACCCAGCGACCTGATCCCGGAGCTGCAGGGGCGGCTGCCGATCCGCGTGGAGCTGGAACCGCTCGGCGAGGCGGACTTCCGCAGGATCCTTCGGGAACCCCAGAACGCGCTCTCCAAGCAGTACCAGAAGCTCCTCTCGACCGAGGGCGTCGAGCTCGAGTTCACCGAGGAGGCCCTCGACGCCATCGCCGCCGTGGCGGCCGAGGTGAACGCCAAGACCGAGAACATCGGCGCCCGCAGGCTGCACACGGTGATGGAGCGCCTCCTCGAGGACGTTCTGTTCGAGGCCCCTGACCTGCCGGACAAGCGCGTGATCGTCGACGCCGACCGGGTCCGTGAGCGCCTCCACGGCCTGGTGGAGGACGTCGACCTGAGCCGCTACATCCTTTGAGGCGGGAGGCCTTGCCGACCGAGGGCCGTCGCAAAGTCGGAACCTCTGCCTCGGTCGAATCGAAACGGGGCCGGCCGATAGGCCGGCCCCTCCGCGTGCCTGCGACGCCGTCAGTCGCAGACCCAGTACCAGGTGTCCTCCCATGGCTCGGGATTGCCCGTCGGCTCTCCCGACTTCCTGCCCTCGGGGTTCACCCTCGTCTCGTCGAACTGCGCCGCGCTGGTCAGGAACTTCGCGTGCCCGTCGGAGAAGATCACCGTGCCCCCCGTCGAGCTCCACTGCCGATAGTAGTTGTACGGCGGATCGCAGTCGTAGCCGTACCGCAGGCAGGTGGTGTCGAACTTGCGGGAGAAGAACGGGAACATCTCCAGCCGGATCTGCCGCGATTCGGAGGGGTACTCCACCATCCCGTCGGTGACGGTCCACCCGTAGCTGTACAGCTCGTTGTTCTGGGACGACTCCCCAGGGACGACGCTGAACAGGCACTTGGTGAAGCGGTACGAGCTCCCGTAGGCCTTCCAGTAGGTGTCCGCGCCGGGCACGTCCTGCGACGTGTACGGTCCTCCCGCGTCCAGCGGGCTGCGGAAGATGTCCTTCGCCCCGCTGTAGGCCAACAGCAGCACCTCGACGCCCTTGTGGCCCGGCTGGCCGGCGGGCGGCTGGCTGTTGTACGCGTAGAAGATCGGCATCGTGTCGTCGTTGTCGGCGACGTACATCCTCAGAGCCATCCCGATCTGCCGGCCGTTGCTCAGGCAGGCCGTGTTCTTGGCGGCCTCCTTCGCGCGGGCGAAGACGGGGAACAGGATGGCCGCGAGGATCGCCACGATGGCGATCACAACGAGCAGCTCGATCAGCGTGAAGCCGAGTCGGTCTCTTCTCATGTCGGTGCCTCCTTGGTCGAAAGGGCCGACACCGATTGCGCGGGGACGGCCCTTCTTCCAAAGCGGCCCGACTGCGCAATCCCTACGCCGGCATTACCCGGATCAGGTTCAGGGGTCTTCCCGGTCGGGAACTCTCAGCCTTTCGGCTCCCCCTTGCGTGCGGCCTTTCGCCGCCTCCATTCTACTTCAGAATCACGACGCGATCGGCCGACGACGGATTTCGGCCCAGGACCGGGGATACCGCCGAGGAGTCGGCGCCACCTTGCGGTAGACCGGGAACACCCTCGGCGCCCCGGCCGGTGCGAGCTCCGTCTCCCAGATCTCCAGCAGCTCCAGGCCGAGCTCCCCGCACGGGCAGGCGCGGATCGCTTCCAGGTCGCTCGGGGTCCTCATCGGCACCACCAGCCCGCCGACGGAGCAAGCTGGCGCGCTAAGCTCCAGCTGTACCGCCAACGGAGCCACCGCTCGGCCGGTCACGAGCCCGAAGCGGTCCCTCACGCCCCACGTCTCCGCCCGGTCGCAGACCGGCTTGACGTTCGGCGGCCGGTGCCTCGCGAGGAAACCGATCATCTTGCCGGAGGAATCCAGACCCACCCAGGAGGCATCGGGCCGCACGATGGCCAAGGGGACGCTCGGGAAGCCGGGGCCGCAGCCGATGTCCAGAGCCTCGGCGCCCTCGGCAATGCGGGAATGGATCAGCAGCGAATCGAGGAAGTGCCGAACCCAGCACTCCTCTCGCGGCACCCGCGTCAGGTTGCGGACGGATCCCTCGCGGTACAGCGCCTCCTCGAAGCGCTCAAGGGCGTCCAACTGGCCGTCGTCGAGCGCCAAGCCGATCCGCGCGCACTCCGCCGCAAGCCGCTCGCGATCCACGAACCGGGACTCTACTCCATTCTTGTACAGTGAGTGAACGATCGAGCCGTGCGACGGCACTCACAGGTTGAGAGGAACATGGACCCCCTCGTGGAGCGAGCGAAGAGAGGCGACCGAGAGGCGATGGCCGAGCTGGTTCGGCGGAACTACGACGCCGTGTACCGGTTCTGCGCGCGGAGAGTCGGACTGGAGCCCGCCAAGGACATGGCGCAGGAGACGTTTCTGACGGCTTGCCGGTCGCTGCGCAGGTACGAGGGCCGCTCCTCCTTCGAGGTGTGGCTCTTCGGCATCGCGCACAACCTCTGCCGCCGGAGCCTGCGCTCTTCGGCGCCGGTGAACGTGGAAGCCGCATGGCGGACGGAGCCGGACACGGAAGAGTCTTGGATCGACCGGAGGCTGCTGGTGGAAGCGCTGCGCGGCCTCAGCGCAGAGCATCTGGAGGCGGTGCTCCTCCATGAGGTCGAGGGGCTCACCTACGAGGAGGCCGCGCAGCTTCTCGGCGTCCCGACGGGGACCGTGAAGAGCCGGCTCCACCACGCCTTCGCCAGGCTGAGATCCTCCCTCCAAGCCCAGGGGGTGAACCGATGAACGTGCGAGAGAACCTCAAGGCCTACTTAGACCGCGAGCTGCCCGAGGATCAGGCCGCCGCCGTCCGGCAGGCGCTGGAACAGGACCCGTCGCTCCGACAGGAGCTGGAAGAGATGAGAATGCTTGGACTCGAAATCCGCAGGGCCGCAACCGAACCCGAACCCGTCGGCATGGAGCAGACGATCGGCCGCATCGCCGCACCCCGTCGGCCTTGGGCGCGCAGACCGTTGCTCGCGCTCTCCGGCATCGCCGCCTTGGCGGTGCTCGTCTCGATGGTCAGCGTCCTGAACCGCGCCCGTGGAGACGCCCCGATGGCGGAGAGCGCCGCCGGCGCCGACGTCGCGATGAAGTCCGTGGCCCCGATGGCCGAGTCCATGGCCGAAGCGCCGGGCCACGCCGCAGGGGAGAACCCGGACTACGCCATGGCCGGGGCGTTCCCCAAAAGGATGGTCGTCCGAACGGCGGACATCCGGCTGAAGGTCGACGACGCCGCCGCGGCCATGCAGAAGGCGATCGAGCTGGCCAAGAGCCTCGGAGGCTATGCGGCGTCCAGCGGCATCAGCCGGGAGACCGAGCGGTCGACGCCCGTCGGCACGGCCACCCTGCGGGTTCCCGAACGGAACTTCGACGCCGCGCTGGGCCAGCTGCGCACGTTCGGCGACGTCTTGTCCGAGAACTCGAACAGCGACGACGTGACGCTGCAGCACGCCGATGTTTCGGCCCGCCTCAAGGTGCTGAGGGCCGAGGAACAGCAGTACGTGACGCTGCTCGGCGCGGCCAAGACCATCGGCCAGGTGCTGCAGGTACGCGAGCGGCTGAACCAGGTCCGCCAGGAGATCGAGAGCCTGGACGCCCAGCGAAAGACGCTCGAGCGACAGGCCGCGCTCTCCACAATCACCGCCACCTTTGTTCAGCGAACGGCGGTTGGTGAGCCGGAGCCCGGCCGAGGCTGGGCCTCGGAGGCTTGGGCGAGCGCCGTCAACGGCCTGACCGCCGCGTTCCGATGGATCGGCGCGGCCGCCATCTTCCTCTTCGTCTACTCCCCGCTCTGGCTGCCCGCTCTCCTCCTTGTGGCCTATCTGGCGCGCAGGTTCAAGTAGACTGAGGCCAACAGGCGGGTGCTGGGTTGGCCTCCGGCCTGGCGGGGGCCATCCCCAGCCATCCTTCTGGGGAGGCTGAGGTGGCGCGCTGGATCTTGCTGGGTGTCTTGGCGGCCCTGCTCATCGGATGCGGGGGCGGAGGCCAGAGCGGTCCCGGCCCCGTCGCGCCTCCCCCGGATCGGCCGGCGGCGGAGTCCGGCGAAATCCAGCGCGTCGTCATCCGACGAGCGAACCTGCGCGTACGGGTCGAGAGCGCCGAGAAGGCGCTGCTGGCCGCGCGGAACCTCGCCACCGAACTCGGTGGGTATGTCGAGTCGGGCGGGATCTTCGACCAAGAGACCGACACCCCGTCCGCGCAGGCGGTGCTCCGCGTTCCCGAGGCCCGCTTCGACGAAGCCATCGAGCGTCTGAAGGCGCTCGGCACCCGCGAGTTCGAACAGATCCAGAGCGAGGACGTCACCCTCAAGGCCACCGACCTCGACGCCCGGCTGAAGGTGCTTCGGGCTGAGGAGAGGCAGTACCTGGAGCTGCTCGCCAAAGCGCGGTCGGTGAACGACGTGCTCGGCGTGCGCCAGCGGCTCAGCGAGGTTAGGCAGCAGGTCGAAAGCCTTGACGCCCAGCTGAAGGTCATCCGCAACCAAGCCGCCTACTCCACGATCTCCGTCGACTTCGTCCAGCGCATCGGCTTTGGGATGGGCGGACGAAGCGGGTGGATCGCCGAGGCGTGGTTCGGCGCGTGGAACGCGCTGTTCGCCGTCCTACGCTGGCTGGTGCAGCTGGCCGTGGTGGTGGTGGTGTTCTCCGTGATCTGGGTGCCGGTCGTGCTGCTGGTCCGCTGGTCGAGGAACCGGCCCGGCCGCCGCCCGCCGCCTCCGCCGTCCTCGGTCTCAGCCGACGGGTCCAGCGACGCCGCCGACCAGTAAACTGTCCAGCGTTGCTCGAGGCTCTGCGCGACGCCGACTACGCCCTGCTCCGCGCCATCCATCTGGGGTGGCGCTCGCCGTTGCTCGACCCGCTGTTCTTGGTCCTGAGCTACACGGGTCTGGGCCAAGTCCAGCTGGCCGTTCTGGCCCTGGCAGGGTGGAGATGGCCGTCCGTCCGTTCCAGGCTGCCGTTCCTGGTCGGTGCGTTCGCCGCGTCGGGCATCCTGAACTCCCTTCTCAAGGGTCTGTTCGACCGCGAGAGGCCGAGCCTGGTTGCATGGACCCTCCCCCAGGAGCCGTTCCGGTTCGGCAGCTTCCCGAGCGGACACACGGTCACCAGCTTCGCCCTTGCCGTCTGCGCCGCCCTGATGCTTCGCAACCGCAGGGGGTGGCCGCTGATCGTCTGGGCGCTCGGCGTGGCCCTCAGCCGGGTGTACCGCGGGGTGCACTGGCCGAGCGACGTTCTGGCCGCCGCCGCGCTGGGATCGGCCGTCGGCGCGGCGTTCGCCTGGCTCGCCGAATCGCGGCTCTCCCTCCGCGGGCCTGCCGCCTGAGCCCGCTCTCTGCCCAGGTGGAAGATCACAGGAACAGGCGGCAGGCGGGGTTGGAGGTCACTTCGGTCCACTCCAGACCAGAGTCCCGCAGGAACGCCTTGAGCTTTGCCCGGTCGGCCGGCGGCACCTGGATCCCCGCGAGCACCCGACCGTAGTCGGAGCCGTGGTTCCGGTAATGGAACAGGCTGATGTTCCACGGCTGCTCCAGGCGCCGAAGAAAGCCCAGCAGCGCTCCCGGCCTCTCGGGAAACACGAAGGCGAAGAGGCGCTCGTGCCGGGCCTTGGTTCGCCCGCCGACCATGTGGCGGACGTGCAGCTTGGCCACCTCGTCGTCGGTGAGGTCCACCACGCCGTAGCCCCGAGCCTGCAGGCGGGCGAACAGGGCGGCCACCTCGGTCGGGTTGGCGGTCCGCAACCCGACGAACACGTGCGCTTCAGGGCCGGGGCTGTACCGGTAGTTGAACTCCGTGATTTCGTGCGGGCCGATCGCCTCGCAGAACTCCAGGAAGCTGCCCGGACGCTCGGGGATGGTCGCCGCGAACACCGTCTCCCGCCGCTCGCCGATCTCCGCCCGCTCGGAGACGTGCCGCAGCGTGTCGAAGTTCAGGTTCGCCCCGCTGGCGATGGCCGCGAAGCGCCCGCCCCGCTTGCCGCTCCGCTGCACGAAGCGCTTCAAGCCCGCGAAAGCCAAAGCGCCGGCCGGCTCCAAGACGCACCTCCTGTCCTCGAACACGTCTTTGATGGCCGCGCAGATCTCGTCGTTCGAGACCACCACCACCTCGTCCACCACCTTGCGCGCGATGCGGAACGTCTCCTCGCCCACCTGCCGCACGGCGACGCCGTCCGCGAACCGCCCGACCCTCTCCAGGCGCACCCGCCGGCCCGCCCGCAGGCTCCGCGCCATCGCGTCGGCGTCCTCCGGCTCCACGCCGACCACCCTCGTCGCCGGATGGAGCGCCTTGTAGCACACGCCCACGCCGGCGATCAGGCCGCCACCGCCCACGGGGACGAACACGGCGTCCACGGGCTGCGGGATCTGCCGAACCATCTCCAGGCCGATCGTGCCCTGGCCCGCGATCACGTCGGGGTCGTCGTAGGGGTGCACGAACGTCATCCCCGCCGAGGCGGCCAGCTCGCGCGCCTTCTCGTAGGCGGCGTCGTAGTTGTCGCCGAACAACACCACCTCCGCCCCGTGCCGCCGGACGGCGTCCACCTTGATCCGAGGCGTGGTCGCCGGCATCACGATCGTGGCGGAGACGCCCAGCCTGCGGCCCGCCAGCGCCACGCCCTGCGCGTGGTTCCCCGCCGAGGCCGCCACCACGCCGCGAGCGAGCTCCTCCTTCGAGAGGCCGGCCATCTTGTTGTACGCCCCCCGGAGCTTGAACGAGAACACGCTCTGCTGGTCCTCCCGCTTCAGCCAGACCTCGCAGCCCAGCCGCCGGCTCAGGACGGGCGCCAGCTCGCAGGGGGTCTCCGCGGCGACGTCGTACACGCGCGCGAGCAGAATCTTCCGGAGATAGCTCTGCAGCATTGCTCGGACCCTACCAGAATTGCCGTCGTTCGTTCAAAAAGCGCCAAGGGGGGTATTTGGACCTAGTTGTTTGTGTAAACTGGAGATCGCACGATGGTCGTCCCTCGCTCCGATGACGATCCATGGCCCGCGAACGACCCCCGGGTCGGCGGGCAAGGCCGAGCGGCCTCTCCGAGAGACCGAACCCGACGGCTCAGCCGGTTGCACGAACCGCGCGGCGATCTTCGGCGCAGCCGGGCACCCGAGGAGCGAGCCGCGGACTCTGATCGAATGGAACTGCCATGACTATGAAGAATCCCATCACGATCGACGGCAACGAGGCCGCCGCCACAGTCGCCTACAAGACCAACGAGGTGGTCGCGATCTACCCGATCACCCCCTCGTCCACCATGGCCGAGCTCGCCGACGCCTGGGCCGTGGCCGGCAAGAAGAACCTCTGGGGCGCGGTGCCTCTGGTGCAGGAGATGCAGTCCGAGGGCGGCGCCGCCGGTGCCGTGCACGGCTCCCTGCAGGCCGGCTCGCTCACGACGACCTTCACGGCCAGCCAGGGCTTGCTGCTGATGATCCCGAACATGTTCAAGATCGCGGGAGAGCTGACCAGCACCGTCTTCCACGTGTCGGCCCGCGCGATCGCCGCCCAGGGCCTGTCGATCTTCGGCGACCACTCCGACATCATGGCCGCCCGGTCGACCGGCTTCGCGATCCTGGTCAGCAACTCTGTCCAGGAGGCGCACGACTTCGCCCTGATCGCCCAGGCTGCCACCCTCAAGGCGCGCGTGCCGTTCATCCACGCCTTCGACGGATTCCGAACCTCGCACGAGGTCCAGAAGATCGAGCAGCTCACCGACGAGCAGATCCGAGCGATGATCCCGGACGACCTCGTCCGCGCGCACCGCGACCGGGCTCTGAACCCGGAGCGCCCCGTCATGCGCGGCACCGCCCAGAACCCGGACGTGTACTTCCAAGGCCGTGAGACGGTGAACCCCTACTACGCCGCCGCGCCCGGGATCGTCCAGGAAGCCATGGATCGGTTCGCCGAGCTCACCGGCCGCCGCTACAGCCTGTTCCAGTACGTGGGCGACCCGCAGGCCGAGCGGGTGATCGTGATGATGGGTTCGGGAGCCGAGACGGTGGAGGAGGCCATCGAGGCGCTGAACGCCGCTGGCGAAAAGGTCGGCCTGCTGAAGGTTCGCCTGTACCGCCCGTTCGACGGCCGGGCGATGGTCGCCGCCCTGCCGCCCACCGTCCGCCGCATCGCCGTGCTCGACCGCACCAAGGAACCCGGCGCGAACGGGGAGCCTCTGTACCAGGACGTCGCCGCAGCGCTGCTCGAGGCGTTCCTCGACGGGTCCGCGGCGCTCCAGAGCCTGCCCAAGATCGTGGGCGGCCGCTACGGCCTCGGATCCAAGGAGTTCACGCCGGCGATGGTCAAGGGCGTGTTCGACGAGCTCGCCAAGGATCGGCCGAAGAACCACTTCACGGTCGGCATCATCGACGACGTGGCCCATACGAGCATCGACTTCGACCCGACCTGGGTCACGGAGCCGGACGACGTGGTCAAGGCGGTGTTCTGGGGCTTGGGTTCCGACGGCACGGTCGGCGCGAACAAGAACTCGATCAAGATCATCGGCGAGGAGACCGACAACTACGCCCAGGGCTACTTCGTCTACGACTCGAAGAAGTCCGGCTCGGTGACGGTGTCGCACCTTCGCTTCGGCCCGCGCCCCATCAAGAGCACGTACCTGCTCCAAAAGGCGGACTTCGTGGCGGTCCACCAGTTCGGCCTCGTGCAGAGGTACCCCGTGCTGGACATCGCGCGCGAGGGCGGCGTGTTCCTCCTGAACAGCCCCATCCCCGCCTCCGAGGTGTGGGACGAGCTGCCCGCCGACGTCCAGGAGCAGATCCTGAGCAAGAAGCTGCGGTTCTACACCGTGGACGCCTACGAGGTCGCCCGCAAGACCGGCATGGGCTCGCGCATCAACACGATCATGCAGGTCGCGTTCTTCGCCCTGAGCGGCGTGCTGCCGCGGGAGGAGGCGATCCAGAAGATCCGCGAGGCCATCCGCAAGACGTACGGCAAGCGCGGAGAGGCCGTCGTGCAGCAGAACTTCGCGGCGGTGGACATGGCCTTAGATCACATCCACGAGGTGCAGGTGCCCGGCAAGATCACTGGCAAGCCGAGAAAGAAGGAGGTCGTGCCCGCCGATGCCCC
>JGI24187J35170_1001018_pt1 | contig 12607 bp, 14 predicted proteins | sample YNPBryBLVA2012_FD_35170 | JGI IMG/M metagenome (IMG submission 35170)
GAATAGCCATGACGCCGTTCAAGAGTGTGCCCCCAAGCGGACTCGAACCGCTGTTTGGGCCTTGAGAGGGCCCCGTCCTGGGCCGCTAGACGATGGGGGCGTTCACGCGGCAGAATTGTATCACAGCGTTTCGGTCGCGTCAATTTTTGCGCGGCAGCCTTATTTCAACCACTCAGCCGCTTGCAGGGCGTGGTAGGTGATGATGAAATCGGCGCCGGCGCGTTTGATGGAGGTCAAGATTTCCAGCGTCACTTTGGCCTCGTTGATCCAGCCGTTTTGGGCGGCCGCCTTGACCATGGCATACTCGCCGCTCACGTTATAGGCAGCCATCGGCAATTCTGGAAAAGCATTCTTGACCGTGCATANTACATCCAAATAGGGCAAGGCCGGCTTGACCATCAACATATCGGCGCCTTCTTCCACGTCCAGGGCCGCCTCGCGCAGCGCCTCGCGCCCATTGGCTGGGTCCATTTGATGCGATTTGCGGTCGCCAAACTTGGGCGCTCCCTCGGCTGCCTCACGGAAGGGGCCGTAGAACGAGGACGCATATTTGACGGCGTAAGACAGGATCGGCAAGTTCTCGAAACCGTTCTCGTCCAGCGCCGAGCGGATAGCCGCAACCATACCGTCAATCATGCCCGAGGGAGCCACAATGTCCGCGCCGCATTCGGCGTGCGAAACGGCTACCTTGCCCAGTACCTCCAGGGTAGGGTCGTTGAGGACATAACCTTCGGGCAAGTGCGGGTAGGGGAGCTCGTCCTCTCCAGGCTTGGACGCGCCGCGAGTTCCACCGTTGAGAGACATCGAAGGCCGGCTATTCAAAATTCCGCAATGTCCATGGTCGGTGTATTCGCACAGACAAATATCGGTGATAACCAGCAATTCGGGGATTTCCTTCTTGATGGCGCGAATGGCTTTTTGGATGATGCCATTCGGGTCGAAATTTTCCAGCCCGATGGGGTCTTTCTCTGCAGGAATGCCAAACAGCACCACGCCCGGCACGTTCAATTTGGCAGCCGTTTCGGCCTCCTTCACGGCCTCCTCAACCGATAATTGCGCAATACCCGGCATAGATTGGATGGGCGTGCGTCCTTTCCCGTGACGGATGAACAACGGGTAAATGAAATCATGGGCGTTCAGTTCGGTTTCCCGCACCAACGAGCGTAAGGCTTCGTTCTGGCGCAGGCGGCGAGGTCGCACCGTGCGGGTTGTTCGAGTTTCGCGGCCGAACGAGAGAGAGGGGCGCGTATCGAATGCAAGAGTAGTCATCATGCCTCCAAAGTTACTTCAAATGGGATAGTAATTCAACCAAACCTTCGGTCGTATATTCTTTTGCTGCCAGCGGATGGGGAAAGCCAGCCTGCCGCGCCGCTTGTTGTGTAATCGGACCAATGCAGGCAATTTTAGGTTCACCTGGAAGATGGAACGGATCCAGCCCCGCCTGACGGACGAGCGCGACGAAATTTTCCACGCCCGAGGGGCTGGTGAACGTCACCGCTTCGACTCCGGACCTCAAGGCTGCCAGCCCTTCTTCGGCCGGTTGCGCCGCGACAGTGCGGTACACGGCAATCTCGTGGGCAATGCCGCCTGCCTGGGCAATGGCTTCGGGTAATGCCTTGCGGGCGATTTCGGCGCGCGGGAGCAGCACCCAGCGTCCGCGCAAATCGCCCAAGCCCGGCAGGATCGCCTCTGCCACATACTCCTGCGGCACGAAATCTGCGGGCACCCCGCGCGCTTCGAGGGCGGCGGCAGTCTTGGGGCCAATGGCGGCGATTTGGACATGGATGTCGTTCCTCCACTCAGGCATTTTGTCAGCCGCATTGAAAAACGCCTCCACCCCATTGACAGAAGTAAAGACGATCCAGTCGTAGCAGCCCAGTTTTGCAATTGCCCGCTCGAGGGCCACATTCGATTCCAAAGGGCGGATTTCGATGACCGGGAAGAAGACCGGTTCGAAACCGGCCTGAAGGAGACGCTCGGCGAAGGGGTCGGCCTGAGAACGGGGGCGGGTAATGAGGATTTTCATAAGGGGTTGCAATCTGCAATCATAGGTAGCAGGGCGTCTGCGCCTTGCGCCAGCGCGTCACAAGCCAGTTCGCTGCCCAGCGTCAGGGCATCGGGGCCTTCTCCCGTGACCCTGACGACCAATTTACCGTCGGGGGAGGCCACCAGCCCTGTCAAACGGATGTTGGCGGGTTGCTCCGCGCTGAGCGAAGCAAACGCCGCAACCGGCACAGCGCATCCGCCGCCCAATTTGAACAGGAACTGGCGTTCGGCGGTGACCGCTGCGCGCGTGGGCGCATGTTCGAGGGCCGCCAGCAGGGCCAGCGTGTCCTTGTCATCGGCGCGGCATTGCACCGCTAGCGCCCCCTGGGCAGGCGCCGGCAGCATGGTCTCCAACGGCAGCCATTGGGTAACGTGCGCTTCCAGGCCCAGGCGCAGCAGACCGGCGCCGGCCAGGATGACGGCGTCGTAGGGGCCTTCGAGCGCCTTGCGCAGGCGGGTATCCACGTTGCCGCGCAGAGACAGCGTGGTCAGGTCGGGGCGGGCTGCCAAGACCTGGGCAGCGCGACGCAGGCTAGAGGTTCCGACCACCGAAGCGGGGGGCAGAGTCTCCAACGTGTATCCCCTTTTGGAAATCAAGGCATCCCTCGCTTCTGCGCGCGGGGGGATACATCCAATGACCAGGCCGGGGGCGCTTTCGACTGGTAAATCTTTCAGGGAATGCACCGCGCAATCGGCCACTTGCGAGAGAAGTTCACATTCGAGTTCCTGGGTGAACAACCCTTTTCCGCCGATTTTGGGCAGCGGCTTATCGAGAATTCTATCGCCCAGCGTAGAGACAACTTTTTCTTGACAGACCAGGCCGGGATGCGCTTGTTGTAGGGCTTGCATGACCCAGCGGGTTTGCCAAAGGGCCAGGGGCGAAGGACGGGTAACAAAAGTGAGTTTCATCTCTTTTCTTCGATGTTCCTTGTGTGCGTTGGGGCGCTGCGCGCTGGAGCGCACAGGCGGCAATTCCCGTATTTTACCCTACCAGCGCGGTGTCAGGCCTTACAAGTTTGTAGACCTCGCTCTGCCGGCGGTGGATTGTCCTGGCGGTCTCCCAGCATGGATGCCCATTCCATTCGCACGAGCAAGTCTTTTTTGAATATTGCTCTGTTGCGAGGATGTCATTGCGAATACTATGAGCCGCTGCAAGCGGCGACCGCGAAGCGTACCCGAAGGGTAAGCAATCCCCTTGCCGGCTGGGAGACTGCTTTCCCCACGCTACGCTCGGGACATGCGCTTCGCTCGCAGTGACATACTTTGAGAGTGTTTGCAACAGAGCATTTGAATATAATTCCTGAAGTCGGAAAGCCTTCGAACTGTCCCGAAGGCTCGATTTTGCCCATACAATTGCTCTAAAAAGCCTTGTGGGACTGGCTTTTGCCGCCTGGGCTTCTCTGCTCAAAGAAGGCAGCCGAATGCGCATCCTGTTCGCTTTTTTCAGCATTGCCATACTCGCCTATGGCCTGATAACCTATCTGGCGGTACCGCTCTGTGAGCGGTTGACCGATGCTGAAAAAACAAAGAGAGCAGCGGCAAACAATATCCTGCCCTCTCTAACCGGTTGCGCGATTTTACGGCCTGGCCCAGCGTTGGGGTGGTCATGCCCTTGCCTGGCTGTGGCGTCTCTCTTTCCTTGAGCGCGTCAACCGCTCGAAAAGAATAACAAAGCGGGGTATTTTGGGCGTGACCAACACGTCCAAAGCACCCCGCTGGCAGGTTGATGGGGATGATACGATCAATCTTCCTGGAAACTGTAGCCGCCAGACCAGGTCTGAATCAAGCCGGTTTCGCCTGCTTCTTCTTCCAATTTTTTGCGCAGGCGATACACCATGTTCTTGAGCAGGGCCTGGTCGTTTTCGCGATGCGCGCCCCATACGGTTTGGAGGATGTCTTCGCCCTTGAACACGTAGCCGGGGCGGCTCATCAACAAGTGCAACAAGCGGAATTCGAGGTTCGTCAAACGCACTTCTTGACCGTTGCGCCCAATGGCCGAGCGGTGCGCAGGGTCGAGGCGCAATTTGTCCGTCCGCCGCGCCGACATCGGCTCGCTCCATGAGCGGCGCGACCAGGCGGCCACCTTAGCCAAGAAAATGGCCGGGCTAATGGGCTTGACGACGCATTCATCTACCCCCGCTTCGTAGGCTTCCAGGATTTCCGCCTCGTTATGGGTCGGCAGAAACAACAGGATGGGGCTGCTGCTTAGCGTGCGGAACTTCTCGCATAAGGCAAGGCGTTCCTGATGAGAAGCGTTGACATCAATGATAATCAAATCGGGCAGGTCCTCTACGGCGCGTCCCATGGCGCGCTGAACCGATGTTTCTAGGATGGCTACCAATCCTTTTTCGCGGATGAGATAGCCCCAGATGGGCGCTGTATCCGTTTGATCGCAGACGATGAATACCCGCAAAGCAGCTTGCTGGGAGGGGGAAGAGATCATTGTCGTCATGGCAGACCTGAGTTCGAAAATAGGCTTTTGAGTATCATCCCAATCTTGGGTAAGCCCCAAACCCAAAGGTTTTCACGGTTGAACCTCGGCATGTCTGGCAGGCATCCCTGGCATAGCAAAACGCAGGCAGACCAGGGAAACTTGAGGGTCTCTCCGTTGATCGAGAAGATACCTATTTCGATTATATCAAAACAGTCTCGAAAAGTCACAAAATGCTACCGTAATATTACCAATGGGTGATACAGCAAACCGGCACTGGCGCGTATACTGAAACTGAAACTCGATTCTTTTGGAGGCTCACCATGAAAAAATTATTTCCTGTTTTGCTGGCAATTGCCTTGCTAGGTAGCGCTTGCCAGTTAGGTGGCCAGGCGCAACCAACGGCGATTGTGCTGCCCACTGCTGCCCCCACCCTCACGCCCATTCCCCTCAACCCTACGGCGGCGCCGTCGGGCGGCAACGTGCAGGCCGGCTCTGAGCGCGCCTCCTCTGCCGATGGCATGATCCAGGTCTACATCCCGCAGGGTTCCTTCCAGATGGGTGGTCTCGACCCGCGCGCCTCTGCGGACGAAAAACCCGTCCACAAGGTAGATATGAAGGGCTTCTGGATGGACAAAGTGGAGGTCACCAATGCGATGTATTTGATGTGCGTTTCGGCCGGCGTTTGTTCCCCGCCGCAAAACATCCAATCCGAAACCCGCAATTCCTATTTCAACAACCCAGAGTTCAACGACTTTCCGGTCGTCTATGTGACATGGGACAACGCCCGCCAATATTGTGAGTGGGCCGGCCGCCGCCTGCCGACCGAAGCCGAATGGGAATACGCCGCGCGCGGCAACACCATCAATACCTACCCATGGGGTGAGCAGAAGCCAGACAGCACACGCGCCAATTTCAATTACATGTTTGGCGATACCAATCGCGTGGGCAGTTACCCGGCCGGCGCCAGTCCGTTTGGCATCTTGGACATGGCTGGGAACGTCAACGAATGGGTCAACGACTATTATGACGCCCAATACTACGCCAGTGGGGCGGCCAACAACCCGACAGGACCTCTGGCGCGGTCGGCCAATTTCAACCGCGTTGTGCGCGGCGGTTCCTTTGCAGATGCCGAAGTGGACATCCGCGTAGCCAACCGCGCCTCGGTGTTGGGACCCAATTTCGACGCCGACCTGGGCAGCAAGGAATATCTGGGCGATTACTCGCCTCGTATCGGCTTCCGCTGTGTGTCGGATAACTGATACCCCTGGCGCTGAGATTTCAGATTGCAGTTGCCTCACCCGTGGAACTCCTGACCGCCGGCCTCGACCGGCGGTCTTTTTGATTGTGCTATACTCCGCTTATGCCTATCATCCGTTCTTCCGATATTGGCAACTATCTGTATTGCCGGCGCGCCTGGTGGTACCAGCGCCAGGGCATCGAATCGCTCAACCAGGCTGAACTGGCCGACGGGACCGACCTCCATCGCCAACACGGACGCAAGGTGATGGCAGCGGCTTTGTTGCAAATGCTGGCCATTCTTTTCCTGCTTGCGGCCCTGGTTCTCCTCACCATCTCCCTTGTCAATTACGCCCTAAACTGATCACTGAACACTGAACACTGATCACTGATCACTGACCACTGACCACTGAACGCCATGCCTCTCCTCATCCTGTTCCTGTTTTTCCTTGCCCTGCTGTTCTTCTGGCAATCTAGCCGGCAGCGTCGCCAGGCCGGTTTGCCCGCTGGGCGCGTCATTTACAGCGATACGCGCGGCTGGGGCGCAGTGGAACGCCCGCTCTACGATCACGCTTTGGGATTGGCCGGCAAACCCGATTACCTGGTGCGCCAGGGCGGGAGCATCATCCCGGTAGAGGTCAAATCCAGGCGCGCGCCCGACTCGCCCTACGATGCGCACATCTTCCAGTTGGCTTCGTATTGCTTGCTGGTCGAAAAAACCTACCATGTCCGCCCGCCGTATGGCATCTTGCACTACAAAGACCGCGACTTTGCCATAGACTATACCCCCGAACTGGAATTTGCCTTGATGGACCTGCTGGCCGATATGCGCCGCGATGAACTCAAGGACGAGGTGCATCGTTCCCATGAGCAGGCCGCGCGCTGCGCCCGCTGCGGTTTCCGTCATCTATGCGACCAGAGCCTGGCATAAGTTCATCTTCGGTTGCCGAATTCCGAGATCTAGGGATTTCGGAGTCCAAAATGATTTTGGAGTCCAAAAAATATTGGGCGTAAGTGTATAATTGAGGCAATGTCTACGCCCTTCTTACCGCAGCGTTTGGTCGTGACCTCCTACCCCAAAATTCCTGCCGCCGTTTCCAAGGCGGAAGAAGTGGCGGAGTATCTGAAAGCCAACGGACTGGAAGCCCCGTGCGGTTCCCTCTACGATGAAGATTTGCGCAAGCGCGTCCAGGCGGGCGAATTCGACCTGCTGATTGCCATAGGAGGCGACGGCACCATGCTGCGCGCCGGCCACCTGTGCGCGCCGTGCAAAGTGCCAATTTTGGGCATCAACCTGGGCAGGCTGGGGTTTTTGATTCAGGTGCAGCGCAGTGAATGGCGCGATGCCCTGGAGCGGCTCTTCAAGGGCGAGGCCTGGATCGAGAAACGCATGATGCTGCAAGCGGCGCACATCCGCGCAGGCCAAACACTCGGCGTCTGGCAGGCGCTCAACGAAGCGGTCGTTGGACGCGGCGCATCCCTGCGCCCGGTCAAACTGACTGCCAGCGCCGACGGTCACCTGTTGACCTCGTACATTGCCGATGGCCTGATTGCAGCCACCCCCACCGGTTCTACAGCCTATGCCTTAGCGGCCGGCGGCCCCATCCTGCCGCCCGAACTGCGCAACATCCTCATCGTGCCGATTGCCCCGCACCTGTCGGTGGACCGCGCGGTGGTGCTGGCGGAAGGTTCCTCGGTCAGCATCTCTGTCCATAGCGACAACACCGTCCTCAGCGTAGACGGCGCCGCGCCGACTGGCCTGGTCGAAGAGGACATCGTCGAGGTGTGCGCTGCCGAAGACGTGGCGCGCTTCGTGCGTTTTGGCGACCCCGGTTACTTCTACCGCAACCTGACCGCCCACATGAACCAAAATCCTGCTTTTGGGATGACGCGATGACCGAAGAAACTCCCCCTCTCACTTGCTACGTCCACCCCGACCGTGGGACCAGCCTGCGCTGCAAAATTTGTGAGCGCCCCATCTGTATGTCTTGTGCTGTGCGCACGCCTACCGGCTACGCTTGCAAGCAATGTGTCCGCAGCCAGCAAAAACGCTTCGATACGGCTGAGTGGTACGATTATCCGATTGGCTTTGGACTCTCTGCGGCGCTTTCCCTGCTCACCGGCTTCATCATCATGGTCATTGCCGGCTTTCTGGGATTTTTCATGTGGTTCGTGTCCTTTGCAGTGGCCGCCTCGGCAGGCGCAACGATCGCCAGCCTCGTTCAGCGGGCGCTGCGTAAACGCCGTTCCAAACGCCTGTTCTGGCTGAGCGCGGCCGGCGTGGTGGTGGGAGCGCTGCCGGTCATCCTGTTTCTGTTGTTTACGGGGGATTGGTTTGCCCTTCTCTGGCAGGGGATTTACCTTGTCACGGCCACGCCTACTGTCTATGCCCGTCTCTCCGGTTTCCAGTTTTCACGTTAGTTATGCTCACCGAACTGCGCATCCGAAACTTTGCCATCATTGACCAGCTGGAATTGCAACTTGGCCCCGGCCTCATCATCCTGACCGGTGAGACCGGCGCGGGCAAGTCCATCATCCTCGATGCCGTCGTCATGTTGATTGGCGGGCGCGCCGATGTGACCGTCATCCGCGCCGAGGCCGAGGCAGCCTTCGTCGAAGGCGGATTCAGCCTCCAGGGTCCAGCAAAAGAAGCGGTGCTGGAAATCCTGAAACGAGAAGAACTTCTGGAGGATGAACATTTCGTAACGCTGACGCGCGAAGTCCGCCGCGAGGGGCGCAGTATAGCGCGCGTCAATGGGCGGATGGTGAACGTGGCTCTGCTCAAGGAACTGGGCGCCCGCCTGGTGGATATCCACGGCCAGGCGGAACATCTCTCCCTGCTCGATTCTCACGCCCACCTGGGCCTGCTCGACCGTTTCGCGGACCTGGGAGGCGGCCTGGACGGATACCGTCAAACCTACCGGCAGTTACAGGCCGTGCGGCATGAATTGGAAACGCTGCGGCAGGCGCAGGAAGATGCCGATCGCCGCATCGAATTGCTCACCTGGCAGGCCGAGGAAATCGAAGCCGCTCGCTTGAAACCTGGCGAGGAGGAGATCCTGCGCCAGGAGCGCGACCGGCTGGCCAACGCCGAAGCGCTGGCCGAGTACGCCCGCCGCGCATTGACCGCCCTGGACGAAGGCGTACCTGAAGCCCCTTCTGCCGCTGACCTGGTAGGACAGGCCGCGCGTGCTTTGGCTGGTCTTGCCAAAATAGATAGCGCCCGCGCCGAACTGGCCAACCAGGCCGCCCTGCTGGAGGAAACGCTGGCAGACCTGGCGCGCGAGGTGCGTCGCTACCTGGAAGAAATCGAGTTCAACCCCAAGCGGCTGGAAGAGGTCGAAGAGCGCCTCACCCTCATCCACAGCCTGACGCGCAAGTACGGCGGCTCCATCGAAAAGGCGCTTGCTTTTGGGGTAGAAGCGCGCAAACAGTTGGAAAGCATCTCCCACGCTTCGGAGCGCATAGGCGAACTGGAAGCGCAAGAAAACGCCCTGCTGGCGAAACTGGCCGAACAGGGCGGCATGCTCTCGCGCAAACGCCGCGAAGCCGCCCAGCGTTTGAGCAAGGGTATCGAGAGCGAATTGGACGACCTGCGCATGGCCGCCGCGCAGTTTGGCGTAGATTTCCAGGTCCGCCCCGATGCGCGCGGCCTGCCGTTAGAGGATGGACAGCGGGTGGCTTTCGACCAGAACGGCTACGACCGCGTCGAGTTCTTGATTGCGCCCAATCCGGGCGAGGGGCTGAAACCGTTAGCCAAGATTGCTTCGGGCGGTGAGACCTCGCGCTTGATGTTGGCCCTCAAGCATGTGCTGGCGCGCGCCGATGAAATCCCCAGTTTGATTTTCGATGAAATAGATCAAGGCATTGGCGGGCGCGTGGGGTTGACGGTAGGCTATAAATTGTGGAATCTGGCGCGTAATCACCAGGTCTTTTGCGTCACGCATTTGCCGCAATTGGCTGCCTTTGGCGACCAGCACTTCCAGGTGCAAAAAGTCATCCAGGGTGAGCGCACCCTCACGCGCGTAGAAGCCCTGAGCGGCGAGGCGCGCTTGTTGGAACTGGCTCAGATGCTCGGCGAAGTCGGCGAGGGGACTTTGCGCTCGGCACACGAGATCTTGCAAACGGCCAGGCAGATGTGCAAGTCGTAGAAAGCGAACTCTCGTTCCTCTCGTTTCGCTCCGCCCGTAGTTCACGAAGTTCAACAAATGATTGCCGTAATCTGGCAAGATGCGACCATCAGCCGTCGTGCCAGTCGTGCCACCGACCTGTGGTCGGTGCGGCCAGGCAGAGCCTGGGGATACACTGCGTGCATCCTGCGTACCACCGACCTTGGGTCGGTTTGACCAGGCAGAGCCTGGTGATACTGTCGGAGCCGCAAGGAAGGTTACCGAGTTATTTTGTTGAACTCCATCAACTGGGGGCGAGCAGGGGCAAACCAGTCACTGCGGACGAATGGCTTCCTACGCCATCCGCTTGCGGGTGGCAAGAAAATACAACGCGCGCGCCAGGGTGATGACCAGCACCATGCCCGACATCACGCTGCCAAAAACCAGGAAGAGCCGCTTCCAATCTTGCAGGCGGTTGACGATGAGGCGGTGTTCGGGGATGCGGATGCGTTCGCTCAGGCGTTGGACGAAGTTGGAGGGAGGGGTGACCGGCCTCAGGGTCCCGGCTAGATGCGCTTCGAGCGAAGCCAGGCTGTCGAGGGCGGGGGAATCGTCTTTTGGGTTAGGCATATGCTCTCTTTGTAGCGGGATCAGTCTCGCGCTACGTATCAGCAGGATATAGCACCAGTCCAATCGTGCCGGGGCCAAAGTTGGCCGCCAGCGAGATGGACAGTTCGGCCAGCACGGCTTCTTTGCAGTTGAAGCGTTTTTTGGCGGCCTCCAGCATGGATTGGCCGGCGGCAGGGTCGCGCGCCTGCATCACGCCCACGAGACAGGCCGCTCGCCAACGGCTGCCTGTCCCATCTCCAGCACGCGCTCCAGGGCGGCATTGCGGGTGCGGACTTTGTCCACCATGTTGACCAGGCCATCTTGCAGCGTGGCAATCGGTTTGACGTTCAAGAGCGAAGCCAGAGCAGCCGAAAGCGTGCCAACGCGCCCGCTCATGCGCGCATAATCGAGCGTGTCGAGGGTGAGGATGATTTGAACCCGCTCGCGGACGCTTTCGAGGTGTTTGAGGATGTCTTCTACGCTCTTGCCGGCGCGTTCCATCAGGCGCGCAGCGCGGCACATGAAACCCAGGCCCATCGAGCCGCCGGCCGAATCGAACGGGATGACCTTGAACAGGTGGGCAACTTCTTTTGCTGCCGCCACCGCCGAAGCAAAGGTGCCAGACAGTTTGCTGGTGACGTGGATGGATAGAATGGTGTCGCCTTCTTGGGCGATTTTCTTGTAGAACTCGCTGAATTGGTGCGGCGAGGGCTGAGAGGTCTTGGGAATTTTTCCGCTTTCGTCTACCATTCGGTAAAAGCCCTCGTTGTCTAGTTCCTCGAATTGCAGGTAGGTCTTTTCGCCAAATTGAATGTTGATGGGGATGACATGGATGTCATATTCCCGCTCCCAGCCGCTCGGCAGGTCGGCTGCGCCATCGGTCACGATTCTCAGCATGGTTCACTCTCCTTCTAAAGTGGTCGGCAGGTCGCCGATTTGGTCGCGCAACGCCAATAACGTGCGGTGATACAAACTTTTGACGGCACCTTCGCTGCGTCCCATGATTTGCCCAATCTCGGCGTTGGAGAGGTTTTCCACGAACTTCAGGATGAGGAGATGCTGGCGTTCCGAGGGCAGTTTGCGGATCAGGCGCAGAAGCGCTTCTTGCTCCTCGGTGCGCACCAGCGAAGTCTCCGGCTGATCGCCTCGGGCGGGCAGCACGGGCAGGTCGTCGAGCGGGATTTCCTGCTTGCGGCTGCGGTCACGATGCCAGTTGGCCACCAGGTTGTGCGCAATGCGGTACAACCAGGCCGAGAGCGGGACGCCGCGGTCGGTGTAGTTGTGGATGTGGTTCATCGCGCGCTCGAAAACGCGCGCGGTGAGGTCCTCCGCGTCGTGAACGTTCCCCGTCCGATAATAGACGTAGTTGAAGATGCGGTCTATGTAGCGCTGATAGAGTTCGCTAAAGGCGTCTTTGTCGCCTCGAGCGGCGCGCATCAACACTTCGTTTTCTTTGAATTCCTGCTCCGGCACGATTTCAACCTTACCGGCGGGGAGTTGTTAACGTTAACCCTGCCGGATTTAGAAAGTTGCAGTGGAAGGATGGTCTCCAGCAATCGGGAGGCGGGCTGTCTGGGCGCGTTGAGCATGACCCACACCCCGCTTCCCCTGGTCTTGTCAAGAGTATACGTCTGAGTATATCACGGTGAGACGGGCTGAGACGGCGAAGTCAAGGATTCCGAAATCTCCAGATTTCCGGCAAAATCGGGAAATTTTGCACTCCAGAAACAAACGCCTGTATAATTACTCTATGACAGCCTCGATCATGATGGCAACGCTGGGGAGCAAAGCCCAATTGATTACGCTGGCGCTGGATTGTCTGCGCCAGCAGGGGGACACGCCGGGGGAAGTGGTTATTTTTCACACGCATCGCCAGCGAGCCGAAACTGCGCAGGCGCTCGCGCGCCTGGAAAGCGAATCTACCGGCCTGCCCCCCTGCCGCAGCGTGGAATTGCGCGGCGACGCTCAACCTTTGCGCGACGTGACCCGCCCCGAGGAGGTGGAATGCGCCTTCCGTCAGATGTACGCCGAGGTGCGCGCCGCCAAGTTGCGCGGCCTGCGCGTGCATTTGCTCATCTCCGGCGGGCGGCGCACGCTGACCGTTTTCGGGATGGCGGTGGCGCAGATGCTGTTCGACGATGAGGACCGTCTGTGGCACCTGGCCTCGCACCCG
>JGI24187J35170_1001020_pt1 | contig 12591 bp, 9 predicted proteins | sample YNPBryBLVA2012_FD_35170 | JGI IMG/M metagenome (IMG submission 35170)
GGCGTCGGGCTTTTTCCCCGGTCAGGGCCATCGCCGAGCGGGCCACAGCCGCCAGATCGGTGGTGGTCCGGCGCAGGCGCAGTTCGCCCCGTTGCAGCCGCGACAGGAGGAGCAGGTCCTCTACCAGGCGGATGAGGCGGTCGGTTTGCTCATCCATCGTCGCCAGGGCAGGCTGCATCCCGTCGGGGGCGGTGTCCTGGAGGTTGACGACCAGGCCCTTGATGGCCGTCAGCGGAGTGCGCAGGTCGTGGGAGATCCGGGCGATAAACTCGCGTCGGGCAGCTTCCAGGCGGGTCAGATCGGCAGCCATGCGATTGATGCTGGTCGCCAGCCGCCCGATCTCGTCGGCGCGGCTGATGTCGAGGGGACGGCTCAGGTCACCGGCGGCAATGGCCTGGGTGGCGGACTCGATCTGGCGCAGAGGCCGGGTCATCTGTCGGGCCAGCAGCAGGCTGATGGCCAGGGAGATGAGCAGCAGCAGGCCGCCGGCTCCGATCAGGACCAGGCGTAAAACGCCCATGAACGCCTGGATTTCGCTCACGTCTCGTGAAATTTCGACCACGGCCACAGGCTGTCCCCCCTGCGGCGGGGCAGGGCGGGCGACATAGAGCCGGTTGGGCAGGTCCTGGCTGCGGACGATGAACAGGGTGGGACGCCGGTAGCGGAGTTCGGCCAGGGTGACACTGGCCGGCAGAGGGCCGAGATCGCGGCTGGCGGCCAGCAACTGCCCGCTGCGGGCGCTGAACAGGCGCACATCATAGCCGACCTGGGGGGCAAAAAAGCCGGTGATCTGGGGGGTCAGGGCGGTCAGGCCGGCCTCGTCGGGGGCAGCGGCGGCCACATAGGCGGCATAGAAATCGGCCAGGGCGTTCAGGTCCTCCTGGATGCGGCCCAGCAGGTAGCGCCCGGTCAGCCCGTATACGCCCAGGCTCAGGGCGGCGATCACCCCCACACCGGTCAGCCCGTAAACCAGGGCTAACCGCGCTGCCAGGCTGCGTGACGGGGACAGGAGGTTCTTCATGGTTCGAAGCGGTAGCCGATGCTCCGTTCTGTCTGAATCGGTTCAGAATCGGGAGAGATGTCGGCCAGCTTTTGCCGCAGGCGGCGGATGTGGACATCTACCGTTCGCTCATCAATATATTCGGCTGTGCCCCACACCCGGTCAAGCAGGGTGGCCCGGCTGAGCACCTGGCCGGGGTGTTGGGCCAGGAAATAGAGCAGGTCATATTCGCGGGGGCGAAGCTCCAGGAGCTGGCCGCAGAACCAGGCTCGCCGGGCAGCCGGGTCAAAGTGGAAGCCGGTGGCCGGCACCTCACCGCTCGAGGACAGTTGAGCCTCCAGGCTGGCAACACGGCTGGCCAGGGCCAGCGCCTCGGCGCGACGGCGGAGCACAGCCCGCACCCTGGCCACCAGTTCACGGGGGTTGAACGGCTTGCGCACATAGTCGTCGGCGCCCAGTTCCAGGCCGACGACCGCATCTATCTCGTCATCGCGGGCGGTGAGGACAATGACCGGCAGGTCATGTCCGCTCTGCCGCAGGCGGCGGAGAAGCTCAAAGCCGTCCAGGTCGGGCAGCATCAGGTCGAGGATCAGCAGGTCGGGGCGGGCTTCGGCCAGGGCAGCCAGGGCCGCTTCGCCCATGTCTGCAACCTGTACCTGGAACCCCTCCCGCGCCAGCCGCTCACGGATCACCTGGACGATGGCCGGCTCATCGTCCACCACCAGGATCGTTTCGTGGGCCATCTTGCTCCCTCCTGCGGCAGGGAAATGGAACGAGGGGGCGAACCTTTTAAGAGCTCTCTAACCCCAGCCAGCGGGCCTGGTATCCTGCCAGCTCCACCCGGTAAGGGGCCGCGCCGATAGGGGGCAGCTTCTGGCCGGTGAACAGGTCAAGCGGTTGAGCGCCGATCTGGGCAGCCAGGTCCAGCTCGGCCGTTTGTGGTTCAGGCGAGAGGTTGTTTGCCACCAGGAGCAGTTCGTCCTCGCAGGCTCGCAGATAGGCCAGAATGGCCCGGTTGGCTCCTTGCAGAAAGTGAATGTCACCCCGGCGCAGGGCAGGGTGGGCCTGGCGCACGCGGATCATCTGGCGTATCCTGTTCAGCAATGAGCCGGGGTCGGCCCGCTGCGCCTCGACGTTGACCTGTCGGTAGCCGTACACCTCGTCGTCAATCAGCGGCGCATAGAGGGCTGAGGGGGCGGCGGTCGAAAAGCCGGCATTGGGGCCGGATGTCCACTGCATCGGGGTGCGGAGCCCATCGCGGTCCTCCAGCCAGATGTGATCCCCCATGCCGATCTCGTCGCCATAGTAGAGGACCGGCGAGCCGGGCAGGGTGAAAAGCAACGAGTTGGCCAGCTCGATGCGCGCCCGGTCGTTGCCTAACAGCGGGGCCAGGCGGCGGCGGATGCCCAGGTTGAGCCGCATCCGGGGGTGGGGAGCGTAGTAATCCCACAGGAACTGCCGCTCCTCGGCGGTGACCATCTCCAGGGTCAGCTCGTCGTGGCAGCGGAGGAAGGTGGCCCACTGGCACGACTCAGGGATGGGGGGAGTGCGGGCCAGGATGTCCAGAATGGGGGTGCAGTCGGCGCGGGCCAACGCCAGGTAGAGGCGGGGCATGAGAGGGAAGTGAAAGTTCATGTGGAATTCATCGCCGTCACCCAGGTAAGGGCGCACATCCTCAGGCCACTGGTTGGCCTCCGACAGGAGCAACCTGCCGGGGGCAATTTCGTCCACAAACGCGCGCAGGCGCTTCAGATAGGCATGAGTTTCAGGCAGGTTCTCGCAGTTGGTGCCCTCCCGCTCATAGAGGTAGGGGGTGGCGTCCACACGAAAGCCGTCAATCCCCTGCTCCAGCCAGAAACGGACAACATTCAACATCTCCTGCTGGACGGCGGGGCAGTCGTAATTCAGATCGGGCTGGTGGTGGAAAAAACGGTGCCAGTAGTAGGCCCCACGCCGTGGGTCCCAGGTCCAATTGGACCTCTCATAATCCAGGAAAATGATGCGAGCCTGCCGGTATCTCTGGTCGGTGTCACTCCAGACGTACCAGTCCCGGTATTTCTCGTGTTGGGGGTGAGCCGGATCGCGGGAGGCCTGGAACCAGGGGCACTGGTCGGAGGTGTGGTTGAGGACCAGATCGGTGATGATCCGCAGGCCACGCCGATGGGCCTCGTCCACCAGGCGACGAAAGTCGTCCACCGTGCCATAATCGGGGTGAACGGCATAGAAATCTGCCACATCGTAACCGTCGTCGCGCAAAGGGGAGGGGTAGATGGGCAGCAACCACAGGCAATCCACGCCCAGCTCTTGCAGATAGTCAAGCCTGCCGGTCAATCCCGGCAGGTCACCACAGCCGTCGCCGTTGCCATCGGCAAAGGCCCGAACAAAGACCTCATAAAAGATGGCGTCCTTGTACCAGAGGGAGTTGTCTGAAATCATCGTTTGGAGGCGCTATGCCGCCAGGCGACGGAAGGCCAGGAATCCTTCTGACAGGTCACTGCCGACCTTCCATTGAACGGCGCGGGTTTCTGCCTGCTGTCGGCTCTCGGCGCTGGCCCACTCCTCACCGATGACCACCCCCACGGCCTGCACGCCGGCCCGCCGCAAGGTTTCCGCCCGTCGGGCAGCGCGAACAACGTCATGGCCGTTGACCTGGCGGGAGATCTCGACGATGAGAACCTGCTCCCCTTTCCACCACACCAGGTCGGCCAGCAGGGGGTTTTCATCGTCGGTCAGCAAGGTCATGTCCGGCAGGGATTTGAGCAGCCGCGAGAGATGTTGCTGGACAGATGGCTGGTCGGTGAACCCACCCTCTCCCGCCATGAACAGGAGCGGTGCCCGCTTCAGGATCAGGCGTGCGTATCGCTCTCCCTCGCGGAGGCCGGTTTCGCCCTGCTGCCAGTCGGCCAGATGGCGCATTTCCACGGTCAGCTCTTTCAGGCTGGCTTCGGTGCGCTGCTGGGCCTCGGCCAGGGCCTGGACGGTGGCTTCCAGGCGCTCCAGCCGCTCCTCGGTGCGCTGCTGGGCCTCGGCCAGGGCCTGGACGGTGGCTTCCAGGCGCTCCAGCCGTTCCTCGGTGCGCCGCTGGGCCTCGGCCAGGGCCTGGACGGTGGCCTCCAGGCGCTCCAGCCGTTCCTCGGTGCGCCGCTGGGCCTCGGCCAGGGCCTGGACGGTGGCCTCCAGGCGCTCCAGCCGCTCCTCGGTGCGCCGCTGGGCCTCGGCCAGGCGCTCCAGCCGCTCCTCGGTGCGCTGCTGGGCCTCGGCCAGGCGATCCAGCCGCTCCTCGGTGCGCTGCTGGGCCTCGGCCAGTTGCCCAACGGCCCCGGTCAGGCGCTCGATCTGATCGGATAGCGCCTGCAGCTCCTCCGTCGCCACCAGCCAGCGCAGTTGCGCCCGCAGAGGTGGTTCCTCCAGCAGGTGCAAAAGCGTTCGTGCATCCTCGGTGGTGATAGCCATCGCTCAGACCTCTCACACTGAAAAGTGGCTCCGGGCCGGGTCCTGTGGCCCTTCTCGGCGGCGGTCACAGGATGCCCAAAGGCATTATACTACGACATGGCCGTTCAGACAAGTTTTTGCACCAGCCACAGGAACTGGTAGGGCTGCAACGTATAACTTTTCCCCAGGTTGACCTCCTCCTGGCGCACCAGATCGTACAACACATTCTTCAGGCCATAGGTCCGGAAGCGCACCATCTCTACCTTTTGCGGTCGTTCCGAAAAGTTGGCCAGCACCAACAGGCCCTCCAGTTGCTGCCAGTGGATGTAGCCAAAGACGCTCGGATTGTCGGTGTCAATGACCTGGGTCTTGTTGCCTCCAAACACGGGATGGCTTTTGCGGATCTGGATCAACCGCACCAGCGGCTGGAACACCCGTCCTTCGATGCTGGTTGGGTCATGGCGGCGGGCAGCCCGCTGCCAGTCAAAATAGGGGCGATGCACCCAGCGGCTATCGTCAGCCTTGCTGGCATCCTGCTCGTAGCTATAGTCGTTCAGCGTGCCCAATTCATCGCCCAGGTAGAGCAACGGGATGCCGCCGATGCTGAGGATAATGCTGTGCAGCAACAGGATGCGGCGGATGGCCAGCTCGATCTGCTCCTCGTCACCAGACTGCAGGGCCTTTTCCAGCCCGGCCAGCGAGGCGCAGGTGCCGTTGATCCGCGCGTCCTGGGTGACAGGGTTATAGTTGAACAGGAGGCCGCTGGCGAAGCTGCCTTCGAACCGGCCGGTATAGAAGCGGTTGAGAAACTGGCGGTGCTCAAAGGGGTTGATCCACAGCGCCTGGGCATCCTCATCGGCAAAACTCCAGCCGATGTCATCGTGGACGCGCACATAATTGACCCAGGCGCAGGGATCGGGGATGCGAAAGCGGCGCTGCATGGCATATTTGAGCAGCCGTACCTCGCGGGTGGCCAGCGCTTCCCACAGCAAGGCCATCAGGGTCGGGTTGTAGGACAGGGCACATTCCCGCCCGGCCCTGTCGCCCTGGCCGAAGAACCTGACCACATCGTCGGGGTGGACGATGGCTTCCGACTTGAATTCCAGGGCCGGGGCTGCAATCTTGACCAGGGCGCGAAAGGCCTGGATGATGGTGTGGGCCTGGGGCAGATTCTCGCAACTGGTGCCCATCTCCTTCCACAGGAAGGGCACGGCATCCAGCCGCAGAAACTCGACGCCGACGTTGGCCAGAAAGAGCATCTCGCCCAGCATGGCATCGAACACGGCCGGATTGTGATAGCGCAGGTCCCATTGAAAAGGGTTGAATGTGGTCCATACCCAACGGTCAATCTCACGGCGGTAGGTAAAATTGCCCGGCGCATGTTCAGGAAAGATCTGGCGCAGGTGGCGCTCATACTGGTCGGGCAGGGTGCGGTCGGGGAAGATGTAATAGAAATCCTGGTAATCCTCATCGCCGGCCAGGGCCTTTTGCGCCCACTCATGCTCATCGCTGGTGTGGTTGACCACAAAATCGAGCACCAGGCTGATGCCATGTTCGCGCAACGCGGTCGCCAGCGCCCGCAGGTCCTCCATCGTGCCCAACGCCGGATTCACCTGCCGGTAGCTGCTGACCGCATAGCCACCGTCGTTGATGGCCGGCACCTGATAGAGAGGCATCAGGTGCAGGTAGGTCAACCCCAACTCTTTGAAATAGGGGATTTTCTCCCGGATGCCTGCCAATGTCCCGGCAAACAGGTCTACATAACATACGCCGCCGACCATCTGCTCCGACTGGAACCAGAGGGGGTCAGCCTCGCGCCGGGCATCGAGCGCCCGCAGGTCGGGTGGACGTTCGATGAAGGCCTGGGTGACGGTTTTGAGGATCACCTCCAGATGGTAGAAGAAAGAGTAGTAGCTGCCGTACAGGTCCAGGAGCAGGGCAAAGGCTTCGGGGAAGAAGGTTTCCAGCCGTCGCCAGAAAATGTCCCGGACCTCTGGCTCGACCGCAGCCAGCAGCGGCTCAAAGCGCGGTCGCAGCCGTTGTAACGATTTTTTTGCCTTTCGCTCCATCTCTCTCCCCGGCGTGTTGCTGCAGAAATGTCTCTACCTGTTCTGCCGTGGGCAGGGCCGGGATGGCGCCGCGCCGGGTGGTGGTGATGGCCCCCACGGCGTTGGCGTAGCGGCAGATGTCGCGCAGCATGGCCTGGTTGTCGAAAGCGGCCGGCTGCTCCAACAGCCCCTTGAGCAACCCGGCGACAAATCCGTCGCCCGCGCCGGTGGTGTCCACCGCTTCGACGGCAAAGCCCGGCACATGGCCGGAGAATTGGGGCGTGAAGTAGTGGCAGCCGTTCCTGCCCAGGGTGACCACCAGCAGGCGCAACTCAGGGTGCCACAGCCTGCGGGCGGCAGCCTCGACATCCCCGGTCCCGGCCAGGAAAGCCGCCTCCTCCTCGCTGACCTTGATCACCTGGGCCAGCGGCCAGCCCAGCAGGATGCCCTGGCGGGCAGCCTGGGCATCGGGCCACAGGTTGAGGCGCAGGTTGGGGTCGTAGGAGAGCAACAACCCGGCTTCCCGCGCCGTCTCTACCGCCCGCAGCGTGGCGCTTCTCGACGGCTCGGCGATGAGGCTGATGGACCCGTAGTGCAGGAGCCTGGCCTGGCGGATATAGCCGACATCCACCTCGGCAGGGGTGTAGAGCATGTCGGCGCTGGGATGGCGGTAGAACATGAACTCCCGTTCGCCATCGGCGCGCAGGGAGACAAAGGCCAGCGCTGTGCGCGCTACGGCGGAAAAGCGCAAGGCCGACACCTCGACGCCCACGTCGGCCAGTGTCTGGGCCAGGAAATGCCCAAAGGCATCGTCGCCCACTTTGCCCATAAAACCGACCGACACGCCCAGCCTGGCCAGGCCGGCAGCGACGTTGGCCGGCGCGCCACCGGGCGCTTTCTGGAAGGCCGGAGCCTCGATCAGCGTGACGCCGGAGACGGTGGGTACGAAATCTATGAGCAGTTCTCCCAGGGTGATCGCTTCTGTCATGGGCTGCCCCCGTCAGAAACAGGCCTCGTACCCGGCCAGGCCCAGTTCATCGCGCATGATCTGCAGCTCGCGACGCAGGTTGCGGTTGACCGGGATGCCCTGCTGGCGGATCACCTTTTCCTTCTCGTACTCCTTTTCCCCGGCGACATAGATGCGCTCCTGCCCTGGGGCTTTGCGCGAGGCCTGCAAGGCACGCATAATCGCGCCCGTGATCCGCTTTGACACCTCCAACGGGATGAAATGTTCGATGTCAATGGCCAGGAAAAAATGGCCGAGCATGTAGGGCCGCCGCGAGCCGTCGGGGGCAACCCCCAGCAGATCTTTCATGAACACCCCCCCGCACAGCGAGGCGGAGAGGACCTCGACCATCGTCGCCAGGCCGTAGCCCTTGTAACCGGCAAACTCCTCACCCGCGCCGCCCAGGGGCAGGAAAGCGGCTGCGGCCCGGCCCAGGTCGGCCAGGATCTGTTCTGCGTCGGTGAGGGGGTTGCCTGCCGCGTCAATCACCCACCCCTCAGGCACCGGCTTTTCGGCGCGGGCGGCCACCTCGATCTTGCCCCGTTGCGAAATCGAGGTCGCCCCATCGAAGCAGAAAGGAAACTCCAGGTCCGATGGCGCAGCGAAGGCGATGGGGTTGGTGCCCAGCATCGGTTCGGTGCCGAAGGTGGGAGCAATGGCCGGTCGGGCGTTGGTCACACACAGGCCCATCATCCCTTCCTGGGCAGCCAGGCGCGGATAGTAACCGGCAATGCCAAAATGGGTGCTGTTGCGCACGGCGACCGCCCCCAGGCCGTAGCGCCGTGCCTTGTCCATGGCCAGGCGCATGGCCCGATAGGCGATGACATGGCCCATGCCGTGATGACCATCCAGCACCGCCGTGGTTTCGGTCTCCTGGACGATCTCGATCTGGGTCTTGACCGACTGGACCCCGGCCCGGATGCGGTCGTAGTAGTACTTGAGGCGGCCCACACCGTGCGACTCGATGCCGGCCAGGTCGGCGGCCAGGAGCACATCGGCGCAGATGCGGGCTTCGTCGGGGGGCGTGCCCAGGCTCACGAACAGATCGACCATGAAACGGTTGATGATCTCAACAGGAATATACGAGATGTCTTCCATCATCCTCAATCCCAGAGTAGGGCAACTGCTCGCAGTTGCCCTACAAGTCAACGACGCACATCACCTGGGCGTCCGCCAGAGCAGGATCAGGGCCAGGCCGCCGACAGCCCCGACCAGCGCCCCTGTGGACAGCATGCCCGGCAGCAGGGTCAGGCCGGTGATCCAGGCCAGAGTGCTGATGGCGATCCACCACCCCGCCCAGCAAACCTCGCGGCGGAGGAGCAGCCACTGGGCCAGCCCCACGGCGGGACCGACGATCAGGCCGGCCAGCAAGGGCTGAAGCTCGGAGGGCACGGCGATCCACAGGATCACCATCCCGCCGATCCAACCGATGGCCGTAACCACCATCCAACGCCAGGCCTGAGGCAGGCGACGATAGAGGACCGGCCACTGCAAAAGGCCGACCCCCACGCCGCCCGAAACGGCCGGCAGAACAGGAAAGAGCAGGCTGCCTGCCAGCCAGCCCACGGTCGTGGCCATAATCCACTGGAACCAGAAGGCGGCATCAAAGGCCGACCGACTTGATCGGGACATCCCAGCCGGGTGCGTTTAGCCCTTTACCGATCCGGCCAGCAACCCGCGCACAAAGTAGCGTTGCAGCGAAAAGAAGACGATCATCGGCAGGATCATGGTCACAAAGGCGCCGGCCGTCAACAGATGCCACTGGTTGCCAAAGGTGCCGGTCAGATCGGCCAGCCGCTGGGTGAGGACTTTGTAGGTGGGATCAACGCCCAGGAAGGTGAGGGCCACCAGATAGTCGTTCCACACCCACAGGAACTGAAAGATGGCGAAGGAGGCCAGGGCCGGGACCGACAACGGCAGGATCAGCCGTAGAAAGATGGTAAAGTGAGAAGCGCCATCAATGAACGCCGATTCCAACGTTTCGCGGGGCAGGGTACGGATGTAGTTGAACAGCAGGTAGGTGGCCAGGGCCAGGCCAAAGCCGGTATGGGCCAGCCAGATGGCCAGGAAGGTACCGTTCAACTTCAGGGTGTTATAGTCACGCAGGATCGGCACCAGGGCGATTTGCAACGGGACGACCAGCAGCCCGACTACCAGGATGAACATNNCCNNCCGGCCNGGNAANCNCATCCAGGCNAANGCNTAGGCNGCAAAGGCCGCGATCAGGATGGGGATGACGGTCGAAGGGATGGATACGGCCAGGCTGTTCAGAAAAGCCTGGGACAGGTTCTGGCCGGGGCTTGTTTCGACCGTGCCGTCAGGCTTGGTCACCTTGATCTCGGCTCCCAGCAGAACCTGTTTGTAGTTGTCCAGGGTGAAATTCCAGGTGACGGTCCACACCCGCTTCTGCACTTCGATACGGCCCAGGCGTTTGTTGCCGAGCCAGGTGACGCGCGTATCTCCATCCGGCGAGCGGAGCCCTGCCCGCAACTGCTCGAATGTCCCCTGGACCCCTTCCACGCTCATCACCCCATCGGGGTTCAGGCCGAGCTCCCTGGGGTCCAGTTCGGCCACCTTTTTCCATTCCCGATGGGGCAGGACATTCCACCAGCCTGTCGTCTGAATGTCAAAGCGGCTGCGGAACGAGGAGACCAGTAACCCCACCGTGGGGATGCTCCAGATGAGGACGATGATCAGCAAGCTGCCGTTGACCAGCAAGGGGCCAACCCATTTTCGACTTTTCATGTTAGAAGGCCTCCTGTTCCCTGAACTGCCGCAGGTTGTAGATCATCACCGGGATAACGGTCAGGAGCAGGATGATGGCGATGGCCGAACCGTAGCCCGAATTCCGGGCGGTGAACGACTGGCGGTAGAATTGGGTGGCGATGACATGGGTGCCGAATTGCCCGCCGGTCATGACCCAGACGACATCAAAGATCTTCAAGGTAAAGATGACGATGGTCGTCCACACGGTGATGATCGTGCCCATGATGTAGGGGATCATGATCCGGAAAAAGACCTGGATCTCGGTCGCGCCGTCCACCCGCGCTGCTTCCAGGATCTCATCGGGAATCCCCTTCAGGGCGGCGGAAAAGAGCACCATGGCATATCCCGTCTGTAACCAGACGACGATCAGGATCAAGAACAGGTTGTTCCAGGGGGCAATCGCCACCCATTTGTCCCAGGCTACAGGGTTGCCACCGGCAGCGACGAGCAGGGCATTCAGCAGGCCGATCTGGGGCTGGCCGACCGGCCGGACTTCATACATAAAGTTCCAGATGACGCTGGCTCCGACAAACGAGATGGCCATGGGCAGAAAGACCAGCGACTTGGCGACACGCTCGAACCTGCTCCGGTCGGCCAGGGTGGCTACCAGCAGGCCGAAAATTACCGAGAAGGTGCTGCCAAAGACAATCCACATCAGGTTGTTGCGAAAGGCTTCTGTCAGCAGGCGCTCGGTGAAGATGGCCACATAGTTCTGGAAGCCGACAAAGGCATCGCTGGTGAAGGACTGGAAGAAACCGACACCCTGTGGCGGCCCGTCACGGCCAAAGAGGCTCAGGTAGAAGGTGCGCACCGCCGGCAAGGCCAGGTACCAGATCAGGATGGCCATGGCCGGACCGACGAACACAAAGGGTTGGAGCCGCTGGGTCCAGACATCGGGCAGCCGTTCGACGATGCCGTTGAACACCCAGTACAGCAGCGCTACCCCGCCCACACCCCAGACAATGGCCACGGCCGCGATGATCCAACGAGGTGCCTGGCTATCGCGCAAAAAGAGGAATCCCTCATAGATCACCACAAAGGCGATCAGGGGGATCATGACGGCCAGCAACACGCGTCCCAGCCAGGCCAGGAACCGGGCCCCTGCGCCGAGCCTGCGTTCTTGAGCGACCTCCCTGTGTGCCATCAGCCAACTCCTTCTTGAACGAGGCTGCCAGCCCCCGCAGGGGCTGGCAGCCTGTGCTTAAGCTCCACTATTTGGGCCAGGAGGCGTCAATCTCCTTGAGGACGGTATCCAGGTCGGCGGCGCCGCTGACATAGTCGGTCATGCCGGTCCAGAAGGAGCCGGCGCCGACCTCGCCGGGCATCATATCGGAGCCGTCGAAGCGGAAGCTGGTGGCCTGGACGACCAGTTCGGCGATGCCGCGCTCCAGGGGGACGCCGTACATGTCGGGGGTGGCGGTTTTGTGGGCGGCCAGGGCGCCGCCGTTGGTCAGCCAGCCGGAGGCGGACTGAGGGGTGGTAAAGTACTCCATCAGGGCGCGGACTTCGGGGCGGTCGTTGAACATGGACATCAGGTCGCCGGCCACCAGGAACGGTTTGCCGTACTGGGGGTCCACGGGAGGCAGGTAGAAGAAGTCATAGTCCACGCCGGCCTTGGCCCCCTCGGGGAAGAAGCCGGTGATAAAGTTGCCCTGTTTGTGGAGCCAGCATTTGGGTGGGGTTTCGAACATGGGGGCGGGGGCATCGCCGAAGAAGGTGGAGACGATGCCGTTGCGGCCGCCATAGACATACTTGTCGTTGAACCAGATCTGGCTCCAGGTTTCGATGGCCTTGCGGACTTCGGGGGAGTCGAACTTGAGTTCACCCTTGACCCAGCGGTCATAGTTTTCGAGGGAGGTGGTGCGGAGCATCAGTTCCTCGGTCCAGTCGGTGGCGGGCCAGCCGGTGGCAGCTCCCGACTCGATGCCGATGCACCAGGGGGTATCGCCGTCGTCGGCGATCTGCTGGGTGAGGGCCAGCAGTTCGTCCCAGGTGGTGGGAATCTTGTAGCCGGCGGCGTCAAAGTCGTCTTTGGGGTACCAGACCAGGCTTTTGCCGTTGAAGCGGTGCCAGACGCCGGCGGTCATCTTCTTGCCGTCGGGGCCGGTGACCATGGCCATATCGAGCCAGCTTTGGTTGTACTGCTGTTTGAGCCAGTCCTGGGGGATCCAGGTGGTGGGGTCCACGATATGGCCCTGGCGGGCATAGTTTTCGGCCTTGCCGGGCTGGGGAAAGTCGGCGATGTCGGGGGCGTTGCCGGCGTCCACGGCGATGGACAGGCGGGCCTCGAACTCTTTGTCGCCGATATAGTTGACCTTGATGCCGGTGGCCTCCTCAAA